>Ga0055528_1001470_pt1 | contig 14315 bp, 10 predicted proteins | sample AraplaCol_mMS_r2_2_FD_55006 | JGI IMG/M metagenome (GOLD analysis project Ga0055528, IMG submission 55006) | Arabidopsis root microbial communities from North Carolina, USA - plate scrape MF_Col_mMS_r2 | ecosystem: Host-associated > Plants > Roots > Endosphere | place: USA: North Carolina...
CCCGCAACGGAGCACAAGTTCATGGGTACTGTGAAAGTGAAGGACGGAACCGAGATCTTCTACAAGGACTGGGGTCCGAAGGATGCGCAGGTCATCATGTTCCACCATGGCTGGCCACTCAGCAGCGACGACTGGGACAATCAAATGTTGTTCTTCATCGCTCAGGGCTACCGGGTCATCGCACACGACCGACGTGGGCATGGCCGCTCTTCCCACAGCCGCACGGGGCACGAGATGGACACCTACGCCGCGGACGTGGCCGAGGTGGTCGAGGCGCTCGATCTCAAGAACGCGATCCACGTCGGTCATTCGACCGGCGGCGGGGAGGTCGTGCACTATGTCGCCCGCGCCAAGCCTGGCCGCGTCAAGAAGGCGGTGATCGTCGCTGCCGTGCCTCCGGTCATGGTGAAATCGGAGAAGAACCCCGGCGGTCTTCCGATCGAGGTCTTCGATGGCCTCCGGAAGGCGCTCGCCGACAACAGGGCGCAGTTCTACATCGACGTGCCGACCGGGCCGTTCTACGGCTTCAACAGGCCCAATGCGAAAGTCTCGCAGGGTTTGATCAACAACTGGTGGCACCAGGGCATGATGGGTGCCGCAAACGCGCACTACGAGTGTATCAAGGCCTGGTCGGAGACTGACTTCACCGAAGACCTGAAGAAGATCGAAATTCCCGTTCTCGTCATGCACGGCACCGACGATCAGGTCGTGCCTTACGCCGACGCCGGGCCGCTGTCGGCCAAGCTTCTGAAGAACGCGACGCTGAAGACGTACGAGGGCTATCCGCACGGGATGCTTTCGACGAACCCGGACGTCCTGAACCCCGACATCCTTGCCTTCATCAAGGCGTAGCCGGGAAGCAAGTTGGGAGGCCGGATGTCACGCCGGCCTTCTCGATGACCGTGGAACCGACCACGATGGCGCGACTGTAAAATTAGTTTAGGATCACGAGCGGCCTCAGCGGTTGGCATACGGAGCTTCGTGATGGACCTGTCCCGCTACCAGATGCAGTTGCTTCGCGAGGACGCTGTCAGCGCCCTCTATCGGGGCACGTCCAGCGACGGCGGCGCTCCGCTCCTACTTGTCACGGCCGCTTCTCCGGACACCGTCAGCGAATGCCATCCGCGCTTCGAATACGTGCTGTCTCTCGCTCACCGCCTCGATGAAAAGTGGGCGGCAACTCCTCTGTCACTGGAACGTCACGATGGCCGGGAGTTCCTGGTGCTGCAGGACCAGGGCGGGCTGCCGCTGACTGCCGAACTGGGACGTCCATTCGAGCTGGGCCGATTTCTAGCCGTTGCCACGAACGCGGCCGCAGCGGTGAGACAGGTTCACGAACGAGGCCTGATCCACAAGGATCTTCGCCCAGACCGCTTTCTTGCAGACGAATCGGGAGCGGTTCGGCTGCTCGGCTTCGGAAAGGCGGGCTCCCAGACGAGCGTGCCCGAGCTACCCGCCACAGCCCGTGGCATGGCGGACTCGCTGCCATATGTGTCCCCCGAACAGACGGGGCGAATGAAGGAGCCCGTCGACGAGCGGAGTGATCTCTATTCCCTGGGCGTCGTCTTCTATCAGATGCTCACGGGCGAACTTCCGTTCATGGCGGTCGATGCAATGGAATGGATCCATTCCCATGTCGCCCGCCGACCAATACCTCCGCGGGAGCGGCACGATGCCATTCCGCCTGTCGTCCAGTCGATCGTACTCAAGCTCCTCAGCAAGAACCCTGACGACCGCTATCAGACGGCTGCAGGCCTCGAGAGCGATCTCAGGCGTTGTCTCGGCAGCTTTGCTTCGACGGGCCGCGTCGAGGAGTTCGACGTGGCTATCGCGGACGCCCTTCGGCACCTTCAGGTTCCCGACAAGCTCTATGGACGCTCTCTGGAAATACGCACTCTTCTCGAGTCGTTCGAGGTCGCCAGATCGCCGGCCGGAAAGGCTGTAGCTCTCGTCTCCGGTCCCGCAGGCGTCGGGAAGTCGTCGCTTATTCGAGAACTGCGCAAGTCGATCCCGTTCAGCGGATGCTTGTTTGCAGCCGGGAAGTTCGACCAGTACACGCGCGACATCCCCTATGCCACGATAGCGCAGGCGTTCCGCGGACTTGTACGTCAGATCCTTGGTGCCGGAGAGGCGGAATTGGCACGGTGGCGGCTGGCGCTGAGCGAGGCCCTCGGTCCGAACGCGCAGTTGATGATCAACCTCATTCCCGAACTTGCGCTGGTGATCGGCGAGCAGCCTCCGGCTCCCGACATGCCGCCCCACGAAGCGAAGTCCCGCTTCAATCTCGTCTTTAGCCGTTTTGTTCAGGTGTTTGCGCGGCCGGACAATCCGCTCGTCCTGTTCATAGACGACGTGCAGTGGCTGGACATCCCCACTCTTGATCTGCTCGCAAGGATCACCGTGGACGAGGACGTCGCCAACCTCATGCTCATTTGCGCCTACCGCGACGACGAGGTGCCTCGCGGGCATCCACTGAACGATGCGCAGGAGGCCTTCAGGGCTGGAAGCTCCCGTTATGACGAACTGCGGCTTGGCCCGCTCGACGAAGGCGAAATCAGACACCTTCTGGCCGACATGCTTGGGAACGACGTCCCGTCGGTCGCGCGGCTGGCGAAGCTCGTGCAACAGAAGACGGGCGGCAATCCCTTCTTTGTTCTTCATTTCATAGAAGCCCTCGATCTCGAAGGAGCGCTCTCCTACGACCACGAGACCGCGAAATGGAGATGGGACGAGAACAGGATCCGCGCGACGAAGATCACCGACAACGTCGCCGATCTCGTGGTCTCCAAGCTGGGTAGGCTTCCGCTCCGTGCTCTCGAGATGGTCAAGCTGATGGCATGTCTCGGGAATGGCACTTCCGCGACTATCCTTTCGCTGATCACAGCCAAGCCGAGGCAGGAGGTCGTCGGAATTCTGTGGGAGGCCGTCGAAGGGGGACTGCTGCTGCGCTCCGACGACGACTTCGTGCTTGTGCACGACAGGGTCCAGGAAGCCGCGTACCGCATGGTGTCGGAGGTTGAGAGGCCGGAGATCCATTTTCGGATCGGCTCCGCGCTGATGGAGAAGCTGCCGCCGGGCGCGCTGAAGAAGCATATCTTCGAGGTGGCCGATCAGCTCGGGCGCGGCCTCGACCAGGCGGTCGATCCCCAGAGGCTCGAAAAGATCGCCGAACTTTTCCTCGAAGCTGGCAGGCGCGCCAAGGCATCGGTCGCATATCGCTCCGCCCTCAAATATCTCAAGACGGGTCTGAGCCTGATCGAGAAGGCCGGATGGGAGCGGTACTCGATCAGATTTCCACTCGAACTCGAGAGCGCCGAGTGCGAGTATCTGTCAGGCGAAAACGAGGTCGCAGAAGCCCATCTCGTTCATCTCGCCGCCAAGGCGGAGAATGCAGTCGACCGCGGTGCGGTGGTCAACCTTCGGTCGTCCCTCTATCTGACGCTCGGAGACCAGGACAAGGCGGTCGAGGTGGCGCTCGAGTACCTGCGCGACTTCGGGATCGAGTGGTCCGCGCATCCCAGCGACGCCGAGGTCCGCGCGGGCATCGACCATCTTTACGAACGGCTTGCGGGGCGATCCATTGATCAGCTCGTCCACCTTCCGCGGATGGAGGACCGCGACTTGCTCGCCGCGATGGAGGTGCTTGCGTACACGATCCTCCCCGCCATCGTCACGGACGGAAATCTCGAGGAACTGATCTACCTGCAGATGGTGTCGCTCAGCCTCCGCCACGGCAACTGCGACGCTTCCTGCTATGCCTACGTCTCGGTCATCATTCCGCTTGGTCTGAGATCGGGCGACTACGCGTCCGGCGGACAGTTCGGCAGGCTGGGGCTGGAGCTGGTGGAGCGCCATCAAATGGATCGCTTCAAGGCTCGCGTCTACGCCTGCTACGGCTGCTTCTGTGTGCCCTGGACACAGCATCTATCGATCTCGGAAAAGTACTCCCGTCAGGCAATAGCGACAGCAGTTGCCGGGGCAGATCTGGTCTTCAGCGTTGCACCAGGGGAAGCGCTGGTTGCGCATCTTCTTATCCGCGGAGTCGATCTGGAAGCGGCCCAACGGGACGCGCAGCAGTTCCTGGAAGCTGCCGGCAAGACTGGCTTTTCGCTGGCGGCCGACGCGGCTGCAGGACAGCTCCTCCATATCCGGGAACTCCGTGGCATCGAACAGCCTGATCCCGCCCTTCCGGTCCCCGCGGCGTTCGAGGCCTATCTGATCGAAGCAGGGGAGCGCCTGAAGCTCGTCCTGGCATGGTACTGGATCCAAAGGATCGTGGCGCGCTATCTGGCGGGAGACTACATCGGCGCACTGGCGGCGTCGCGGGAGGCAGCTTCGAACAGAAGTGCGAAGTCGTTTGTCGAGATCGCAGAGTTCCACTTCTACAGCGCTCTCGCACACGCGGCGGCCGCTTCTCGATCCGACGCCATGGGTCGTTCCGCGCACGTCGAGGCATTGCGGCTTCACCAGCTCCATCTCGACATCTGGGCCAAGAGCAGTCCTGAGAACTTCGGCAATCGGGCCTTTCTGCTTTCGGCGGAGATGGCACGGCTGGAAAACAGGGCGATCGACGCCCTCGAACTCTATGAGAAGGCCATCGCTTCGGCCCGGCAGCACGGCTTCGTCCAGAACGAGGGGATCGCAAGCGAACTGGCGGGGCGCTTCTCAGGCTCGCTCGGGCTGAAATCGACCGCCGAAAGCTTCCTGAAGAACGCCAGAGCATGCTTCTCGGCATGGGGTGCGACTGCGATCGTCAGGAGGCTGGACGAAGAGAATCCGGGGATAGGGGGCGACTCCAATGGGATTGCGAAGCCCGAAGATCATCCTCTGGAAATGGCGGCGGTCGTTGCGATGTCTCAGGCGGTGTCCGGAGAGATCGTTCTGGATCGCCTGATAGAACGCCTGATGGTGACCGTCGTGGAGCATTCCGGCGCCGTCAGGGGATTGCTGCTGCTGCCGAAGGACGGCGAGATGCAGATCGTCTCCGAGGCCGTGACCTATGACGACGGCATATCGGTGAAACTCGACACGTTCGAGCGAACGCTGCCGGAAACGGTTCTGGCCTACGTGACCAGAACACAGGACGTGGTCATTTTGGACGGGATTAGAGACGACGATTCCTTCGCCGACGATCCGTATGTGCGAGAGGCGCCATCGACCTCGATCCTTTGTCTTCCCATCGTCAAGCAGAAGCAATTGGTCGGCGTCCTCTACCTCGAGAACGGCCTGTCCACCAACCTCTTCAAGAAGGATCAGGTCGCTGTCCTCCAGCTGCTGGCGTCTCAGGCGGCGATCTCTCTTGAAAACGCCGCCCTCTATCAGGCGGCCAAGGACACCCAGGAGAAAGCCCGGCGGGCTGCCGAGGAGCTTCGGCTTGCCTACGACATGATCCCGGCGCTGGCCTGGAACAGTGATATCGACGGGACGCTTCTCAGCTTCAACAAGCGCTGGCACGACTTCACCGGACTCACCCTCGAGGAATCTCTCGGCAACGGATGGATGCGGACCATTCATCCGGACGACCTCGACAAGGTCGTTGCGAAATGGGTCGAAGTCCTGGAAGTGGGGGAGGCAGGCGAGATCGAGGCGCGGATGATCCGTATGGATGGTGTCGCCCGGTCGTTCCTGATCCGTGCGACACCCGTGCGCGACCAACAGGGCGCCATCATCAAATGGTACGGCACCAACATCGACATCGACGACCTGAAGCGGATGGAGGAAGCGCAGCAGCATCTCTCGCGTGCTGCAAGGCTGACCGCGCTCGGCGAGTTGACGGCTTCCATCGCGCATGAAGTCAACCAGCCGCTGATGGCCATCGTGATGAACGCGGCGACTTGCCTGAAATGGCTGAGCGAAGAGCAGCTGGACATCGAGGAGGCCCGCCAGGCGGCCGAACGCATCATTCGTGACAGCCACCGCGCCGGAGACGTCATCGCCAGCATCAGGGCGCTGGCGCGAAAGGGGCCGCTCTCGATGGAGAATGTCGACATCAACGGCATGATCGACGGCGTGATCGTGCTGACGCGGGGCGAGCTGCAGCGGCACGGAATATCGCTGGCGACGGATCTCGATCCCAATGTGGGGCCTGTGGTGGGAGACCGCATCCAGCTGCAGCAGGTCGTTCTCAACCTTATCCTCAACGCGGCCGAGGCGATGGGATCGGCGACGGATGGGCCGCGCAACCTGCATCTCCGAAGCGAACGGCTGGAGGACGGCAAGACCATGGTATCTGTGACGGACAGCGGTCCGGGGGTCGATCCCTCACGGCGAGACGAGATCTTCGACGCGTTCTTCACGACCAAGACAGCGGGCCTTGGAATGGGCCTGTCGATATGCCGCTCGATCGTCGAAGCCCATGGCGGCGCGCTTTGGGTGAGGGCGAACGAGCCGACAGGAAGCGTCTTCTCCTTCACCCTGAGGGGAGGCGCTGTCGTCCGGACGGCTTCGTAAGGGCTATCGGACGGACGGCGTCGGTTCTGCGGGTTGAATGATTCCGGCGAACTGGACCTGGTCTCGTTCGCTGCCACGGAAGCATCTGCCCCAGGACTCCACGGGACGGTAGATGTCGAGCGCGCCCCTGACCCGGTAGGTGGCGTGGTAGCTGCCGCATGAGGTGATGGCCGTGTGTATCGCAAGCGCGACGTCGGCCAGATCGTCGGGATGGATGCGCATGAGATAGGCGCACATCTTCTGACCACTGATCGCACTTTCGGCAGGCAAGCCGTAGAGAAGTGCGACCGCGCTGTCGCCGAACATCACGTCCGCGCTGACGTTCCAAGTGAAGATGCCAGCTTCCTCGAGTTCGAGCGGGCCGAATGACTGCAGATCGAAAATCATGGACGGCTCCGCTCATTAGGCATGACCCGAATTGGTACTGCTGCGTCATAATTTCTGCAACCTTAGGGCGGTCCATCATTCGAGATCTCACAAGAACTCACAAATGTAACAGTGGCCCCTCGACCGCCTGATGATCCGCGTGCTCGCATCCCCGATCACAATAGCTTCCCGTTCGGTGGTGTCTGGGTCCCAGTTACACAATCCCCAAAGCCTTTTGGGACAAAATGGTCGTTTCGGAGCCTCCATTCTGCAAGGCGATGAGTGGTTGAATATTTCAGTACGCTCGCTGGCGAGAACGCCCCGAAACTCACACGAACACACTCGCCGTCAAGCTATGCCGCGCGCACACTGTTCTCGCCATGGCCAGTGAGCCTTCAAGGAGGGATTGATGGATCCGGAACGAGCGCACCTACCGTCGGGAGTCTTCTCGCAGGGCTTCCATACGCTCCGGCACGGCGAGTTCGACATCATCGTGGCGAGTGACGGCTATATCACCCTCCCATCGGACGTCCTCATGCCCGAGGCGCTACCGGACGAACGTGGAACGATCCTTGGGCGGCTGGGCGGCGACGCCGTGAGCGCGCCCTTGCAGACGAACGTCCCGCTGATCCGCCACGGCGTCGATGTCATGCTTGTGGACACCGGAGCCGGATCGAATTTTCAGCCTAGCGATGGGCGTCTTGCGGAAAACCTCGCCTCGATAGGCGTCGACTTCGGATCCGTGACCAAGGTCGTCTTCACACATGCTCACCCTGACCATTCGGGAGGTACGACGAAGCCTGATGGCTCGCTCCTGTTTCCCAACGCCCACTATTACGTGAGCGAGGCCGAATGGTCGTTCTGGACCGATCCCGATTACGAGACGGCGATGCCCAAGCCGCTGCACGAGTTCGCTCGCGGCGCCCAGCGAGACCTGTTCGCGGTCAAGGACAGGCTCACGCTTGTGAAGCCGGGTGACGAGATAATAGCCGGCATGAGTGTTGTCGGAACTCGGGGGCATACGCCAGGACACATCTCGCTGGAACTGGCAGGCGCCGGAAATCTCCTGATCTCCGGCGACGTCGTTCCGAACAACGTCGTGTCCTTCGAGAACCCGAAATGGCACTTCGGCTTCGATACGGAGCCGGAGATCGCGCTCAAGAATAGGGCAGCGCTGCTCGACAAGGCGGCGAACGAAAAGCTTCGCATGCTCGGCTACCACTGGACCTATCCGGGCGTTGGATACGTGGAGCGGGCGGGGACTGCATTCAGATTCGTGGAGGGCTGACGACATGAGTGCACGCAATCACCGAAGCTTCCCCAGAGTGCCTGCGGGCATGTACGGCATGGTGCTCGGCCTTGCCGGACTTGGCGGAGACTGGCGGCTGGCGCACGAACTCTGGGATTTTCCCGCGATAGTCGGCGAGGCGATCAACGTCGTCGCCATCGCCGTCTGGGTGACGATCAGCGTCTTCTACGCCGCCAAATGGATTTTTGCGAGGGAGGATGCCCTGGAAGAGGCCGAGCACCCGATCCACTGCTGTTTCATCGGCCTTGCAGGCGTTGCGACGATGCTCGTGGCCCGCGCCGTCCTGCCGTACTCACATCCAGTGGCTCTCGTCCTCCTGTTCCTTGGTATGGCGTTCTCGATCCTCTTCGCCACATGGCGCACCGGGATCATGTGGCGCGGCGGCCGCGACCACGAGGCGACGACGGCCATACTTTACCTTCCGACGGTGGCCGGATCTCTGGTCTCCGCACTCGTCCTCGGGTCGTTCGGCTACACTGGGCTGGCGCAGCTGCTTTTCGGCGCCGGAATGTTCACCTGGGCCGCTACAGAGTCCGTGCTGCTGCAGCGTCTGCTGACTGCGCCGGAAATGGCTCCAGCGCTTCGGCCGACGCTCGGTATCGTTCTGGCTCCGCCTGCGGTCGCGTGTGCCGCCTACTTAAGCATGACGTCCGGCCCGCCTGACCTCTTCGCAAACGGGCTGCTGGGCTACTGCCTTCTGCAAGTGGCGCTTCTCGTTCGCGTCGTGCCTTGGATCATGAAGCAGCCGTTCGCCCCTTCATATTGGGCGGCAACGCTCGGCACTACTGCATTGGCATCTGCGTCCATGAGAATGGCATCTCGCGGCGGAGACGGCATCGGAGGCCAGTTGGCACCTTACCTTTTCTTCTTTGCCAACGTCGTCGTTGGGGCAATCGCAATAGGAACGATAGCGCTGCTGATCCAGGGCAGGCTTTTGACCGTCTCGCACCCGCGAGCGGCGGAATGAAGCTGACCTGGCCGTACTACGTCAGTTGATGCTGCCGTGTGGAAGTCTGAAAAGATGTCTTATCTTGGCTGCCAATGAAACCGGATGAGCCTCCGCACCAGCGTTCCCGTCGGCCTTCAGGTCCTCCTCGGTCTCGACACGCTTTGCCAGGAGCTGGCTAAGTTCCTCAACAAGGGCAGGGCGCTCATCCATCACGCTCGCGAGATGGTCCTTCGAAATCTCGTAGACCACCACGAAGGTGAGGGCGCGCATCGTTGCTGGCTCCGGCGCGCCGATCAGAACGCCGCGCTCCCCGAACAGGTCGCCGGGCGCCGATGAAGCGGCGCGTCCGGCGGCCCCGGACAAGCGTTCTCGCTACGAAGAGTCAACGACCAGGGCCGCGAACTGTGTGATCGGATCGAGCAGAAGGCGCAGGACGTCGTCCAGGTTCATAGGGTCACTTCAAGTGGTTGGTTTCGATCCGCGCAATTGACAGTGCAAGCGCCGCCCTCCGTCAAGAAGGAGACATGACGAGCGAGCAAGGGGCGGCCGAAAGTCGACTGCCCCTTGGAAGCTCAGACCTGAGCCTTGCCGCCGTCGGCGAAGAGTTCGACGCCGTTCACGAAGCTGGAATCGTCGGAAGCCAGGAAAAGCGCTGCTTTTGCGATCTCTTCAGGCTCGCCGACGCGGCCCAGCGGGATCGTGGACGCGAGAGCATCGAGGAAGCCCTGTTGTGCGTTCTTGTCGTCGCCCACAAGTTCCACAAGGCCGGGAGTGCGGGTCGGTCCGGGCGACAGCACATTCACGCGAACGCCCTTGCCCTTGAGGTCGAGCGCCCACGAACGGGCAAGGTTGCGTACTGCGGCCTTCGAGGCGGAGTAGACGGAGAACGCTTCCGTTCCTTCGATACTGGTCGTGGAGCCGATCAAGACGACCGAGGAGCCTTTGCCGAGAAGAGGAAGCGCCTTCTGTACCGTGAAGATCACGGCCTTCACGTTGCGCCCGAAAGTGTCGTCGACCTGCTCTTCGGTGATCTGACCAAGAGGAAGCACGCTCCCGCCGCCCGCGTTGACGACGATGGCGTCGAGACGTCCGTGGTCGGCCTTCACCTGCGCAAACAGGCGGTCGAGGTCTTCCATCTTGGTGGAGTCGGCATTGACGGCGGTAACGCTGCCACCGATGTCAGCGACTGCGGCGTCGAGCTGTTCCTTGCGGCGTCCAGTGATGTAAACGTGGGCGCCCTCGGCGGCGAACAGCTTTGCGGTGGCGAGGCCAATGCCGCTGTTGGCGCCTGTCACGATGGCGACCTTGTTCTCAAGTCTCTTGGTCATGCGTTTCTCCTTATTGGGGACGTGCGAAGGCGTTCAGCCAGAACACGCTCGGGCTGTTGAGGTATTGTGTAGTGGGGAGGAGCTATCTGGGTGCTCTCAACCCTATGGAATATGTTCGCTCGATGGGAATGTAGCTCGCTCGGGGCTGTTGGGCTTTCGATTAAGTCGGATTGATCTATTCACTTGCGGCACAAACAAACGGGCTTCCGCCTCGTGACGGAAGCCCACGTCGAACTCAGGCGGGGGTGGTCGCCCAGGTCCGCCGTGTTCCGAGATAGGTGCTCGGCCGAACGGGCCCAATGCCCCAAATTTGGTGTATGCAGCTGAGCGATGCGCGGTCGTCTAACGCAATCTCACACCGAGACGGTCCAAATCATGGTAGTGGTGGCACAGGGTAGGTCATGAGCCATCACGATCGTCACATATGGGACAGGGAACCCCGTCGCCTGGCGGCCTTCGAGGTCGCGATACGCGACGTCGTGGGGAAGTTCGGGCTGAACTTCTTCCTGGTTTCCGTCTTTCCGGAGGCGGCTCGTGGCGGCCTCCTCGATAACCTAATCACGACCAATTGGCCAGACGATCTCCTGCAAAGCTATCGGTCGACCGACATGTTCACCCAGAGCAACATCGTCGCAAAGCTGAAGGAAAGCGTGCTCCCGGTCTCGTCGGAGCAATTGCTCTTTGCCCGCGCGGAAAGGGAAGGCGTGGCAAGCCAGATTGGCGGGGTGTTTTATGACGACGGCTTCGCGTGCAATGTGGGAATCTCCCTGCATGACGCCAAGGCGCGGCAATATCTCTTCATGCTTTCGGGATCGAACTGCTCGAATGCAGAGCTCGCCGATCTGGTATTCGATTTGATGACCGCCTTGGACGATCTCACGTGCGGCAGCGGCGAGATCAAGCTTCTTTCGCGAAGGGAAATCGAGTGCCTCCGGTGGTCAGCGGCAGGCAAGAGCAGCGACGAGATCGCTATTATCCTCGGTCTGAGCAGCCACACGGTGACGGCATACTTAAAAACTGCCATCAAGAAGCTAGGCGTGACCACTCGCATTCAAGCTGTCGTCGCGGCCTATCGGCTGAAGCTGCTCTGAGCAGCATGGTCGGCAGTGTGCAGTCCTCATGCTTTTTGTGTCTTCCTCGTGGGCTAAATCCGGAAACGGACATCGCATTCCTCGAACACCATCGACGGCCACACCTCGCTCAGGGTGTTCCTTGCTAACGATCCCGCCATTCGATCTCCGCGGCACCATGAGCAGATCGAGAGCCGGGCCGCTTATCTTCAGCCGCCGTTCGTCCCTCAGGGCTCAGTGGGAGTGCGGCAGGCGCAGAGGCGACCGAAATGTATCAATACCGCGGGGGCTGAATCTAGTCGTCGGGAAAGCCGACGTCTTTGGCTAGCATGCTCGTGCGTATCGATAAACTGGACTTTCATGCCTGCTCGCGCGATTTCACGGTGCCTCACTACAATTAACTCGCCCTCGAAGCTCGTCGGGCGTAGCAATCTTGGCATTCGACGGCCGACCATGCCCAAGATCAATCAGCTTCGCCGTCAGCTTGGAGGTTCAAATGAACAGATTGATGTTGAGCAGGGCGACGCTTGTCTTGGTGTTCGCGCTCTCCGCGTCCAGCGCCATTCCAACGACATCCTTTGCCGCCAAGAAGTCCGCAGCCGAGCACGAACTCGTCGTGCCGCAGGTCACGTATCATACCGTCGAGATTGACGGCACCAAGGTGTTCTATCGCGAGGCTGGGCCAGTCGACGCTCCGGTCGTGCTCCTCCTGCACGGCTTCCCGACGTCGTCGCACATGTTCAGGAATTTGATTCCGATCCTTGCTGACAAGTACCATGTGATTGCACCCGACTATCCGGGCTTCGGTCAGAGCGACGCGCCCGACCACACCAAGTTCGACTATACGTTTCAGCATTATGCGGACATCATCGACAGCCTGATGGGCAAGCTGGATCTAAAGCAATACGCGATGTACGTTATGGATTACGGCGCCCCCGTCGGCTATCGGCTCGCGTTGAAGCAACCCGATCGCGTGTCTGCGTTGATTGTCCAGAACGGCAATGCCTACGAGGAAGGCCTCAAGGAATTCTGGGACCCGATAAAGGCATACTGGAAGAACGACACGCCCGAAAACCGCAAAGCTTTGATGGTGCTCTTCACGCCTGAAATCACGAAGTTCCAGTACACCGATGGGATGAGCGATATCACGCACATCGACCCCGACAATTGGGGGCACGACCAGGCGCTTCTTGATCGTCCCGGAAACAACGACATTCAGTTGGACTTGTTCCACGACTACGGGACCAATGTCCCCCTGTACCCGAAATTCCAGGAGTTCTTCCGCGAGAAGAAGCCGCCGACCCTTATCGTCTGGGGCAAAAACGACAAGATCTTCCCGGCCGACGGCGCGTCGCCGTATCTACGCGACTTGCCCCATGCCGAGATGCACCTCCTCGACACCGGTCATTTCGCGCTGGAAGACAAGCTGCCCGAGATTGCGCCTCTAATCCACAATTTCCTCGATCGGAAGCTCAGCCGAAACTAGATCGAGGCCTAGCCACCAAGCACGCCTCCCAGCGTGGTGGCACTCGCTTCAGTGCGACTGGAGCAGCGTTGTGGTTGTGTTATCCTCTCCCGGGAGCCCGGATTTCACGGGGGAGACCGACCTGCGCCAGAATCGCGCGACATCTTCGTCCGAGATTGCATGTCGATACGTTGAAGGTGAAAGCAAGGAACTTCCACTAGGCTTCCAAGCTATGGCGTTGTTGCCGCGGACCCGTCGTTATCGAACTCTCGATACCGGGCCCCCTCGCTGGCGCTTAGCTCGTACCGGGTCTCCCTCTGACCGCTAGCGACGAGGATCCCGCGGCCGCAAAGCTCCGCAGTCAGCGCTTGCACTTCGGAGACCGCCAGGCTTGCACCCACCGAGATCTCCCTGACCGTTGAGCCTGGATGCCTCCTCAAGAACCGTCTTACGAACATCTGATGCACGCTCAGTCTCGGCTTCAGGTCATAATAACCGCTGGCGAGCCTCTCCTCGTCGCGGCGATATCGCTCAAGGACCTCGCCTGCCGCCCAGTCGCCGAGGTCATGGAGCCGCTGTAGCAGCTGGCGCGCACGCTCCGTCGCATCAAGAGACAGGTCTCGTTGTGAAACGTAGTAGGCGGCGACACCATTTGTGACGATCCGTTCGTCTGCGGCTCCATCATGAACGAGAGCGGTCGGAGGATTGTCCATGGTGACCACGTTCCGGTAGCCGGAAGACTTCACCAGCTTCTCGAAGCTCCATGTTTCTGTGATGGCGCCGACCATAGTCAAAAGCCTGAGTGCGAATGCTAATCGCTGCACTATACCGACATGTCCCTATGGACCCAAGGGCATAGGAATCCCGGTCGATGTGCCCTTCGACGCGAGACCGCGCCTAGATCTGTGGCCACCTTTCTTGACAAATGTGACCACGCTCCCATTGTGTCCTCGAACGGGTGGAGATGATGACATGGATGCGAGGATACTCAAGCAGGTGCAGGTGGCCCGCAACGTCAGCAGACAGGAGATCACTGACAGCCTCGTGGAAACCATTGTCCAGATCGGGGGCGATCCTCTGACCTTCAGGAAGGCCAAGGATGAGCTGAGCGCAGTGCTCGGGAAAGTCCGAAACGGCGTTCCGCAAGTTATCGGCAATATCAAGAAGGCCGATGACATGGCGGTCGTGATCTCCGTCAAGGATCTTGCGGATCTTGTTACCGCAGCGCGGCAACAGGAGACCTTCGGGGAGGCGCTCGACGCCGTCGGCTTCAAGCCGTATTCCGGTGCCCGCATCATCGTCGGTCAGGGCCGCAAGCGCGAGCGCCTGCAGCGCAGCAACGCCTCCGGCGCGAAGATGGCCCTCTGACGCATGTTCT
>Ga0055528_1001484_pt1 | contig 14245 bp, 16 predicted proteins | sample AraplaCol_mMS_r2_2_FD_55006 | JGI IMG/M metagenome (GOLD analysis project Ga0055528, IMG submission 55006) | Arabidopsis root microbial communities from North Carolina, USA - plate scrape MF_Col_mMS_r2 | ecosystem: Host-associated > Plants > Roots > Endosphere | place: USA: North Carolina...
AGTCCTGCGGAACTGCCTGGCATGTCCCATGGACAAACGGCAGCATTCGGTTTCTAATCGCTGCCAATCAAGCTCGTGACCCAACAGGCCCGATGAGACGAGCACCTGGGTTAAGCGATCGGCAAAAGCGATGTCTGCCGGCGTCTGACAGACGGGGCCGACGAATGCAGGCCTCTAAGTGGACTTTGAGCGGAGACGCTCCTCTCATTCATTTATTGTGACCACATCGCAGCATTGAGATGCCGGCCTCAAAGAAAGGCCGCGGCAAGCTTTCTTTTACAGCTGTATTGCCGACCTCACCCGGTCGGGATGATCGCCGGCAACAGGATGTAATGGGGCCAACGAAATTGAAGCAGCTACAAAACGGATTTTTTATTCTTGTGATCGGTTGCGCTATAGCGGACGGTGACTCAGACACGCTGGGTAGAGACTTCCAGGACGGTTGTCATGTGGAATGAGAGCGATCCGGACACCGGCAAGGGTCTCTATTTCGGTCCGTTTCAATTAATCGCCTCCGAACGTTTGCTGGCTAAGAACGGCAAACAGGTTGCAATTGGCGGCCGTGCGCTTGATATCCTCATCGCGCTGACCCAGCGCCCCGGCGAGATCTTGACGGGTGACGAGCTGACAAAGCTCGTCTGGAGGGGCCTCACGGTCGAAGAGTCGAACCTCAGGGTTCACATCGCCTCCCTGAGAAAGGCCTTGGCAGACGGCGAGGACGACACACGCTATGTATTGAACGTAGCAGGGCGCGGATATACTTTCGCAGCACCAATCCGTCGAGGGCCGGTCACACCTGAGAGATCGCCGACTGCTGAGACGAGCGAGCTGCGTTCTCAGAGCCTTCCCCATGCATTGCCATCTCTTTTTGGTCGAACAGAGACCGTGAATGTCCTGTCGCTGTTGGTTTTGTCACGCCGCTTTGTCACAGTCGTAGGTCCAGGAGGCATCGGAAAAACCACCGTCGCTGTGGCGGTCGCTCATTCGCTTCGCCAGGAATTCGAAGGGAGCGCGATTTATTTCGTTGATCTCACTCTGGTCCAAGATGCCCAGCAGGTTCCAAATGCAGTCGCCTCAGCTCTCGGCTGTTTTGTCCAAGGCCCTGAGGTAGAACCGTTCATCCTGGCGTTTGTATCCGGGAAGAAGATCCTCGTGGTGTTAGACAATTGTGAGCATGTCATTTCGGCCGCCGCAGCCCTTGCCGAACGCCTTTTCCATGCTGCGCCATCGCTCCATTTATTGGCCACCAGTCGTGAGGCTTTGCGCGTAGACGGTGAAAACGTGCACTTGCTTCTGCCTCTTGATACGCCGCGCGGCGAGGTGACAACGGCATCCCAGGCCCTTGGCTCTCCTGCTGTCAAACTTTTCATGGAGAAAGCTGCATCTTCTGGGCATAGGTTGAGCCTTACTGACGCAGAGGCACCGACGGTCGCCAATATCTGCCGCCGCCTCGACGGCATCGCCCTGGCGATCGAGCTTGTCGCAAGCCGTGTCGGCACTTTCGGCATCCAAGGTACATTCGATCTCATGGGTAACGACGCCGAGCTCCAGTTGCAGGGGCGCCGCAATGCCGTGCCTCGTCACCAAACGCTTCAGGGTATGCTCGACTGGAGCTACAATCTCCTGTCCAACATTGAGCAGGAGGTGCTGAGCAGGCTTTCGATGTCGGACAATTTACCTTTGAGGCTGCTATCGAAGTCGCCGGGTCCTCGGAAGACACAACCCGGGCCACCAATGCCATTGCGAGCTTGGTGGACAAGTCTCTTATCTGGATATCGCCCGCCAACGGGATCGTCACGTATCGGCTTCTCGACACGACACGCGTTTATGCCGCCGCCAAACTTGCGGCCAGCGGCGAAACGGACGCGGTGGCGATGCGACACGCACAATATTTCGCCGACTTTTTGAAAATGCATGAAACCGATGATCTCGTTTCACATGGGCACAATGTCGAGGCATACGCGCCGCATATCGGCAATATCCGCCAGGCGTTAGGCTGGTGTTTTTCCAGTTCTGGAAGTGTCTGCATCGGCATTGAGCTCACGTCCCATGCCGCTCCCCTGTTCCTTGCATCTTTCCCGCTGCTCGCCGAATGCAGTAACTGGTGCAGCAAAGCGATGGCGGCACTTCTGCCGAGCGATCGGGGCCAACGAAGAGAACTCTACCTGCAGAAAGCACTCGCGCTTTCATCGATGTACCTGTGGGATGACAGCGAAAAAGTCAAAGCAGCTCTCGAACGTGGCCTGGAGCTTTCTGAAAAGCTTGGCGAGGATCGGCTTCAGCATTACCTGCTTCTCGGCTTGAATGTCTTCTTTACCCGTCGTGGCGAGTTTACGAGGGCCCTGGACGTCGCAAAGCGTGCTGCAGCCCTGTCGGAAAAATTTGGGGGGGTGGCGGAGAACGCAATGAGCGAATGGGCCCTGGCGGCGTCCCACCACATTGCGGGAAATCAGTCCGCTGCTGTCATGCACGGTGAGCGCGGGTTTAGACTTGCTGTTAACACCGCCCCATCAGAATTTGTGTACTTTGGGTACGACTACCATGTCCGGGCGCTCGGCACATATGCTCGCTCGCTCTGGATCAGCGGCGCACAGACGAAGGGTATCGCAAAGGCACGCGAGGCGATCTCGCGCGTGATTGATTCATCGCACCCGGTGCTGTTTTGCGCGGTCCTCCTGGATTCCATTCCGGTTCTGCACTGGGGTGGCCAATCTGAAGAGGCGTTTTCGTTTTGCGAACAGGTTATTGCTCACGCCCTCAGATACTCGCTCCATGCGCAAAAAGCTGTCGGCCTTGCGCTACGTGGTGAGCTCATGATTGCGCGCGGTGAGGTCGAACCAGGCGTCAACATGCTACGCGATGCACTGAAGACAATGGGCGATAATCAATATCACGTGCAGACACTGGCGACACGGCGTGCGCTCGCCGAAGGCCTGAGACGGCTAGGTGATTACGACGAGGCATTGTTCATGATCAACGACGCCCTAAACCAGGCCGATCAGGCAAGCGCCACACTTTGGCTGCCAGCCCTACTGCACGCAAAAGGCGAAGTGCTAATGGCAATTTCGACACCTTCCGCCGAAGCAGAAGCTTGCCTCACCCGTTCCATCGAGATTGCTCGCCGGCAGAATGCTTTGAGCTGGGAACTAGGAGCAGCGACCTCGCTCGCTCGCATCTGGGCCCAAAAAGGAAAATCCGTGGAGGCAAAGTCTCTTATTCTAGCTGTGCATTCCCGGTTCAACGGCGACGTTGAGGCTTGGGAAGTCAGCTCGGCACGCCAGCTGCTCGACGAACTCCGGTAACATCCGTGCGCCTCGATTTGGGATCGCTTCGCCGCAGCGCTTCGGACCTTCACAACGATTCACAAATCTAAACTCGTATTTCCCGGTATAGGTGTGTTCCATGCGAGAGAACGGGAGATCTCGTGCTTCCGACCGGCCATTTGATGGAGGCGCGACGAATGCTCTCGGGATATACAGTTCCGCTGACGCCGGACGGTAAGTCCTCACTGACCCCGCCGCCACCTTGGCACTATTCCGGCGATTGCATCGCCGTCGAATACTGGGCGGAATCCCGCCGCTGTCGCGGCCCTACTTCCTATGGGTCTGACGCCGGACGACGAATCGGAGGGGCGCACGTTCTTCTGGTTTCTCGACTGGCAGTTCACAGGCTCGAACGACGAGCACACGGACCCGGCCCGCTATCAGTACCGCGAGGCGTTCATTCTGGTGGAAGCACGTCTCGAAGGCCGTCCAGTCAATTTTTGTCCTTTCATCTTTGTCGACAACGATGCAGCGATCGCACGCGGCTGGATACAGGGTTATCCCAAGAAACTTGGCAGCATCTATCAAACAAGGAGCTTTTCTGCGCCGGGTGCCGCCGCCTGCCCGCTTGAACCGGGAAGCCGTTTCGGCGCGAGTGTTTCATCTCATGGAGAGCGAATGGCAACAGCTCGGATCGAACTCCGGGAAAAGGTGATGGACCCGGCAAAGGTGTTCAATCGGCCGACCACGATACGGAGATATTTCCCATCGCTGAGCGCCAGCCAGCAGGGCAGGCCCGCGGTCGATGAATTGACGCTGTCGCTGATGGACAATCTTACCTTTTCAGATTTCTGGACGGGGTCCGCAGAGCTTTCGATACCCCATGTCGAGGGTGAGGATATGGATGCCCTGGCGCCGCGAGAGGTGGGGCGAGGATTTCGCTTCGGCATGTCGTACTCGGTCTCCGATCTTCCCATACTCAAGGACTATCTGGCTTAGGGGGCTCGCTGCACCTGCTGGTGGTGCTGTGCGACCATGTCGTCGCACGGCACATGGCGAATTCGTGCACACAAGCGGATGCCCCCATGGATGTCTGGTCCGGAACCGGTTCCCAGAGCGGCCGAAAGGCTATGTCCGTCCTCCTTGTCCTTTCCATGCAATGGTCGTGCCCGTCCTACACCTAGGTGTGATTCTCGAACGGGACCATCGAAGCTAGTTTTTATGCGGAGAAAACAGCCTACCCAATCACATGCCCATTTCACGACCAGGTAGCGACGCGGTTTGATGCCGTTGTCGGTGACTGCAGCAAGGCGTGATCGGATTTCTGCAACAGAATTCCAGTTCAGTCGCATGACTTACTTTTTGTGCTCGCAAGATGCCGAGCCCTGTCTCAATGCAACCACACAGGAAGCCATAGCCATGAAACAGCTCAAGACCTATGTCACCCTTGCAGCCACCCTTCCATTCATCGCGCTGGCGGCGCCCGCGAGCGCTGAACCGCTCAAGAATATCGTTCTGGTGCACGGCGCCTGGGTGGATGGCTCTGGTTGGAAACCCGTCTACGAAATCCTGACCAAGGAGGGTTTCAACGTCACGATGGCCCAGGAGCCCGAGACGTCCTTCGCGGACGACGTGGCTGCAACCAAGCGCGTTCTCGACCTTCAGGACGGCCCGACACTTCTCGTCGGTCACAGCTACGGCGGCTCGATCATCACCGAGGCGGGCGTCCACCCGAACGTGACAGCGCTGGTTTACGTCGCCGCACACGCACCTGATGTCGGCGAAGACGAAGGCACCCTTGGAAAGAAAACTCCAAGCGTCCTGGCCAAGACCGAAGGCGCAATCAAGAAGACGCCTGATGGCTATACGTACCTGAACCCGGTCGACTTCCCGAAGCTCTTCGCTCCGGACATGCCAAGAGGGCAGGCAGAATTCGAGGCCCGGTCGCAGGTGCTTGCGGCAGCCGAAGTGTTCACCACNCCGCTGACTGCAGCGGCATGGAAAACGAAGCCGAGTTGGGCAATCGTCGCGGGGAATGACCAGATCATCAACCCGGATCTGGAGCGCTGGTANTACNNNAGAGCGAAGAGCCGCACGATCGAGATCAAGGGAGCAAGCCACTCCGTATACGAATCCCATCCCCGGCAAGTGGCAGAAGTGATCATCCGAGCTGCCCGCGAGGCTGAGCAAGACGCCTCGACCGCCAAGAAGTAACGCGCCTTGCCATATAGCCGCAACCGCTCGCCCACAGATGCGGAGACATTCCTCCGGACGCAGATCCCAATCGGTCAAATCGAAACCACGCGGTTGTCGACCAACTGACAAGCAGGAGCCCAGAAGACGATGAACTGGCAACGACACCGCGAAGAGCACCTTGCCCGCATCAAGGCGGGAAGTGCTCTGGCCAAGGGAAAAATCGTCGAGGCACGTGACGCGACCCGACTGTTGGAGGCGGTGGTCCGCCCTGGCGATCGCGTGTGCCTTGAGGGTGACAATCAGAAGCAGGCTGATTTGCTCAGCAGCGCATTGCTGGCCGTCGACCGAACAAAGGTCAACAACCTTCACATGGTACAGTCCGGCGTGGTTCTTCCCAGCCATCTCGATCTGTTCGACAACGGCATCGCCAAGCGGCTCGATTACGCCTACTCAGGTCCCCAATCGGCACGCATTGCGAAAATGTTGTTCGGCGGCAAGATCGAACTGGGCGCGGTTCACACCTATCTCGAGCTTTTTGCCAGGTATTTTATCGATCTTACGCCCAATGTCGCGTTGATCGCCGCAGTCAGCGCTGATCGCGACGGCAACCTCTATACGGGACCGAACACGGAAGACACGCCTACCGTCGTCGAAGCGACCGCCTTCAAGGACGGGGTCGTAATCGCCCAGGTCAACGAGATTGTCGATCGGATCCCCCGTGTCGATATCCCCGGAGATCGCATTGATTTCGTCGTCGAAGCCGACAAGCCGTTTTTTGTGGAACCATTGTTCACGCGCGATCCGGGCGCTATCACGGAAACGCAGATTCTGACGGCCATGATGGCCATTAAAGGGATCTATGCTCCATACGGCGTGAAACGTCTCAACCACGGGATCGGGTTCAGTACTGCCGCGATCGAACTCCTTCTTCCCACATTCGCAGACAAGCTCGGCCTTAAGGGCAAGATCGCATCCCACTTTGCTTTGAACCCCCATCCCGCGTTGATTCCGGCGATTGAATCAGGCTGGGTCCAACAGATCCACTCGTTCGGTTCGGAAGTGGGGATGGACGACTACATCCGCGCCCGACCCGATGTCTACTTCACCGGAGCGGACGGTTCCCTGCGTTCGAACAGGGCTTTTAGCCAGGTAGCTGGTCTCTATGCCTGCGATATGTTCATCGGCTCGACACTTCAGATCGACCTCGACGGCAACTCATCCACGATTACGACCCAACGTATCGCAGGCTTCGGCGGTGCGCCGAACATGGGTTCCGACCCGCGTGGTCGGCGTCATCCGAGCGAGCCATGGCTCCAAGCTGGCAAGGAAGCGGATCCCGACGGACCTGCACCATTGCGCCGAGGTCGCAAGCTCGTCGTCAGATCGGTGAAACGTTTGGAGAAAAAAACGTCCCCCTCTTCGTCGAGAAGCTGGACGCTTTAGCCCTCGCTGAAAAACTCAAGCTCGATCTGGCTCCGGTCATGATCTACGGCGATGACGTGACGCATATTGTTACGGAGGAAGGCATAGCAAACCTCCTCCTGTGCCGGGATAGCCGGGAGCGTGAACAGGCCATCCGCGGAGTGGCAGGCTATACCGACGTTGGTCGCGCGCGCGACAAGAAGATAGTCCAGCACCTGAGGGAACGAGGCGTGATCCGACGCCCGGAAGATCTCGGCATCGACCTCCTCGACGTGGATCGAAATCTGCTGGCAGCTCGCTCCATCAAGGATCTCGTCCGATGGTCGGGCGGTCTTTATTCCCCTCCCTCGAAGTTTCGCAACTGGTGAAAGGAACACGTGATGGAAGATCTTACCTTTCACCACACGACCAACAGGCGGGCTTCCGGCGACAGAAGCCTCGCAATCGTTGGCGTAGTGGCCTCCGGAAATCTCGAAGTCCTCGCCGAGCGTGTCCTGCCCGACAACCACTGCCAGGTCGAAATCAGGACGGCAGCCGAAGGGTTCAGAGAAGTCTGGACCGCTGTCATCGATGACTTTGTCGAGCGATACGCGCCCGGTGGGCTCAAGTTGTCCATCAACGATGGGGGCGCACGNCCGGATACNGTGATGCTGCGATTGGCGCAGGCGGTCAGCGTGATGGAGGAACAACAATGAGCTCTGNAGAAAGANCGCGGCCTGCAAAGCCGCAGGATATGTCTTCNAGCTGGTATGAGGCTTCGGCGCGCCAGCGTGTCGACTTTGTGCTGGATGCAGGAAGCTTCCAGGAATTCNTCGGACCGGAAATGCGGGAGGTCAGCCCCCACCTTCGCGTCTTCGATCTCCCCGAGCAATTCGACGACGGCATAGTCATCGGACGTGGCCTGCTCGCAGGATCGCCTGTGTTCATTGCGGCCCAGGAAGGCCGTTTCATGGGCGGCGCGTTCGGCGAGGTCCATGGGGCCAAACTGACAGGCCTCCTGCGCGCTGCGCGGGATGCGAAGTCGATACCCTTGCTGATCCTCTTTGATACTGGCGGCGTGCGGCTTCAGGAAGCAAATGCCGGAGAGCTGGCGATTGCCGAAATCATGCGGGCCGTTGTCGAAGCAAGGACCGCCGGCGTGAAGATCATCGGACTTATCGGCGGCCGCGCGGGCTGCTACGGCGGAGGCGGTTTGACAGCCGGCTGCTGCTCCGCTCTCGTCGTCTCCGAACAAGGACGCATTGCCGTTTCCGGACCGGAAGTCATCGAGACGAACCGAGGGATCGAAGAATTCGATTCCCGCGATCGCGCTTTGGTGTGGCGAACGATGGGCGGAAAACACAGACATCTGATCGGCGCAGCCGATGTCTTTGTCGACGACACGGCAGAAGCGTTTCGAGAGGCGGCGTCGACACTCGTAGAAACCGTTGCGGGTCTCACCCTCGAGACCCTTTTGAACGAGCAGCTTCGCCTCGAGAAGCGCTTGCAAAGTTTCGGCGCGTCTGGCGACGCGCTCGATATCTGGAAGGCGATCGGTGTGCCCGAGGCCGCTTCGGTGCCCGGAATGCCAACCGAAAAATTCATATCCCTCGCCGACAAACTGCGGAGCACCCCCCATGACGCTCGATGAAATCTTGGCCTCGCTTTTTCCCGACGGCTGCAAGGTGGAGAACGACAACGGTATCCTTACCGGATACGGCTCCCTCCAAGCCGGAGGCCAGGGCCTGGTGATCGGCGTTTCGGACCGGACCGCATTGGGCGTAGACGAGGCGATCCGCCTTTCAAGCTTCGTCCTCGGCGCCCTGAAAACGGGCAGCGGCCCGATTCTTGTTATCGTCGACAGCGACAGTCAGCGGATGAGCAAGCGCGACGAGCTGCTGGGCCTGAATGAATTCCTGGCGCACCTCGCCAAATGCCTGATTTATGCCGACATGCACGGTCGGCCGACCATCGGCATCCTCTACGGCCATTCCGCGGCCGGGGCGTTCCTCGCGACGGCATTGGCAACACGGGTATTGGTCGGACTACCGGGGGCGTCTCCTGCGGTCATGGACCTGCCTTCGATGTCGAAGGTGACAAAACTTTCTGTCGAGGTTCTCGAAGAAAAAGCGAAATCGACGCCGGTTTTCGCGCCCGGCCTCGAAAACCTGGCACAGACAGGGGCGGTTCACCGAATATGGAGTGAGACCGACTCTCTTGCGGCACAGCTCAATGCACTGTTGGCCGATCTGCCGGACATTCGTGATATTCGCGATTCATTGGGCAAGGAACGCAAGGGCCGTATAAAGGCTGCCGAAATTGCGGAGCGGGTTCATGCGCTCGCACTCGCACGGTAACATCGTGCCGCCGAGGCGGCACGATTTGGTTTCGTTGGATCCGCAGTCATGGACCTCGATAATCGAGGACAATCCTTGCCTTTCTTCCGAGCCGCTGATTGCTGAATGGCGCAGACGCGGTTGGCCCGTGGTCGCTCGCCGGCCGGAGGCGGGAGGGCCGGCAGGCATTTCCGTCGGCCTGCCCTTGCCTCCATCTGCCGGAAAGAAACGGCTCTCCCTGGTAGTTCAAGAACATCAGATCCTGTCAGTTGATCGCCCTCCTGTTCTGGAAGCGGTCCACCCCAAATCACCCAGTGAATGGATTCCGACGCTGCGGGAAATCGGCGAATTGGCGTCCCGGCACGCGATCGAAGTCAGGGTCTTTGGCAGTCTTGGATGGAGTGTCATTACGGGTCTGGATTATCTGACCGCCAGCTCCGATCTCGATTTTCTGTTTTATCTCCACCGAAATACGAACGCCGTCTCCTTGGCCAACGATCTGGCAGGCATCCAGTCGATGGCTCCGATGCGATTGGATGGAGAGTTCATCCGCGATGACGGCGCCGGAGTTCACTGGCAGGAGTTTCTTGGCGCAACTGGCGACATTCTCGTCAAATCGATCTCGGGAACGATGCTGTGCCACCCGACGGCCTTTCTGAACCGGGACACGCACATATGAGAAATTTCCTGATGCCCCCTCCCGCCACGCACGAACGATCACATGCCAGAGATAGGCGGCCAGCAAACCTCAACTACATCGCGTCCACAGCGACGGTCTGCCTTTTGTTGGAGCTCGAAACCTGGCCGAAACCGGGGCTCGTCAGTCACATTGACTGCGGCAGCCACGACGACATGAATTGCGAGACGTTTCGTGAAAGCGCCGCAGCAATTGGCCCCTTCCTCGGAGCGCTGGCGGAAGCCGGGGCCCAGGACTGTGAAATGGGGCGCCTGCGGGTCATCGGCATCGAGGCGGAAGCCGCGATGCGTGCCGCCACCTCCGGCATCAATACCCATAGGGGTGCGATATTCGGGATGGGACTTTTGTGCGCGGCAGCGGGTGCGAGAGCAAGCGGCGTTGTCGCCGACGACCTTTCGCTTGGTGCAATCGTCTCAGAACGCTGGGGGCATGACATTCTCGACGGTCCTATCCTGTTGCACAGCCATGGCGACAGGGCGAGACGTCGCTTTGGCGCCGGCGGTGCGCGCCTCGAAGCGGCGGAGGGTTTTCCAACCGTCTATCGGGTTGGTTTGCCCGCCCTACGAGATGCCATCAAGGCGCGTCCGGATGATGCGGAGGCTGCTCGCGTCCAGACTTGTTTCGCGCTGATTGCGGCTCTCGACGACACCAACCTGCTTCATCGGGGCGGCCCGGATGGCCTTCTCTACGCGAAGCAACTCGCGCAGGAGTTTCTGGACGACGGCGGGATCCGTGCTCCGCAGTGGAAACGTCATGCCGCTTTGATCCATCGACAATTTCGCGATCGCTGGCTCAGCCCCGGCGGTTCGGCAGATCTCCTTGCGATGACGTTGTTTGTCGACGTGCATGAGAGACGGGAAATCTGATGGCACATACGATCTTACTCGCGCTGCTTCCTATTTTCTTTGTCATGGCGCTTGGCTACCTTGCTGGGCGCTTGGCTATCGTCGACAATCATCATGTTGAGGGACTGAACGTCCTCGTCATGACCTTTGCCTTGCCCGCGTCGCTGTTCGCAGCGACAGCGACCGCCCCGCGTAGCGAAATGCTCGCGCAAGCACCGCTTTTCCTCATCAGCAGCGGCGTCATGCTCGTCGTGTTTGCCGCCTGGTATCTACTTCAAGTACGCTACATGAAGGTCGGCAAGGCGGACGCCTCGCTGCAGGCACTCACGATCGCGTTTCCGAATCTGGCAGGTGTAGGTCTTCCTATTCTTAGTGACGTGCTGGGTCCCAGTGGGACTGTGCCGCTCGCGATCGTACTCGCAAGTGGCTCGATCATCATTAGCCCGCTGTCATTGCTTCTCGTCGAGATGCATGTCGACAAGCCCGGCGCGAATAACGGGCAGCGGCCCAAGATCTCGCACAGTCTGTGGCATGCCCTGACGAAGCCTGTCGTCGTCGCCCCCTTGCTTGGAATACTATTTTCACTCAGTGGGCTGAAAACGGGTGATGTCGTCGATGCCAGTCTGCTTCTAATTGGTCACGCAGCCCCCGGCGTAGCGCTGTTCCTGACAGGTGTGGTCCTTTCCGCGGAGGCTTTCAAACTCGACAGGAAGGTCATAAGCGCGACCGTCATGTCGAACCTGGTGCGCCCCATCCTGACGACTGGCGTCGTACTGGTGTTGTCGATCCCGTGGGACGCAGCCAAAGTCGCCATCTTGCTGGCGGCTGTACCTTCCGGCTTTTTCGGGATCCTGTTTGCTGTCAACTATCGCCTTGACTCGCGTGCGACGGGATCGATGGTGATCGCAAGTACGGTCTCGAGCATCGTCACATTGGCCATCGCTGTGGCCATCCTCTTTCCGAGGTGAAAGCCCGCCATGCCAGTCGCCATCCTGTGTTCCGGACAAGGACACCAGAATTCTGCGATGTTTTCTCTCACGGAAGTGCACCGGAAGCCGATGAGCTTTTTGCGTATTGCGCGAACTTGCTTGGCGGCGTCGACCCTCGCGAACTCGTCAAACGAGAATCGATTGAGACGCTTCACGGCAATCGAACCGGCCAGATACTTTGCACGCTGCAGGCGCTGGCGACATTCGAGACNTTNAAGNCGTACCTGCCTTCGCAAATGATCGTTGCCGGATATAGCGTCGGAGAAGTTGCGGCTTGGGGCATAGCAGGGNTGTTCTCACCCAAGGAGACCCTGNACCTCGTTGCGCGCCGGGCAGAGNTCATGGACGCCGAAAGTACTCCGGGTGACGGCCTTCTGTTCATACGTGGCCTTTCACGGAATGCGGTCGACATTCTCTGCGCTCGTTACGGAGCNGCAATCTCGATTATCAATCCCGGTGACGCTTTTATCGTCGGAGGTGGCCGACCTGCCCTGGACGCCATTGCAGAGGCAGCTCGTGCCGCAAATGCTCAAAGAGTTGCATTCATACAGGTCATGGTCGCGTCTCANACAAACTTGCTGCGCAAGGCTGCGGATGATTTCCGCGATGTCCTGCTTGCGGCGGTCTGCTCTCCGCAATCTCCGGGAGTTCGCCTGTTAAGCGGGATCGATGGCACGACTGTCGTCGATGCCCNGNCAGGTCTTGCCAAACTCGCGCGACAGGTGTCGCAGACTGTCCTGTGGTCAGAGTGTCTCAGCAGCTGTGTGGAAGCNGGGGCAACATCGTTTCTCGAGTTCGGTCCCGGGAGAGCGCTAAGCGAAATGGTGGCTTCGTCTTACGCCGACCTCCCGAGCCGAAGTGTCGACGAATTCAGCTCCATTGCGGGCGTCGTAAATTGGATCGGTTCGCATAGGGTGGCTTAAGGCCATGCTCGCCACGACGGCTGCCACGGCCCCGATGTGGTCTAAACGCGGCANCAACAGCTACAATCGTGATCGGAGTGTGCATGAATTCGCCCATTCACCTGCTTCTGTCTCTACAATCGAATGAAGGAGGCCCGGAATTGTGATCTTCCAGGCCTTCAGGGTTAGCGAACCCAGAATGTCATGCTGCCGTCGGCTGCCTGCTCGGCATTGACGACGTCGTCGATCTTGACACCGCGCTCGCCGAGACGCCTGACCAGATCCTTGTTTCCCTTGATGGAAGCCTGGATGTGCTGAACCCCAGCATCGGTGCGCGGTTGAGCGGCGTCAGAACCTTCCGGCTGATCCCTGTAGTTTGCGTAATCATCGATATCCCGGACGTCAAAGTTGCTGCTGAACGTCTGCAGCGCTTTTTCGATCTTGGCGCCATCGTTCATATCCAGGCTGTCGGCCCGGCTCACGCCTGCGAAAGCCAGCGAGGAAACGACAGCAACCACTGCAAATTGCCAAAAGCGGCTCATTGTATATCCTTCCGATGAGTGTCACGAGCCGCAACTTGGGACTGCGGCCGATCTTGTTTCCCGTTCATCGCCGGACTTTCGGCGACCCGGGAAGCTTATTGGCGGGAAGGCCTACGAGAAATCATACGCTGGTCCGCGAAGACTAGACTTAGGGTTTGACCGGAAGGTCCAGACGAGAAAGCAGTTTCGGTTGGCCCACACCTAAGTGTAGTTCCGACATCCGTTACAAAGATCTAAATTAAGCTGGTCTCTCGGGTCCTCCCACCGAGGGCACACTGGACCCGATCTCGCTCCGGCAACTTGGTTCTCCGCCCGCCGAGGCCGACGAAATCGGACCATCGGCAGGTCGCCTGCCCAGCCGGCGACCTGCCCGACGTGATGTCTATCCTAAGGAGGGCCACCCGACGGTCCTTGCGTCGCCAATTGGATTTGGCGCTGCGGCCAAAGAGCTCACGCTTACCCCGGAGCAAGCTACATTGAGGCTTCTCCAATAGGATTGATATTCGATGATCATCAGGCTCAACACTAACAAACGCTTGATCAAAACGAGACCCCGCTGGCTGGAAGCAGGCTTGGCTTGCGTTTTGGCAGTTGCATTTGGCGCATTGGTATGGGCTTCATTATGGCTCGACCAGAGGACCGATAATGCAGACGCTCAAACTGTCGGGACCTTTTCTCCTTCGGTACAGATCGCAAAGCCGTTCGCAAATGACTCGGCTGGTTCGAAAGCGGACGCCCGTCGAACTCTGTGACCATTCGACCTGATCAAGCCAACGGGCTGCCCAAACGGTCTCCGCGCGCGGGCGCTTCGGTTCGGTGGCAACTGGCGCTTTCTCTGACCGGGTCTATCCGACACTAAAAAATCGAACTGCTGCGTCATTCAGTCCCTGCCGACGCGAGGCCTTTTCCTCGCCAGCCCGGTCGGCCACCGCGTGCAGATCACGCTCTGATGCCACACGGACCCCTGAAGTGGACCCCGATTTGCACCCAGCATCATCGGATACATGTCGAGGCGGCTTGCAGCCAATGTACGCTATCGCACCAACCGACGATTGTTGTCATGCATCGGACTTT
>Ga0055528_1001489_pt1 | contig 14222 bp, 17 predicted proteins | sample AraplaCol_mMS_r2_2_FD_55006 | JGI IMG/M metagenome (GOLD analysis project Ga0055528, IMG submission 55006) | Arabidopsis root microbial communities from North Carolina, USA - plate scrape MF_Col_mMS_r2 | ecosystem: Host-associated > Plants > Roots > Endosphere | place: USA: North Carolina...
ATCGAAGGCGATGACGACGACGATACCTTCCTCGAAGCCGACGAAGACGATGAAGATGACGACATGAGCGACATCATCGGCGTCACCGGCGACGAAGACGAAGTCTGATCCCGCATAATCCACGGCCCGGACAACAAAAATTCTCCGGGCCGTTTTTTTGGCTTGCCATCTGCNAAAACCGCAAGTAATAAGCCGCCACTCCACCGGGTTAACCCGCTTCGGAGTATCCCAGGACCGGAAAATACCGGACCACCCTGATGGGGCTATAGCTCAGCTGGGAGAGCGCTTGCATGGCATGCAAGAGGTCAGCGGTTCGATCCCGCTTAGCTCCACCAAATCTCCCCTTGAACTAAATCAACAGAACTCAACAGAAACGCAACTTCGCGCCTGACCCTACCTAGGGAAAGTCTACAGGCGGCCCGTCGAGCCGCCATGCCAAGCCCTCCAGGCAATCTGCCTAGATCCCGGAAAACTCGCTGGCTCTCGGCCCTGCCAGTGAAACGCGCCAGGACGATTTGCTGGTGAAGCTTTGGGTCGCCAGGAAGGTGTAGCCGGTGCTCTGCCAGGACTTCACCGAGCCGTTCAGGCTGTCGAGCACGTAGTCCCCGGATTTCAGCCTTGCGACGAGGACGACGTGATTCTGTCCGTGCCGCTCGATGACGACGGAGAGAGCCAGCTTGTGCGCCGGGAAGCCAGCATCGAGCAGGGTCTTCATCTTCAGGAGGGCGTAATCCTCGCAATCGCCCTTGTTGTCGATCGGCAGCGACCAGAACTCGCTCTTGCCTGACGTTACCGTATCCGGCGCGGGCCGGGTGGCGGCATTGACGCTCCTATTGACGCGGGTGATCAGCGCCATCGCCGAAGCGTCGTCCAGCTCCTTGCCCCCGCCATTCCTGCAAACCCAACCATATCGCGCACAGGCTCCCGCGAAACCTGGAGGCGCGCCGATCGATCGGTCCTGGGGAAGAGCCGTCCCGGCAAATGACTGACTTTGTGAAAGAAAACTCAACGCAACAGCTACGCTAGTCAACAGGAAGTAACGCATGGTCTGCCCTCCTTCGAAAGTGCTAGTCCGTTTAAGCTAAAACTTTATGCATTCGAGGTTAGCTATGTATTAAGATGTACCGTTACTGGCGGGCTTGCTGACTAGGGATAACAAATAGCTAATATAAAATGTATTTCGTTAGCGCTTCGTTAACCTAGGGAGTTGCCCAATGTTAAGAACAACAGCGAAATACAGCATAGTCATCGCTTACCTCATGGCTTCAACCAGCCTCGGGATGTCTGCCCCTCTTCAGATCGACTGTCGCATCGTCAAGCCTGGAACCATCGAGGCCCGCCTCTGTCGCCCCACAGCTGCGATCCCGACCGATGACTATCACGGTTTCGGCGACGATTCAGGCGGTTTGAGGACTTCTTCACAGGCTTCGACGTCTGGAGGCGGTTCCAGCGGCAACCCCGGTGGTGGCAGTAACCCCGGTGGTGGCGATGGCGGCAACCCTGGTGGCGGTGACGGCGGTAATCCTGGCGGTGGCGACGGTGGCCATGGTGGTGGTGACGGTGGCCACGGTGGTGGCGATGGCGGCCAAGGCGGCGGTAACGGCGGCCAAGGTGGCGGCAATGGTAACCACGGTGGTGGCAACGGCGGCCAAGGTGGTGGTAACGGCAACCATGGTGGCGGCAACGGCGGCCAGGGTGGTGGCAATGGCAACCACGGTGGTGGCAACGGCGGCCAGGGTGGTGGTAACGGCAACCATGGTGGCGGCAACGGCGGCCAGGGTGGTGGTAACGGAAACCACGGCGGCGGCAACGGCGGCCAAGGTGGCGGCAATGGCAACCACGGTGGTGGNAACGGCGGCCAGGGTGGTGGNAACGGAAACCACGGCGGCGGCAACGGCGGCCAAGGTGGCGGCAATGGCAACCATGGCGGCGGTAACGGCGGCCAAGGTGGTGGTAACGGCAACCATGGTGGCGGCAACGGCGGCCAGGGTGGCGGCAATGGCAACCACGGTGGTGGCAACGGCGGCCAAGGTGGCGGCAATGGTAACCACGGAGGTGGCAAGTATAACCAGTGATCCTGCTGCCCAGCGGTCAACGATGACGAGGAGCCCGGCTGAAAAGCCGGGCTCCGTTCTTTCCTGGCTGTCGACAATATCCGCCTGGCGGAGTGTCGCGCGCTCCATTGCCGGCGTAGCGCGATCGGCCATTCCATCGACAGCCTTGCCATACCCGCCCGTTCGGCTTAGCTCTGCCGCATATCGAATCCGGACAAGCGATGCCGCACAAGGTTTATCTCTCCCAGCTGAAGCTCACGGACTTCCGCAACTACGCGGCAGTTTCGCTGGCGCTCGACGGGCGTCACGTGGTGCTGACGGGCAATAACGGGGCGGGCAAGACGAACCTGATGGAAGCCGTCTCCTTCCTGTCGCCCGGACGCGGTCTGCGGCGCGCGACCTATGCGGATGTCACTCGCGTCGGCGCTTCCAACGGTTTTTCGATCTTTGCCGAACTCGAGGGCATCGAGGGCAATGTCGAGATCGGCACCGGAGTCGATACCGCCGATGACAATGCGGCGCGCCGCCTGCGCATCAATGGGACTGCGGCGAAGACGGCTGACGAACTCACCGATCACCTGCGCGTTCTCTGGCTGACGCCGTCCATGGATGGCCTGTTTACCGGCGGCTCTTCGGATCGCCGCCGTTTCCTTGATCGTCTCGTTCTGTCGCTCGATCCGTCCCATGGCCGCCGCGCCAGCGATTTCGAGCGTGCCATGCGCAGCCGCAACAAGCTGCTCGACGATGGCCGCTTTGATCCCTCCTGGCTTTCGGGAATCGAGCAGCAGATGGCAAGTCTCGGTATCGCGATGGCGCTTGCCCGCCAGGAAATGCTGGGCCTGCTCGCCCGCTTGATCGAGGAAACACGCGAGACATCGCCGTTTCCTTCCGCCGCGCTCGAACTGTCAGGCTTCATGGACGGCCAGTTTTCACGCCCGGCCGTCGATCTCGAGGATGACTATGCGGCGATGCTGGCGGCGAGCCGCTACCGCGATGCTGCTGCAGGCCGCACGCTCGATGGCCCGCACCGCGCCGATCTGATCGTCCGCCACCGCGACAAGCAGATGGAGGCCGCGCGCTGTTCGACCGGCGAGCAGAAAGCGTTGCTGGTCGGCCTCATCCTGGCGCACGCGCGCCTCGTCGCCAATCTGACGGGTCACGCGCCCATTCTGCTGCTCGACGAGATCGCCGCACATCTCGACGAAGGCCGCCGCGCGGCGCTCTTCGATCTGATCGACGCGCTGGGTGGCCAGTCCTTCATGACCGGCACCGACCGGTCAATGTTTTCAGCACTCGGCGAGCGGGCGCAGTTCTTCACGGTATCCGAAGGGCATGTCGGCGCATGAGTGGCGGCGCTTCCTTCTTCGCGCCCGGCCATGATAGCATCGCCGTCATGGAACCTCTTAGTCCCGAAGAAATCGCACGATATCAGCGTCATATCCTGCTTCCGGAGATCGGCGGCGCGGGCCAGCAGAAGCTCAAGGCGGCGCGCGTACTCGTCATCGGTGCCGGTGGCCTCGGCGCCCCGGTGCTGCAATATCTGGCGGCGGCCGGCGTCGGCACGCTTGGCATTGCCGATGATGACCGGGTGTCGCTGTCGAACCTGCAGCGCCAAGTAATCCATGATTCTGGCACGATCGGCGAGATGAAGACCGAGAGCGCCGCCTTCGCCATCGCCCGCCTCAATCCGCATGTAAGGGTTATACGCTTCGAGGAGCGCTTCTGCCCGGAAGCGGCGGCACGCCAGATTTCGGGCTTCGACCTGCTGATCGATGGTTCCGACAATTTCGACACCCGCTATGCCGCCGCCGATGCCGCGGAGCGGGCAAAGATACCGCTGGTAACGGGTGCCGTAGGCCGCTTCGACGGCTCGGTAACGGTCCTTAAGCCTTACGCGACGGCTGCTGATGGCAGCCTGAACCCCACCTATCGCGATCTCTTTCCCGAAATCCCGCCTGAGGGGCTGATACCCGCCTGCGCCGAAACCGGGATTGTCGGCGCCCTGACAGGTGTCATCGGCACGCTGATGGCCATGGAGGCGATCAAGCTCGTCACGGGCAATGGTGAGCCGCTCATCGGTCGCCTGCTGCTCTACGACGCGCTGAGCGCCCGTTTCGATACCATACGATACAAGCGCCGGCGGACAGCATGATCGATATCGTCAGACTGGATGAAAGCTTCGGCCGCTGGCCGGCGCTGCTCGACCTGATCCTCTCCTCTTTCGCCTATATGAACGGCCGCATCGATCCGCCGTCCTCGGCGCTTTCCTTGACGCCGGCGGCGCTGAAGGCAAAGGCGACAGCGGAGATCGGCTATATCGCCCTTGAGAATGGCGCGCTTGCCGGATGCATGTTCCTCCGTCCGGAAGCCGATTGCCTCTACCTCGGCAAGCTCGCGGTCGCGCCGGCATGGCAGGGGAAGGGGATCGGCAAGCGGCTTCTTGCGGTGGCCGAAACGGTCGCTCGCGAGCGTGGGCTGAGGTCGATCCGGCTCGACACCCGTATCGAACTCACCGGCAACCACGCTGCCTTCGCGGCCTTGGGTTTTGCGCGCACAGCGGAAAAAGCGCATCCCGGATACGAGCGCGTGACCTATGTCGAGATGCGAAAGACGCTCGCCTAGCGGCCGGGCAGCACGCGGTTCGGCGGCCGGTGGCCGTCGATGAAGGCGCGGATGTTGATGATCACCTTGTCGCCCATGTCGATACGGCCTTCGATCGTTGCCGAGCTCATATGCGGCAACAGCACGACCTTGCCTTCGTTGGCGAGCTTGATCAGCTTCGGATTGACCGAGGGCTCGTTCTCGAAGACATCGAGCCCTGCACCGGCAATCCGCCCCTCCCGCAGGCATTTGATCAGCGCCGCTTCGTCAACGACATCGCCGCGCGCGGTGTTGACGAGATAGGCAGTCGGCTGCAGCAGCGCGAGGCGCCGTGCCGAGAGCAGATGGAAGGTCGCCGGTGTCGACGGGCAGTTCACGGAGACGATGTCGACCCGGGCCAGCATCTGGTCGAGACTTTCCCAATAGGTTGCCTCCAGCTCGTCTTCGGTCGCCGGGTTGACGCGCTTGCGGTTGTGATAGTGGATCGACAGGCCGAAAGCCTTGGCGCGCCGCGCAACGGCGGTGCCGATCCGGCCCATGCCGACGATGCCGATCCGCTTGCCGTGAATGCGCCGTCCCAGCATCCAGGTCGGCGACCAGCCGGCCCATTCGCCGGGCTTGTCGGTAAGGACGCGCGCACCCTCGCCGAGCCGGCGCGGTACGGCGAGGATCAGCGCCATCGTCATGTCGGCCGTGTCTTCGGTCAGCACGTTCGGCGTGTTGGTAACGGTGATGCCCTTGCGGGCGGCAGCCTCGACATCGATATGGTCGGTACCGTTCGAGAAGCTGGCGATCAGCTTCAGCTGCGGCCCTGCCTGTTCGATCAGCGCTGCATCGATCCGGTCGGTCACCGTCGGCACCAGCACGTCGGCAGTCTGCACCGCCTCGGCAAGCTCGGGCATGGAGCGCGGCGAATCGTCGATGTTCAGTTGCGCGTCGAACAGCTCGCGCATGCGGGTCTCGACCGCGTCAGGCAGCTTCCGGGTGATGTAGACCTTCGGTTTTTTCTTCGATGTCATCGCGGCCGGCCATGCCTTGTTCAGATGTCTTTAACCAAGACGGGGGATAATTTTAACGTTCGGGCAATTTCTACCAGACCCGCACGCGAAGACAAACAAAACTCGCGAGCGGTTTCCGGCGAATGTCACGGCCCGGCTGATGAGCGGGCGCGCCCGCTTACCATTTCGAGCGAACGGAAACTCCATGCGTGGAATCACTCTGAAGTCCTGCCTTGCTATTGCGGTTGGTCTGATGCTGTCGGCAAGCGCCGTCGAATCTGCGTATGCGCAAGCGGCCAAGGGCCCGAGCGGCCTGCCGCTGCCGCGCTTCGTGACGCTGAAGTCGAAGCGCGTCAATCTGCGCATCGGCCCCGGAACCGATTATGCCGCTTCCTGGATGTACCTCAAGGCCGGCCTGCCGGTGGAGATCATCCAGGAATATGACAACTGGCGCCGCATCCGCGATGCCGACGGCACCGAAGGCTGGGTCAACCAGTCGCTGCTGTCGGGCCAGCGCTCGGCGCTGGCTGCGCCGTGGATGAAGGGCAAGGGTAAATCTGTCTTCGTCAATATGCGCCGCGAGCCGCAGTCCTCGGCAACCATCGTCGCCAAGCTGGAGCCTGGCGTGATGATCCATATCGGCGAGTGCAATGGCGACTGGTGCCATGCAGATGCCGACGGCGCCGAAGGATGGGTGGCGCAGTCGGAAATCTGGGGTGCCTACCCCGGCGAAGCCTTTAAATAAGCTTCGCCTCGCGGGCCGCTTCGGCAAGCGACTTCATCGGCCGGGGGCCGATCTGCTGGATGACGATGCCGGCCGCCAGGCAGCCGAGTTTGCCGCAATCCTCGAGCGTGCGGCCCTGCGTGTAGCCGTAGAGGAAGCCGGAAGCGAAGAGATCGCCGGCGCCCGTCGTATCGACGACCTCGTTGATGCGGATCGCATCCACATACCAGCGCTCGCTCCCCTTCAGGATCACCGCGCCGTCTTCGCTCATCGTCACGGCCGCAATCTTGCAGTCCTTGGCGATTTTGTTCAGCGCTTCCTCGAAGTCGTCGGTCTCATAGAGCGACAGCGCTTCCTGCTTGTTGGCGAAGACGATGTCGACAGTGCCGGAGCGCATCAGGTCGAGGAATTCCGCACGGTAGCGGCCGACGCAGAAGCTGTCCGAGAGCGTCATCGACACCTCGCGGCCATTCTCATGGGCGATGCGGGCGCATTCGCGGATTGCTTCCTTGGCGCGCGGCGGATCCCAGAGATAGCCTTCGAAATAGGTCACCTTGGCATCGGCGACGACATCGCTCTCGACGTCTTCGGGTCCGAGCTCGACACAGGCGCCGAGATAAGTGTTCATCGAACGCTCGCCGTCATCGGTGACGAAGATCATCGAGCGCGCCGTCGGCGGGAACTTGCCCTTTGGCTTGGTCTGGTAGTGAACGCCCTGGGCGCGGATGTCGTGCGCGAAAATCTCGCCCAGCTGGTCGTCGGCGACCTTGCCGAAATAGGCGGCCTTGGCGCCGAGGCTTGCGGCACCGGCTGCCGTGTTGCCGGCGCTGCCGCCCGACGCTTCGAGCGCCGGTCCCATGCGGGAATAGAGCAGCTCGGCGCGTTCGGCATCGATGAGGTTCATCGCCGCCTTGGTGATCTTGTTGTCAATGAGGAACTGGTCGTCGCAACGCGCGATAATATCGACGATGGCGTTGCCGACAGTCAGAACATCGAATNTGGTCATGAAATGGGAGGTCCCGGATTTTGTGATAGCCGGGNTTTGGTCTTAGCGGAATTTCCGCTGATGGAAAGGAAAAAGGCTTTGGCGGCGGTTTTCTTCGCAAAAATGCCGCCAATCCGTCATGCCGCTGTCACCATGGACACCTAAATAAGCTCTCAAGCAGACCGGCATGAACATCCAAGGATGTAGCCGGGTGAGAAGGGATGATGCCCTTCGACTGTTCCGGAAGCGGCGCTGACCACGGATGAACTGGCAGCATCGCGAACCGGGTGTCCGGCAAGACCGGATGCGGAAAAGCGGGCNTTGCCCGCTTTTTTTTGTTTTCGCGGCTTCGAATGTTGGNACCAACGGGTTTGTCAACGCGCCGCCTTTGCTGTTAGACCTTGAGCTCCCCGCGCCAAGGCAGTTCTCCCCGCATGACAGCTATCGTTTTCGACGTCCTCCCCATCTTCATCATGATCCTGATCGGCTGGCTGATCGTGAAAGCGGGGCTGATGACGGCCGATACCGGCGATGCGCTGAGCGATTTCGTCTTCAAGATCGCGGTGCCGATGCTGCTCTTTCGCACCATCGCCGAGGCCGACTTCCACGGCGCTTCGCCCTTCCGCCTCTGGATCGCCTATTTCTCCGGCGTTGCCGTCACCTGGACTGTCGGCCATATCGCCGCGACCAGGCTTTTCGGCCGCGATGCCCGCATCGGCGTTCTCGCCGGCGTCTCCTCGGCCTTCGCCAATACGATCTTCGTCGGCCTGCCGCTGGTCCAGCGCACCGTCGGCGACAAGGGTCTCGTGCCGCTCTCGATCCTGATTGCCGTGCATCTCCCCGTCATGATGATCGTCGGCACGATCCTGATGGAGCGCGCCGAACACAAGATCTCCGGCGCCGCCGACCGCAGCATCCTGAAGCTTCTGCGCCAGATCGGCCTCAATCTCATCCGCAATCCGCTGGTGATCGGCCTGGCGGCCGGTGCTGCCATGCATCTGCTTGGCCTGACGATGCCGGGTCCGGTCGAAAATATCGTCGATCAGATTGCCGGTGTTGCCGGTCCGGTCGCGCTGATTTCGCTTGGCATGGCGCTGGAGAAGTACGGCGTGTCAGGCAATCTCGGCATCGCCAGCGTCACCTCCGCCTGCAAGCTTCTGCTGCTGCCCTGCTGTGTCTGGATCGCCAGCCACCTCGTCGGGCTCGCGCCTGATTGGACGGCGGCGCTGGTACTGATCGCTTCGGTTCCGACCGGCGTCAATGCCTGGCTGATCGCCAACCGCTTCGGCGTCGGCCACAGCCTCGCGGCCTCGACGATCACCGTGACAACCGCGCTCGGCGCCATTTCGGTCTCGCTCTGGGCCTATATCCTCGGCGCCTGACGCCGCAGGCGCGCAAAAGAAAAGCCCGGCTTGCGGCCGGGCTTCAATCTCTTTTCCGATATGTCGATCAGCTTACTGCGTGATCGTATCCGGAGCGTTCGGGTCCGGCAGNGGGGCCGGCGAATCGGCCAGCGTGTGCAGGTAAAGGATGACGTTGGCGCGATCCTGTTCCTTCGGCAGACCGGCAAAGCCCATGGCGGTGCCCGGGACCTGCTTCTTCGGAGCCATCAGGAAGTGGTTCAGGTGGTCGAAGGTCCACTTTTCAGCGCCGCCCTTGGAGAAGTCCTTCATAGCGGACGAATAGGCGAAGCCCTCATGCGAAGCGATCGGGCGATCGACGAGACCATAGAGGTTCGGACCGACTTTGTTCGGCCCCCCCTTGGTCGCGTCATGACAGGCCTGACACTTCTTGAAAATCGTTTCGCCGGCCTTGGCGTCAGCCGTCGGCAGCAGCTTTGCGATCGGAACCATTGCAGCGGCAGCACTCGCTTCGCCACCGCCAGCAGCTGGCGTCTCCTCGGCGACAATCGTGAAGCCTTCCTTCTCCGGCGCTTCTGAATGGAAGATTCCTTCGGACGCGATGGAGACCGACATCAGGACGAAAATCGTTCCGAGCAGCGCACCAACGGCCGTATTGACGTAAGAATTCATCTGCAATGCTCCCCGTGCAGTCGGCAGACCCTAAAAAGGTACCATCTTGAAATCGCGCGGAACCTATGTCTTTTGGCTGTTCGTTGCAACTGTCTAAATGGTCCTGTACGTGAGACTTTTTGACACTTTTCCGCCCGGAATAGAAGGCCCGACAGATGACTGGTTCAAATTTAGATGACGTCCTCGTTCTGATCCCGGCACGCATGGCTTCGACCCGGCTGCCGGGCAAGCCGCTTGCCGATATCTGTGGCCTGCCGATGATCGTTCAGGTCGCCAAGCGCGCCGAGGAGGCGGCCATCGGCCGCGTGGTCGTCGCAGTCGATGATCAGCGTGTTTTCGACGTCGTTTCCGCAGCCGGTTTCGAGGTCATCATGACGCGTTCCGATCACCAGTCCGGCTCGGACCGCATTCACGAGGCGCTGCAGAAGGTCGATCCGGAAGGCAAGGCGAAGATCATCGTCAACGTCCAGGGCGACCTGCCGACCATCGAGCCGGAAACCATCCGCGCGTCTCTCCGGCCGCTTGAGGATGCATCCGTCGATATCGCCACGCTGACGATCGAGATCGACAACGAAGACGACAAGACGGCGCCGCATATCGTCAAGGTCGTCGGTTCGCCGCTTTCCGGGACACGCCTGCGCGGCCTCTATTTCACCCGGGCGACGGCACCCTATGGCAAGGGCCCGCTCTACCACCACATCGGCCTCTACGCTTATCGCCGGTCGGCCCTCGAGCGCTTTGTCGCGCTCGGCCCCTCGGTGCTCGAGCTGCGCGAATCGCTGGAGCAGCTGCGGGCGCTGGAAGCCGGGATGCGCATCGATGCGGAGATCGTTGACACCGTGCCGCTCGGCGTAGATACGCCCGCCGATCTCGAAAAGGCCCGCCGCATTCTTTCGGCAAGACAGGCTTGAGGACATAGACATGAACACCAAGACAAACAGGATTTCGTTCCAGGGCGAGTTCGGCGCCAACTCCGACATGGCCTGCCGCGACATGTTCCCGACCATGGAGCCGCTGCCCTGCCAGACCTTCGAGGATGCCTTCACGGCGCTCGAAAGCGGCGAGGCGGATCTCGCGATGATCCCGATCGAGAACACGATCGCCGGCCGCGTCGCTGATATCCATCATCTGCTTCCCGATTCCAGGCTGCATATCGTCGGCGAATATTTCATGCCGATCCGCTTTCAGCTGATGGTGCTGCCGGGCGTCTCCAAGGATGAGATCCGCACGGTCCACAGCCACATCCACGCGCTCGGCCAGTGCCGCAAGATTGTCCGCGCCAACGGCTGGAAGCCCGTCATCGCCGGCGATACCGCCGGTGCCGCCAAGATGGTGCAGGAAACCGGCGACCGGACGATGGCAGCGCTTGCGCCGCGTCTCGCCGCCGATCTCTACGGCCTGGATATCGTCGCCGAAAATGTCGAGGACACGGAGAGCAACGTGACGCGCTTCGTCGTGCTGTCGCGCGATGAGGAATGGGCGAGCCGTTCGAACGAGGAAGAGAAGATCGTCACGACCTTCGTCTTCAACGTCCGCAACATTCCGGCCGCGCTTTACAAGGCGCTCGGCGGTTTCGCCACCAACAACATCAACATGACGAAGCTGGAAAGCTACCAGATCGGCGGCAAGTTCATTGCTACACAGTTCTATGCCGATATCGAAGGCCATGCGAACGACAGCAATGTCCGTCAGGCGCTGGAGGAGTTGCGCTTCTTCTCGGAGAAGGTCCGCATTCTCGGGGTCTACAAGGGGCACCCGATGCGCGGCCTGCTGCACAAGTAACAAAAAGGGCGCCATGGGCGCCCTTTTCTCGTTTCACTTGTCGGGCTCGCAAACCCGCAGGCGATGACCATCGGGGTCGAGCACCACGAAGGTCGGCCCGAAGTCGAGATCGACGAGTTCCTGCGCGATTGGCAGGCCACGCTTGCGCCAGTCGTCATACTGCTTGGCGACACCGTTGTCGCCGGACACCATGAAGGCGATTTCGCCGCGATTGCCGATCGCGGACGGCTGCGGCTCGACATTGCTGCGGCGCCAGAGGCCGAGCGTGAAGCCGCCATCGAGCGGGAAGGCGACGAAGTTCGGCGCTGCAACGGCCGGTTCGCGGCCGAGGATGTCCTTGTAGAAACTGGCGCTTTCGGCCGGGTCCTTGACATAGAGAATGATGAGGTTGGGGCTGGTCATGGTCGTATCCTTTTGTTGGAGATGGCTGCACGAATGCGTGCCGCGGCGATCCGCTGCGGCGGTATGAAATTTCTGGTCTTGGGTATTATCGGTTGCCGGCTAGGCTTCGGCTTCCTGGCAGGTCCAGGCGGACAGGCCGAGGTCGCGCCGCATGCCCGAAGACATCGACTGCGGATCGAGGCGGGGANNGTCGCCCCTCGCCATGTTNCGCGATGCGTTCTGCATCATGCGCAGCATCAGGGACTGCGGATAACCCGCATCGGCAGAAGATGTCTCGACAAGGCGGTCGCTGTATTTCGCGGTGCTGAGTTTCACGCTCGTCATCATCGGTTCTCCTTCTGGATTGGTACCGATAATAGCGCGCCCTACTGTCAGATTCTGGCAGTAGCCTTTAGCGTTCGATGGGCACGTGTTCGATCTCGCGCCACTCTTTCATCAGCGCGCTCCGCCGGCGCGGATAGCGCTCGTCATGCGGCGTCATGTCGATGATGCGGTCGGTGCGGAAATGGCGAAAACCGCGGCGCAATTCGCACCAGGCCATCACCATGCGGATATGCTCGAAATAGCCGAGCGCGAACGGCCAGACCCGCCGCAGCGAGATGCGGCCCTGCTCGTCGCTGTAATGCAGTTCGAGGATGCGTTCGGTGCGGATCGCCTTGCGGATCAGGGCAACGTCGGCCTTGTCCTCATTGGCGCGCTTGGGGCCGACGAGGAGCGTTGCCGATTCGATCGTCTCGCGCATCTCCTCGGGCAGGACGGCAGCGATCTTCGCCAGCGCATCGGCAGCCGCACCCGCAAGCCGGGGCTCCGCCGAGCGGTTGACCCAGCGCGATCCCAGCACCAGCGCTTCGAGTTCCTCTTCGGAAAACATCATCGGCGGCAGCATGAAGCCCGGTTTCAGCACGTAGCCGACGCCGGCTTCGCCCTCGATCATCGCCCCCTGGCTCTGCAGGCTGGCGATGTCGCGGTAGAGCGTGCGCAGGCTGACGCCGGTCTGCTCTGCCAGGATGACGCCACTGACGGGGCGGCGGTGCCGCCGAAGCACCTGGAGAAGAGCGAGAAGCCTTTCCGAGCGCGAGACCGGCATGACCTATCGCTTCCACTCCACCCAGTCGCGCATCAGGCGATGGGCGATGGCGCCTTTCGGCGGCGAGGCCTGGCCGTTGGCACCGGGGCGCTCCAGCATCTCGATCGTCTCTTCGCGGGTAAACCAGCGGCAGTCTTCGAGTTCGGCCTCGTCGCGGTTGATCTCGCTCGACTTCGCCTCGGCATAACAGCCGATCATCAGTGTATGCGGCATCGGCCAGGGTTGCGAGGCATGGTAGCGCACACGCCCGATCTTGATCCCGGACTCTTCCAGCGTCTCGCGGCGCACAGCGTTCTCGATCGTTTCGCCGGGCTCGACGAAACCGGCGAGGCAGGAATACATGCCCGGCGCAAAATGCGGCCCGCGGCCGAGTAGGCAGAGATCGCGCTTCTCGTCGATCGTCAGCATGATGACGACAGGATCGGTGCGCGGGAAGATCATGTGTTCGCAGGCATTGCAGATCCGCTTGTAGCCACCGATCTTCAGCTCCATGCCGCCGCCGCAGCGGCCGCAGAATTTGTTGTCGCCGTTCCAGCGGATCAGGCTCGCTGCCTGGGCGAATTCGCCGAGCAGCACGTCGTCGAGAAGCTGGTCGCGATAGAGCGTGCGCCCGTCGGCCGGCTTGTAGTGGCTGGCAAGCTCTTCTTCCGGCACGCCGACGGGGACGGCAAGCCGGGGTTCACCGGATTTGCGATAGCCGAGAAGAATTGTCTCGTCCCAATGCGGCTGCAGCTCCTGCAGTTCATAGCGCGCAAAGAGCGGATCGAGCACCTGGCCGTCATGCTTCAGGACCAGCTTGTCCTTGGCGAAGGCGAAGATATGCGTGCCATCCTTGGCGAGCGCCGTCTCGACCGATTTCTCGTCGCGATGTTCGGAATCGCGGTTCAGGTCGTTTGCCGCAAAGGCGGTGAGGTTGCTCGGCTCCGGATGCGGAATGTCCGTATCGAAAATTGAAGAATTCATGATGAAAGGGCTTCCCGCAATGTCGTTATGAACTGCGCTCGCTTCTCGTCCTCGTAAGGCTCGGCCTTGCCGAAACCCCAGATGGGTCCCGGCCAGTTGGCATCGCCTTCGAAGCGGGCAACGACATGAACATGAAGCTGGCGCACGACATTGCCAAGGGCCCCGACATTGATTTTTGTGGCGCCGGTCACCGTCTTCAGCGCGCTCGCCACCATGTCGGTCTCGAAGGTCAGCATCACCTGGTCGAGCGGCGTCAGCTCGAAGATCTCGGTAATCTCCGCACGGCGGGGAATGAGGATCAGCCAGGGCCAGCGCGCATCCTTCGACAATCGGAGATCGCAGAGGCCTGTGAGCATGATACTGGTGCTGTCATTTTCGAGCCGGGGGTCGAGCGCGAAATCCGCCAAAGTGCTTTCCTCCATTGTTTTCCAATGATTAGCAGTTTTTTTTGAGCTTGGCTTGCTTTTGATGACGATATTGCCGATATGTGGCTCCGGGAGGTTGGTGGTGGACGAGCCACTCGCCAACCGGGTCAGGTCCGGAAGGAAGCAGCCCTAACGAGCCCGGCACGGGTCATCGTGCCAGCCTCCCAC
>Ga0055528_1001507_pt1 | contig 14111 bp, 10 predicted proteins | sample AraplaCol_mMS_r2_2_FD_55006 | JGI IMG/M metagenome (GOLD analysis project Ga0055528, IMG submission 55006) | Arabidopsis root microbial communities from North Carolina, USA - plate scrape MF_Col_mMS_r2 | ecosystem: Host-associated > Plants > Roots > Endosphere | place: USA: North Carolina...
CGGCCCCGGATCATTTTATAACATAGTTTTAACAAAAAAACTATAGCGGTTATAATCCAGGCGGCATAAATTAGGTCTCCGACACTAAAAGGCACCAGTCCCGTTACTCGCCTGAAGACAGCACTTATCGAAACATAAAACCTATGAAAGTAGAAAGAAGCAAAGCCGTCACTTACCGCGAATAACAGATTCAACAGCAACAGGCTGAGCACTGTTATGACTATACGAATCCCTGTCCTTTTAATTGTAGCTTTATGTTCCATAATGATCTATAACCGGTGACAACGATGACCGATGACATATTACTGTATGAGCTGTCTGCCACACTTACTACACAACTAGGAGTGAAAATAACAATTAATCACGCAGAAAGCGTACATGGCGGAGATATAAATAAAACCTATAAGCTCTCTACCAATGAAGGTCCCTTTTTCCTGAAGCTGAACGATGCACGCAAGTATCCGGATATGTTCGCCAAGGAGTACCGGGGACTGGAAACCCTGCGTAAAACGGCTGCCATCACCTTGCCGCAGCCTATCTGCTTCGGTGCAAAGAACGGACAGGCATTCCTGGTTACGTCCTTTATGCAAAAGGGCGGCGCTGTACCTGATTTCTGGGAAGGCTTTGCAGCAGCCATCGGCAAAATGCATCAGCAAACACAAGCCCACTTTGGTTTTAATGAATCCAATTATATAGGTTCCATTAAACAATATAACACCCCTTACAGCAGCTGGCCCGTATTCTATGCTTTTAACCGCCTGACCCCACTGGGCAAACAGGCCTACGATAAGCACCTGATCGATAAAGCTGACCTGCAGCTGTTGGAAAGGCTGTGTAAACGGCTGCCCTCCCTCTTTCCCGAAGAGCGGCCTGCCTTGCTGCACGGTGATCTGTGGTCAGGCAATTTCATGGTAGGACCAGACGGACGGGCCTGCATTTACGACCCTGCCGTATATTACGGCCACCGCGAAATGGACCTTGCCATGACGCGCCTCTTCGGCGGCTTTGATACCCGCTTTTACTATAGTTATCAGCATATGTATCCCTTAGCCAACGGGTGGCAGCAGCGTATTGGCATCTGCCAGCTGTATCCCTTGCTGGTGCATGTGTTACTATTTGGAGGGAGTTATATTGATACGGTGAAGGAGATATTGAAGGAAAACAGTTAGTTTGAGGTTTGAAGTTGGTTAGATGTTGGAAGTTTGGAACAAGTACCAGGTAAGACCTCAGGCCATCAACCTTTAACTTTTAACGAACCTCAAACTTCAAACCTCAAACATTTTTATCTTTTCACGCCCTGTTCTTTCATAAAGTGTAACATTCTGCTGAACTCTTCTTCTACCACCGGGAAATAGCGGTTCATATCAGCGGCGATCTCTGCGTACAGGGATGCTATTCTGGGGGCAGTCGCTTCCTGTTCGTCTTTCAGCACATCTTCCATTTCCTGCATTTTATCGCTGACCCAGGTAAGGCCTACCATGGCGAAATTAGGTTTCAGCTTATGCACCTGGATCTTGAGATTTTCCAGGTCTTTTCTATGTACAAAATTTTCCAGCTTGCGCACTTCGCCCCGTATCGTTTTAATGAAGATCTCGAACAGGTCTGCCGCATAGGCAATATTATTCTCGTACAAAGCGCGCAGGTACTTCGTATTCAGTTCTTCGTGGAACTCGTAACCGTTTATATCTTCTTCTTCCTCCATTGGTAACGCGGTTTCATCTTCGTTCAGGTATTTATTAAGGATCTGCAATAATTGATCCGGTGTATATGGTTTAGTCAGTATATCTGTGATGCCTATATTCCGGGCCATGGTGGCGGTACTCTCCATCGCTACGGCAGTGGTAGCCACAATAGGAGTAGCTACGTTGGGCAGTTTTTCATCGGCTCTGATCCTTTTGCTTAGTTCAAATCCATCCATGCCCGGTATACGGATGTCCATTAATATCAGCTCAAATAGCCGCGTATCCAGGAAATACAGTGCATCCGGCGCGTTGGTAGCCAGCTGGCAATGGATATTGAATTTTTCCAGCAGGCTGATGATATACCGGAGGTTCATCGGATTATCCTCGATGATCAGTACCCTGGCCCCGCCGAAATCGATCTGCCGGCGCCGCTTACCCAGGACGCTTCCTGATACAACCGGCTTGTTGGTATCGATGAATGGAAGGTTGAATGAAAAACAGGTCCGGTAACCAGGCTGTTCCTCTATCAGGATATGGCCTCCCTGCCGCTCGACCAGTTGCTTGACAATCGCCAGNCCTAAGCCTGTGCCACCGTAAATTTCGCGAATTTCTTTTTCTGCCTGCTTATAATTCTGAAAAACCAGCTCCAGTTTATCCTTCCGGATGCCGATGCCTGTATCGCATACCCTGAACCGCACCCAGAGGGTATTTTCCTGCCAGCTTTCCAGCTCTGCGCTCAGGGCGATCTCTCCTTCCTTGGTGAATTTGTCTGCATTTCCTAACAAATTCATGAGGATCTGGTTCAACAGCAGGTCGTCTCCTACCAGGAAGTGTTCCAGGCGGGAATCTACCGAGGCCGATATTTTTACCGGCCGCTGGCCCATTTTGAGCTCAAAAGTATGTTTCAGGGACTGTATCAGCTCCCCCAGGTTAAACTCCCGCTGGTTCACCTGCAGCTCGCCGGCCTCGATACGGGAAAGGTCGAGGATATCGGTGATCAGTCCAAGGAGGATCCCGGACGTATGCTTAAGCGTTTTTACATATTCATCCTGCCGTTCGTCGAGGTTAGTCTCTTCCAGCAGGTGGGCCATACCGATGATAGCGTTGAGCGGGGTACGGATCTCATGGCTCATATTGGCCAGGAAATCTTTCTGGGCGCGCTGGGCTTCTTCGGCTTCCTGCCGGGCCCGTTCCAGCTCCTGTTGGGGTACCCGGTTTTTAGTTACATCCACTACCTGCCAGATGGCGCCACGGAAACGGCCTTTGTCCAGCAGAGGCATATAGCTCACCTCCCGGATGTGCCCGTCAGTAAACAGGATCGGCCAGCCAAAAAAGGTCTTTTTCCGGCGGCGCAGCTCTTTCATTTTCTCTTCAAAGGCATCTGGCTCCCTGACAAAGGGCCGGAAGAACTCTATAACGGTTGCAAAAGGCTGGTTGACTACCTTACAGGCATCGGGACCCATATCGAACGAACTGACAATCACATCATTAGCCCATATGAATTTGTGTTTGGGGTCTGTCACGAAGATGCCTGCGTTAGAATTTTGCAACAGTACGGATAGGGGGAGGGAAAAAACGTCCATCACATCCGATATTGGCATATTGGCGTTGACAGATGGCGTATTCCGGTGTCCCATTCTAACTTTGGCCTTCATGGTAGTAATTTCATGGAACGGGGTATGATCCAAGGTTTTCATGTTAATGCTTATACCCTCCGGGCTGCATTGATAATCAACAAATTTAGGAAATTTTTACATTTACAATAATTTAGTTACCTTTGCATCCCTCTAAAAGTGGAGGACTAATTTTATGAAACAAGCCTTAGTTCTTTCTTTATAAAAGTAAATAACTTTGCGCAAGTTCCATCGGACCATTGACATAAAATTTATTGACAGATGAAACCACTCCGTGAATTTGATATAGCCTTTGTAGGACTGAAGCCCGGAGTGCATACCTTTCAGTACCAAATTACGGATAGTTTTTTTGAAAATTACGGTCCGCAGGATTTCAGTAATGTCAACGCAACGGTAAAGCTGCAATTGGATAAAAAGAGCAACTTTTTCCTGCTGAAATTCGAGATAGGTGGCACTGTTACTGTAATTTGCGATAGATGCGGTGCACCTTTTGAATTACAGTTATGGGACGATTTTGACCAGGTTGTGAAGCTGGTTGAAAATCCGGAAGAATTGGGAAGTGATGAGGATCCGGAAGTTTCTTATATTTCAAAGACAGAGTCCCATTTGAATGTGGCAGAATGGATATACGAATTCATCAACCTGAGCATTCCGATGCAGAAGATTCACCCGGACGACGCCAACGGCAAAAGCGGATGTGATCCAAAGGTGCTGGAAATGCTGGATAAAATGAATCAGCAGGCGGGTGAGAAAAAGAACCCGATCTGGAAAGATCTGGACAAATTCAGAGAAAATTAATTAATAACGAGACAATTAAAAATTCAATACAATGCCAAATCCTAAACGCAGACATTCTCAGCAAAGATCAGCGAAGAGAAGAACGCATTACAAGGCAGTTGCAGATACTTTAAGCACTGATTCTGCAACCGGCGAAGTGCATCTGAGACATCGCGCTCATTGGGTAGAGAACAAATTATACTACAAAGGTAAAGTAGTGCTGGAGAAACAAGCCGGCGCCGCTAAATAGGCCAGCTCATTTACTTTAAATGACAGCCGATAATTAATTACGAATTGGTCAATTACAGATTACGAATGAATTGAAGCAACTGCTATTATTCATGCTCTCATTTGTAATTGATTAATTCGTAATTGTTATATACTACCCTTAAGACCAAATTAAAGTTACATGCGAATTGGGCTTGATATGATGGGAGGCGATTTTGCCCCCCAGGAAGCTGTTAACGGAGTACAATTATTCCTGGCGTCTGCCCCAAAGAATGTGCACTTAGTGCTGATCGGTGATGAGCAGGCAGTAAAACCCCTGCTGGCAGAGGCGCAGATAGACCCATCGACCTATACCATCGTTCACGCATCCCAGATCATTGGCATGCATGAGCACCCTACCAAAGCGCTGAAAGAAAAACAGCAATCTTCCATTGCCATCGGCTTTCACCTTTTACAGAATGGTAAAATAGATGCCTTTATCAGCGCCGGCAACACAGGCGCCATGATGGTAGGCACTTTCTATTCCATTAAAGCGATAGAAGGCGTGCAAAGGCCCACTATCAGCACTCCCGTACCCCGGCAGGACGGTACCTATGGCCTGCTGCTGGACGTGGGGATCAATGCTGACTGCAAGCCCGAGAACCTGGTACAATTTGCCGTATTGGGCTCCCTCTATGCCCAACACATCCTTGGTCACAGCAAGCCCAGCGTAGGACTGCTGAACATCGGCGAGGAGGAAGGCAAAGGCAACCTCCTGGCACAGGCTACCTATCCCCTGCTGAAGGAACACCCGCAGATCAATTTTATCGGCAACGTAGAAGGAAGGGATATCTTTACCTCAAAAGCTGATGTGATCGTTTGCGAAGGATTTACAGGGAATGTGATCCTGAAAATGGCAGAGTCCTTCCATGATATCGCGGTAAAACGCAGGATCAATGACAGCTACCTGGAGCAGTTTGACTTTGAAAGCTACGGAGGAACGCCGGTATTAGGGGTTTCCCACCCGGTGATCATCGGACATGGCATATCGAAAGGAATAGCGTTTAAGAATATGATATTGCTGGCGCAGCAGATGATCGAAAGTAAATTGCTGGACAAGATCAAAGAAAGCTTCAACGGAAAGGCATAAAAAGCGGCCACGCGAGCGATAAAATATTGAAAATCATTTAAAAGAGGATGTATCAAAGCGATACATCCTCTTTTTTTATGCCTCTCCCCCTCTAACCTATTATAATCCAATGTATTACTGGTGGTGATTCGGCTCAAACCTAATACAGACCTAGCTTTGATTGGGGATATATGCACTATATAAGTGGGTTGCCTGCGGGTTATAACCAGGATATATGTACTCTTTAAAGGGGGCATATATCCTGGAAGTATCAGGTTTATCAGAACCTTAAATAAAGCAGAAACCAAAATGAATGATAGGAAAAAATACTACGTATCCATTAGATTCCTAACGGATTTCAGTTGGTAATCGTAAAAAAAGTTTATTTAACTACAAGGGGAAGCTTTACATAAAAGGTGGTGCCTGTGTTCAGGCGGGTGAGGAACCAGATCTCGCCCCTGGCCTGTTCTACAATGTTTTTACACATGGCAAGCCCCAGGCCGGTACCGGAATTCTTGGTAGTAAAGTTGGGTACAAAGATACGCGATTGGATCTCAGGAGAGATGCCCTCGCCGTTATCCTGCACGCTGACCACCACCCATTTGTCGTCTGTGGTGGCTTCCATGTGCATCACGATACGGCCGGACCGGCTTTCAGGAATAGCCTGTATGGCGTTCTGCAGCAGGTTGGTGAACAGGCGGTTCATCTGGGTTTTGTCGGCATATACATAACAGGGACGCTCCGGCTCATTATAGAGGATCTCGCAACCGGGCTGCCCCTGGTAAAGCCCGTTGAGGGAATGCAGGACCTCGTTGAGAAGCATGACCTCGTTCACGGCTTCGCCTATGCGGGAAAAAGCGGAGAAGTCTGATGCGATATTGGACAGGTGCTCTATCTGCTCTACCAGCGTATGGGCTACGTTGTTGGTGAGCTGTTTTACATTGGGACTGTCATTATCTATGGCCCGCTGCAGGTACTGGATGCTCAGCTTCATAGGCGTCAAGGGATTCTTGATCTCGTGGGCCACCTGCCGCGCCATTTCCCGCCAGGCCCCTTCCCTTTCGCTCTTGGCCAGCTTGGCGGCGCTTATTTCCAGCTTGCGCACCATCTTGTTGTATTCCTTTACCAGGGCGCCGATCTCGTCATCCTTATCCCATTCTATCTCATCATTCCGCTGTCCAAGACTCACATTGCGGAGCTTTTCTGTTACCAGGGAGAAAGACCGGGTGATGGAATTGGTGATCAGCAGGGCCAGCATACCGGCGATCAGGAAGATGAAGGCATTGAAGTTGATCAATGCTACCAGGAAGTTCGAGATCTGCTGGTTACGTTCCGTCTGCGTAGCGAAATAAGGTACATTCAGGTAAGCAAATACCTCTCCGGTGGTATCACGCAAAGGTACATAACCGGAGAAGTAGTTCATCGAGCCGATCTCCTCTTTCTGTATATACTGGATCTCGTTCAGGCGGAACATATGGAAATAGGCCTGCGGCTGCATTTTGCGGGATAGCAATCCTTTCTCCGTCATCAGGGGCTGGGTGCTTACCTGCAGGTTGCCGTCGCGGTCAAAGATATTGATATCCAGGGCACGGTCTTCTGCGATGTCGCTCATAGAAGATTGCAAACCGGCCTGGAAGATGGGATCGTAGATGTCTTCCAGGTTATCGAACATCCGCTGGGAGTCGAATTCCTTTTCCACATCGTGGGCCACCTCGCTCATGGTTTTGCTGAGCCGTTCCCGGTTCTCGGCATCAGAGCGGTTGATGAAGAATAATACGGTGGTAACTCCCAGTATGATGAAAGCGAATACGACTACAAAGATGATGGTGCCGTGCACTTTTTTACGGATGCTCACGTCTACGAGCGTACGGAGCGGGCCTATCCGCATCCTGGCTTTTATCAGCAGATCCAATAGCTTATAGATCACGATAATGAGCAGGAAGAGGCAGAACATGTAGGCAAACAAGGTGATGAACTCAATAAAGCTCCGGCTCTCTTTTACCACCATCACGATCTTGTCTTTCGATGCTTTATAAATGAGCATGGAATTACCTTTGACCTTCTTCTCCGATACGTCGGTCTCCGGTATATCGCTGGCGTAGAGCTTAATAGGGAAAGCGAAATCGTTGATATTGCTTACCAGGATCCCTTTATCATAAATGGCGTAAGAATAGGCGGCGGAGGTTTCTTTCTCCGGGTCGTTGATCTCCCCATCTACCAGCAGCTCGGGGTACAGCTTCTGCGAGTTGATAACAGCAGGTGTGAGCTCATATACCAGCGAGCCGATGATGATGCTGTCTTTCATGAACACTTTCCTGCCGATGTAGCTGTAATCGTTAAAGCTGCGTTCATTGTAGTAGAGGTCATTATCATTGCCTACCTGGTCGGAATGCTGGAGGATACGCGGGTTGAGCGAATACATGCTGGCCGTGTCTGAAGGAAAGACCGGGTAGCCGTTCTCATCAAAGAAATAGAAGGTGGCATTGAAACGGCTCAGGTATCCCTTGAAATATTTTTGCTGCAGCTCATTTACCAGCAAGTCTTTGGGCAATTGACTGGCGCTTCGCATATCCTGGAAGAGGATCTGGATGCGCTCATCGTCTTCTATATTGCGGCTCACATCATTGAGCAGCATTTCCAGGTATGGGTCGCGCTGCTTGGACAGGTCTACCGCCAGGCGCTCGCGGAGGGTCAGCTCTTTCTTATTATTATAGTATACCAGTACTGCGGAAGTGGTGATGGTGAGCAACACCAGCCAGAATACAAAAGACACGGTACCCAGGCTTTTCTCAAAACGATGGGCGAACATATCCAGCACCGCCACATAGAACAACAGCCAGATCACCATCACAACAAAATAAGGCAGCTCAGGGTTCTTCAGCCGGAACAGGAGCCATACCAGGCCCACTGCACCCAGGAAGATATATTTGGTACGGAGACGGAAACCGGTGAGCTCATTCAGCAGGTAATTGATGATCTGTGAAAAGAACAGGAAGCTGAAGGCGATAAATCCCAGGATGATAAACCCTATCACGCTGTATTCGTTCAGGCTGAAAGGGTTGGTTACATCAAAAGAGATCCTGGAGTCAATCACAAGGCTCTGGATCAGTTCTGAGAGGAATTGTCCGACGATATAGACCAGCAGGCTGGATAAGGCGATCACCGCCCATCGCTGCCATTCCTGTTTCAGCTTGGGCGCGTTGATGGTCTTTACATGCTCCCGGAAGAACAGCAGCATCCAGAAGGTGAGCAGTACGTTCAGCAGCAGGTCGCCCAGGGAAGGGAATATTTCGTTCTTGGCGTAAATGAAGGGTGTAAAGATATTGAGCGCCCGCAGGTCAAACGGGAACGGATACATGTAGCTGAGGATCCGCAGCATAAGGACCATGAAAAGCAGGAAAAAGAACCCTATCAGCGGATTCTTTTGCCGGGCTATTAAAGTAGCAAAGAGGTTAATGAAGATCAGCACACAGATCACGCCCAGTACCCGGAGCACCACGCTAAGCAGGTTTGGCGGGCTGACATTCAGCGCGGGATCATAGTGCAGGTAAAAGAGGATGATATTTCTGTTATTCAGCACCGGGATGCCGGGAGGACGCATGTGGATCTCATATTCCCTTCCCAGCACGGGCTTATCATAGAAGTGATCTACCAGGTAATCATTATTGATGCTGTATTCCAGTTTGACGGGGATCAGTCCGACGAGGCAACGTTTATGCCCTGCGGGGGCGGGCATGGAACGGGTGATCACTTCATAATACCCGTTCTTCAGCTTTACAAAGCCTGCGCCTCCTTTAAATACCAGCTGATCCTCCGGCTGCACGGCATTGGTGCTCCAGAATACCAGCCAGCGGCCGGTAGCGCTGCTGTCGTAGGCGAATACATAGTAATCCCGGTTATAGATCGCTTTCAGCTCATTCTCGTTATAGGAGCGGCGGAACAGGTGATCCGTCAGTTGGGGGTCTGCGGCCAGGCGTTCAAATGAGAGCTCCCGTTTGTGCAGGCTCTTTTCCAGGTTACGTTTTACGCCCTGGGGCGAAGAGTAGTAAGACCAGTAGTTACTGAACAGGAAAGCGAAGGTGAATAGCCATGCGGCAATGATCAGCAGATATCCGTGTCGCAGGAAGAAGAGCCGTATTTCTTTGATGTCGAGCAATGAGTAAGGATTAAGAAGCTGCAAGCTTCGAGCTGCAAGCTTCGAGCTGCAAGCTACAAGATGTATGCCGTTATTTAAAATTACCTGCCACGGCTTGCAGCTTGCAGCTCGTGACTTGTAGCTTTTATTTATTCTCCGTTTTCTTCACTTCATCCCATAACCCGTCCATTTCAGTGAGGGTCATTTCGGCGAGCTGGCGGCCCTGTTCCCGGGCCATATCTTCCATTTGCCGGAAGCGGCGGATAAATTTCTTGTTAGTGCGCTCGAGGGCGTTTTCAGCGTCTATTTTCAGGAAGCGCGAATAGTTAACGAGGGCGAAGAGCAGGTCGCCGAATTCGGCTTCCATTTCGTCCTGGTTATTGGCCTGGACGGCTTCGTCCAGTTCCTCCAGCTCTTCCTGTACCTTTTTATATACCTGTTGGGTGTTGTCCCATTCGAAACCTACCTGTTTGGCTTTTTCCTGGAGGCGCATGGCTTTTACCAGGGCGGGCAGGGATACAGGCACGCCGCTCAGGATAGAGGTTTTACCTTCTTTGAGCTTGAGCTTTTCCCAGTTTTGTTTTACCTGTTCTTCGTTTTCCACCTGGACGTCGCCATAGATGTGGGGGTGGCGGTGGATGAGCTTGGCGCAGATGCCGGAGATGACGTCCTGGATGGTGAATTGTTGTTGTTCTGCGCCAATTTTGGCGTAGAAGACGATATGAAGGAGGATGTCGCCGAGTTCTTCTTTGATGGATTTCCAGTCCTGATCGGTAATGGCGTCGGTGAGTTCGTACATTTCTTCGATGGTGAGCTGCCGGAGGGATTGCAGGGTTTGTTTGCGGTCCCAGGGGCATTTTTCACGGAGGTCGTCCATGATTTTGAGCAGGTCATCGAAGGATGCGTTGGTTTGCGTTGCTTCCATGGATTAAAAATAATGAAAATAGACTTTGCCGTCGGGGATTTTAAAACGGGCTGCGCCTGGCTGTGAGGGAGATCATTTAACTTTGGGAGGGCATGGGAGCGGAAGGTGCGTGGATGGGGCTTCGCCGAGCCGGTCGCGCCAGGCAAGGCCGTTTTAAAACCCGACGGCAGGGTGGACATCGGAAGTGGTGGGAAGGGAAGCCGAACCTGTTGACAACTTTCCGTGGTGGTAAAAACCAATTTAATTACATTTGCGGCCGGCTTTTGAAAGGGCCAGACTTATTAATTATTCATTATTAGTTAATTCATGAATACCAAACACATTGCACTCATTTCGACAGAATTAGGTATATCGGCCAGGTCGGCNGAAAATACCATGAACTTGTTGGCTGAAGGTGCTACCGTACCTTTTATCAGCCGCTACCGGAAAGAGGTGACCGGAAGCCTGGATGAGGTGCAGATCGGCCGGATTGAGGACCTGAAAAAGCGCTACCAGGAAGTGGATGAACGGAGGGAGTTTATTATCAAGACCATTACGGAGCAGGAGAAGATGACGCCGGAGCTGCAGGAGAAACTGGAAGGAACCTGGAATCTCGCGGAGCTGGAGGACATTTATCTGCCGTATAAGCCTAAACGTAAGACCAGGGCAACGGTGGCGATCGAGAAAGGATTGGAGCCGCTGGCGAAGATCATATTCGAGCAGAAAGAAGGAGCGCCGGATGCGCTGGCAGAGCAATATATCAATGATAAAGTGGCTTCGGTGGACGAGGCGCTGAAAGGTGCACGCGATATCATCGCAGAATGGATCAATGAGAATGCGGAGGTGCGTGATAAGCTGCGTAAGCTGTTTACACATACTGCGGTGCTGAGCTCTAAAGTAATAGAGGGTAAGGAAGAAGAAGGTATTAAATATAAGGACTACTTTGATTTCAAGGAGCCGTTGACCTCTCTCCCCTCTCACAGGGTGCTGGCGGTATTGCGGGCAGAATCAGAGGGGATCCTGTATGGCTCGATACAGCCGGAAGAAGAAGAAGCAGTGGAGATCATCAATAAACAGTTTGTAACGGGTAGTGGCGCTTGCGGCGTGCAGATGCAGAAGGCGATCACGGATTCGTATAAACGTTTGCTGCGTCCTTCACTGGAGAATGAGTTCCGTGCGCAAGCTAAAGAGAAGGCAGATGCCGAAGCGATAGATGTGTTTGCGGAGAACCTGCGTCAGCTGCTGCTGGCGGCGCCGCTGGGACCTAAGCCGGTAATCGCGGTGGATCCGGGTTACCGTACGGGTTGTAAAGTGGTAGCGCTGGATGAGCAGGGCAACATGCTGGACAATGATGTGATCTTTCCGCTGGAGAAGAACTATAAACGTGATGATGCAGAGGCCCTGCTGAAGAACTGGGCCAGGAAATATAATACTGCGGCCATTGCAGTGGGTAATGGTACAGCAGGACGTGAAACGGAGGAGTTTGTGAAGAAGATCGATTTCGGCACCAAGATCATCGTGTTCATGGTGAATGAAAGCGGCGCTTCTGTGTACTCCGCTTCTGAAGTGGCCAGGGAAGAATTTCCTGATCATGACGTGACGGTGCGTGGGGCCGTATCTATTGGCCGCCGCCTGATAGATCCGCTGGCAGAGCTGGTGAAGATCGATCCGAAATCTATTGGTGTAGGACAGTATCAGCATGATGTGAACCAGTCGCATCTTAAACAGAGCCTGGACCGCGTGGTGGTGAGCTGCGTGAATAATGTGGGCGTAAACCTGAATACCGCTTCTAAACACCTGCTGGCGTATGTATCCGGTCTGGGACCATCACTGGCGGAGAATATCGTGAAATTCCGCAAGGAGAACGGCGCTTTCCGTAACCGTGCAGCACTGAAGAAAGTGCCTCGCCTGGGAGAGAAAGCATTTGAGCAGTGCGCAGGATTCTTACGTATAGAGAACGGCGATAACCCGCTGGATAATTCTGCCGTACACCCTGAGCGTTATGCGGTGATAGAGGCGATGGCCGCGCAGCAGCAGTGTTCTGTACAGGAGCTGATGAGCAAGGAAGAGCTGCGTAAGAAGATCAACCTGAAGAGCTATGTGAGCGAGGAAGTAGGTATACTTACACTGGAAGATATCATGAAAGAGCTGGATAAACCCAGCCGTGACCCACGTGATGAGATCGCGATCTTTGAGTATGCCGAAGGGATCCACTCTATGGACGATGTGAAACCTGGTATGACATTGCCCGGCGTGGTAACGAATATCACAGCATTTGGCGCCTTTGTGGATATAGGTGTAAAGCAGGATGGCCTGGTGCATATTTCGCATCTGTCTAACCGCTTTGTGAGCAATCCGAATGAGGTGGTGAAGCTGAACCAGAAAGTAACGGTAACGGTACTGGAAGTGGATGCAGCGCGTAAGCGGATATCACTGTCTATGAAAGATAATGAAGCGCCAGCACAAGGCAGTGGCGGAGGAGGCCAGAGAAGAGAAAGAAGGGATAGTGGCAGTGGTAATAGTAGCAAGCCGGCTGGCAAACAACAGCAGCAAGCGCCGCTGAATGATTTCCAGGCGAAGCTGGCGGAGTTGAAGAAGAAATTTAACTAAATTGATAATCGGGGTAGATTGTAGGAAGAGATTGCTTCGTCGCGGCCAACCCACGGGGGCTCGGGGGCTTCTCGCAATGACGGGGCTGAAGACCCGCTTGTTTCCCCTTCGCGTCATTGCGAGGAGCCACAGGGGAAAGTGCGCGGGGCGCGACGAAGCAATCTCCTAACACAATCTCCCAACACAATCGAGAATACTTAGCAAGAAGCTACAAGTTAAAATGCTTGTAGCTTCTTGCTTTTTAATTTCAAATGGTTTGCGCTGATCACTCAATAATGATCAAAGGCTCATAGCGCCTGTCGGGATAATGAGCGCTCATTAAGCCGCGGGCGATATAATCGTCGATCTGTGCTTGTGTAAGCCTGGTAGGCAGCGTATTATTGGTACCATAGAAACAGAAAGTGCCCGGGTGAGGCTGGCAATACCTGATGTTGTAGCTGGCTCCCGGCTGGCGGGTGTAGGTGCCATCGCTTTCAGGGTCGATGTAGATGTAGAGGGTCACCCTTTTGGCGGCAAAAGCCGCTGTAATGGCCAATACCATGGCCAGACAGAACAGAATAGGCTGGAGTTTTCGCATAGTGGAACATTTTAAGGAAGCAGTAAATTAAGGTTTACTGCTGCTATGTTACAGCAGCCGCTATCTTCCAAACTTTTCTCTCCATTCCAGCATCCGCTGGGGATAAACGGTATCCCGCTTCTCTGCGTAGAGCTTTACCCTGCCGTTCACGGCCACACCGGCGAAGATCAGGTCGCGTTTCATATCGATGGCGAGGGAGGCTTCGTCTGAGGAACAGTTATGCGGTTCGCAGCCATCGTTATAAAGAATACCGTCATCCACTTCTATGGGGGGCGCTACCTGGTAGCGCTGTAAAAAGATGCCGGTGTCTCTGCCCAGCAGTTGACGGAAGCGTTGCTTCAATGGTTCTTTTTCCAGGAGGTCCACCTCTCCGGCATAGCGGCCGGTGAAGTCTTCAAAACGGCTCCAGGAGGTGATCTCGGTAGCGACAACGGTATCATTACCAGGTATCATGGT
>Ga0055528_1001509_pt1 | contig 14092 bp, 11 predicted proteins | sample AraplaCol_mMS_r2_2_FD_55006 | JGI IMG/M metagenome (GOLD analysis project Ga0055528, IMG submission 55006) | Arabidopsis root microbial communities from North Carolina, USA - plate scrape MF_Col_mMS_r2 | ecosystem: Host-associated > Plants > Roots > Endosphere | place: USA: North Carolina...
ATCGGCCGGCAGTGCGGCGTAGATGGCGCCCTTGGTGCTGGCCACGCCCTGCAGGCTGCCCATCCGCTCCAGGTGGGCCGGGGCGATGTTGTTGACCAGCGCGTACTGCGGGCGCGCGATGTCGGTGAGGTAGGCGATGTCACCCGGCTTGCCGGCGCCCATCTCGTAGATGGCGTAATCGGCATCTTCCGGCGCATCGATCACCGCCAGCGGCAGGCCGATCTCGTTGTTGCGGTTGCCGGGGTTGGCATACACCACCGCGCGCTGCTCGCGCGCGACCTGCTGCAGGATCGCCAGCAGCAGGTTCTTGACGCTGGTCTTGCCGTTGCTGCCGGTGATGGCGAACACGCGTGCGGCGCGGTCGCGCTGCATGCCGGCCGCGATCCGGCCAAGCGCATGCTCGCTGTCGCCGACCACGATCTGCGGCACGGCCACGTCGAGCAGGCGTTCGACCAGCATCGCGCTGGCGCCACGGGCGACCGCGTCGGCAGCGAAATCATGGCCGTCGAAGCGCTCGCCACGCAGTGCCACGTACAGGCTGCCCGGCGCCAACGTGCGGGTGTCGTTGCTGATGGCGTCGATGGCGGTGTCATCGCCATGGATGTCACCCCCGGCCCAATGGGCGATCAGCGAGAGCGGCGTGCGCTTCACAGGATGGCCTCCTTGGCGCTGAGCGCGGCAGCGGCCACCAGGGTGTCGTCGAAGTCGTGCTTGACCCCGCGCACTTCCTGATAGGGCTCATGGCCCTTGCCGGCCAGCAGCACGATGTCGCCAGGGCCGGCCAGCTTCACCGCCAGGCCGATCGCGCGCGCGCGGTTGCGCTGCACGGTGACCGCGTCGGGGGCAGTGAAACCAGCCAGGATGTCGGCGACGATGGCGTCACCATCCTCGCCGCGCGGATTGTCGTCGGTGACGATCACCTGCTGGGCCAGGCGTTCGGCGATGGCCGCCATCTGCGGGCGCTTGCCCGCGTCGCGTTCGCCGCCGCAGCCGAACACGCAGAACAGCCTGCCCTGCAGGTGGCCCTGCAGGCTCTGCAGGGCCTGCTCCAATGCATCGGGGGTATGCGCGTAATCGACCACCACGGTCGGCAGGCCGCGTTCGCCGCCGAGGCGGTTCATGCGCCCGGCGATCGGCTGCAGCTGCGACACCAGCGCGGCGATCGCCTCGGGGGCATGGCCCAGCGCATGCAGCACACCGGCCACGGCCAGCAGGTTGTCCACGTTGAAGCGGCCCAGCAGCGGCGACTGCACCGGGTGGCGTGCACCGTCGACCACCAGGTCGAAGGCGATGCCACGGCCATCGAGCTTGAGCGAGTCGGCGCGCAGCGTGGCCTGCTGCGCACCGCGCGAGCTGACCCCGATCCGGGCGACGCCGGCATCGACCGTGCGCAGCAGTTCGCTGCCGAAGCTGTCATCCAGGTTCACCACCGCGGCCTTCAGGCCGGCACGGTGGAACAGCTTGGCCTTGGCCGCGCCGTACTGCGCCATGTCGCCGTGGTAATCGAGATGGTCGCGGGTGAGGTTGGTGAACACCGCCACGTCGTAGTGCACGGCATCCACGCGGCCCTGGTCGAGCGCATGCGAGCTCACTTCCATGGCCACCGCCCTGGCGCCCTGGTCACGCAGCTGCGCCAGCACTTCATGCATCTGCAGCACCAGCGGCGTGGTGAAGCCGGTCGGCACCACATCGCCGTACAGACCCACGCCCAAGGTGCCGATGCTGCCACTGGCGGTGCCGAGCAGGTGCCAGGCCTGGGCCAGCAGCTGCACGGTGGAGGTTTTTCCGTTGGTGCCGGTCACGCCGACCATAGTCATCGCGCGCGAGGGCTGGCCATGGAACTGGTCGGCCATGGCGCCCATGCGCGTGCGCAGGCCCGGCACGGCAATGGCATCGGCCGGTGCCGGCAGCTCCGCCGGGGCCGGCGGTTCGAACAGGATCGCGGCCGCACCGGCGGCGCGGGCCTGGTCGACAAAGCCCAGCCCGTGCGCGCCGAAGCCGGCGATCGCGACAAAGGCATTGCCGGGGCGCACCGCGCGGCTGTCCAGCACCAGGCCGGTGATGGACGGGTCGTGGCTCAGCACCACATCGGGAAGCAACTGCGAAAGCAACATCATCTGGCTCATTGCGTGCCTCCCTGCGCGGGCGGCAACGTGGCGTGCGCGCTGGGCAGCGCGGCATCGAATTCAGCGGCGGCGTCCGGGGCAACGACCGCCTCGGCCGGCGGCGGGGTCGGCAGCGAGGAGGCGGCGTGGCCCATCTTTCCGGACTGCTGGGCCGCCAGCCAGGAATCGATGTCGTCCGGCGGCACGTCCATCAGGCGCAGCGCGCCTTCCATGACGTTGTGGAACACCGGCGCGGACACCAGGCCGCCGTAGTACTTGCCGGCCTGCGGGTCGTTGATGACGATCACCGTGGCAAAGCGGGGGTTGCTGGCCGGCACCACGCCGGCGAACAGCGCGTTGTAGTGGCCACGCTCGTAGCCGCCGGGGCCGGCCTTGCGTGCGGTACCGGTCTTGCCGGCCACGTGGTAGCCCAGCACCGCCGCCTGCTTGGCGCCGCCCTGGGTGACGACCGTTTCCATCATCGCCACGACCTCTTTGGCGATGTTCTCGTCGATGACCTGCTTGCCTTCGTTGCGCTGGCCCTTGACGAAGGTCGGCGCGATCAGCTTGCCGCCGTTGCCCAGCGCCGAGTACGCCGTGGCGATCTGCAGCGGGGTGACATTCAGGCCATAGCCGTAGGACATGGTGGTCTTGGACGAACCGCTCCAGCGCGCCGGGCGCGGCAGCACGCCCGCCGATTCGCCGGGGAAACCGCTGTGCGGGGCACTGCCATAGCCGAAGCTGTGGACGTGGTCATAGAACACCTGGTCGGGCATCTTGGCCGCGATCTTGGCCGCGCCGATGTTCGAGCTGCGGGTGATCACGCCGGTGACGTTGAGCACGCCGTTGTTCCGCGGCACGTCCTTGATGGTGTAGCGGCCGATCGCCATGTAGCCCGGGTTGGTGTCGACCGTGGTGTCCTTGGTCACCACGCCGGACTGCAGCGCCGAGGCGATGGTCAGCGGCTTCATGGTCGAACCCGGCTCGACCAGGTCGGTCACGGCGCGGTTGCGGCGGGTGTCCGGCGCCGCGCCGCCCACCGCATTGGGGTTGTAGGTCGGCAGGTTGACCATGGCCAGCACTTCGCCGGTGGCCACGTCCATGATCACCATCGAACCGCCCGCGGCCTTGTTCTCGATCAGCGCGTTGCGCAGTTCCTTGAANGCCAGGAACTGGATNCGNCGGTCGATGCTCAGGGTCAGGTCCTTGCCCGGNTCGGCGGCGCGCAGCAGGTCGCTTTCGACGGTCTCGCCCTTNCGGTTGCGGATCACCCGCTTGGCGCCGGCCTTGCCGCGCAGCCATTCGTCGAAGGCCAGCTCCAGCCCTTCCTGGCCGCGGTCGTCGATGTTGGTGAAGCCGAGCACGTGCGCCATCGCCTCACCCTGCGGGTAGAAGCGGCGGAACTCGCGCTGCGAGGCCACGCCCGGGATCTTCAGGGCAACCACCTTCTCGGCGTCGTCGGGATTGATCCGGCGGCGCAGGTACATGAATTCCTTGTCCGCCTTCTGGCTCAGCTTCGAGGTCAGNTCGTCCAGCGGCATGCCCAGCGCGGTGGCCAGTTCCGGAATGCGGTCGGGCGAGCGCATCAGCTCCTGCGGGTTGACCCAGATCGAGGCAACCGGGGTGGACACCGCCACCGGTTCGCCGTTGCGGTCGGTGATCATGCCGCGCGAGGTGTTGATGGGCAGCTCGCGCAGGTAGCGGGCTTCGCCCTGGCGCTGGTAGAAATCGCTGTTGATGATCTGCACGTAGGCGGCGCGGCCGACCAGCGACACCGAGCACAGGCCCAGCGCCAGGCCGACCCACTTCAGGCGCTGGCGCAGGTTGAAGGCGTTGCGGGTGCGGTTGCGGCCGGTCTTGTTCATGGCCGTACCACCACGACGTCGGCCGCTTCGGGGAACTTCATGCCCAGCCGCTCGCGGGCCACGCGGTCAACCCGGGTGGCTTCGGCCAGGGTNGCCTGTTCCAGCTGCAGGCGGCCGAATTCAATGTTCAGTTCGTCGCGGGCGCGCTCCACGCGCGACAGCTCCACGAAGGTCTGNCGGTGGCGGTGGCGCATGAACACCACCCCGATCGCCGAGGCGATGGTGCAGGCCAGCAGCACGACCAGCAGCAGGCGGCTCATCACNCCACCCCGCGCTTTTCGGCCACGCGCAGCACGGCGCTGCGCGAGCGCGGGTTGACCGCCAGCTCGTCGTCNTCGGCCTTGATGGCGCCGCCGATCAGATCCAGCGTCGGNACGAACGCCGCCAGCTCGGGCAACCGGCGATTGGTCGGCGGGGCCTTGGCGTGGCGGTTCATGAACTGCTTGACGATGCGGTCTTCCAGCGAATGGAAGCTGATCACCGCCAGCCGGCCACCCGGCTTGAGGCGCGCCATCGCCGCGTCCAGGCCGGCTTCAAGGTCGGCCAGTTCGCGGTTGATGTGGATGCGGATGGCCTGGAAGCTGCGCGTGGCCGGGTGGATCTTGTCNTTGCCNCGCGGCATCACCGAAGCGATCAGTTCNGCCAGNTCGGCGGTGCGGGTGAACGGCTGCTTGTCGCGGCGGGCGATGATCGCGCGGGCGATGCGGCGCCCCTGGCGTTCTTCGCCATAGGTCCACAGCACATCCATCAGCTCGCGCTCTTCCACACGGTTGAGCCACTGCGCCGCGCTTTCGCCGCTGTCCGGGTCCATGCGCATGTCCAGCGGGCCGTCCTTGCCGAAGCTGAAACCGCGCTCGGCCACGTCCAGCTGCGGCGAGGACACGCCNAGGTCGAACAGCACCCCGTCCAGGCNGTCGGCGGTTGCGTTCCAGTGCAGCAGGTCGGCGAAACTGCCACGGAAGATCGAGACGCGCGGGTCCGGCGCGAAATCACGCTCGGCTACCGCGATTGCCTCCGGATCCTTGTCCATGACCAGCAGCCGGCCTCCAGGACCGAGTTGCTCGAGCACGCCGCGGGCGTGACCGCCACGACCAAACGTGCCATCGAGATACGTTCCGTTTTCGATCACCCTCAGGCCGTCCAGGACCTGCGTGTACAGCACCGGCAGATGGCCCGCCGGCGACTGCGACACCGGAAGGTGACCGGCCTGCGCGCCTCCGCGCACCCGGGCACCCCGGGTCACAACTTCAGGTCGAGCAACCCATCGCCCAGATCCTCGTCAGACAACGTCTGCTGGATCAGTGCGCGATGAGCCTGCTCGCTCCACAATTCGAATTTGTCGCCCATGCCGAGCAACACCGCCTTCTTTTCAATGCCAACAGCGTTGCGGTGGCTTGCCGGGATACTGATGCGGCCGTTGCCATCCAGCTCCAGATGCGCGGCCGAACCGACCAGCTTCTGTTGCAGCAGGCGCACGACGCGCTGTGTGTTGGGTTTGGCCATGACGTCGTCGCGGACCCGTTCCCACTCCTGCTCGGCATACAGCCACAGGCAGCCGGACTCGAAGGGGTTGTAGGTCAGGACCAGGCGGTTGTTGCTCACACGCGCGACGAGGTCGCGATGCGCGGTGGGAACCGCCATGCGTCCTTTATCGTCAACCGTGATGGCCGTCTCGCCCTGAAACACGACGCGTACACCTTTCCTTCGCCTGGATGAAACATTGAACCACGAAAAACCACAAAAAACCCGGTTTCCCCTCTGTTGCCCACCTTAGCAGTGCCGATTGGGTTGTCAACAGTTTTGCGAAGGGGAAATCACCTTGGACATCAAGGGCTTGCAGCAATGTTTAGAGACTTGTTCAAGGCTTATCCACAAGTTGCTGTTTCGTCTCATTTTTTGAGATTGGGGCGAAGTTCAGGGGTGTGGAGGTGGCGTGAAACATCCCCGCGCATTCATCCGCCCCCATGTCCCAAGCGACCCGTTGCTGCGCAAAACCGGCACAATGCCGGGCATGTGTCTGCTTGCCTTGGCCTGGAAGGTCCACCCCCGCTGGCAGTTGCTGATGGCCGGCAACCGCGATGAATTCCATGCACGCCCCACCGCCGGGTTGGCGGCGTGGCCCGCACCGGACCTGGGCGTGCTGGCCGGGCGCGACCTGCGTTCGGGCGGCACCTGGGCCGGCGTTGGCCTGGATGGCCGGATGGCGGTGGTGACCAACGTGCGCGACCCGCTGGCCCGGCAGACCGGCCCGTCACGCGGTGCACTCGTAGCGGACTACCTGCGCGGGACCGGCTCTGCGGCCGCCTTTGCCGACGCGCTGGCCGACAACGCCCCGGCCTTTGCTCCGTTCAACCTGCTGCTGGCCGATCGGGACAGCTGCCAGTTCCTGGGCAACCACCCGCTGCTGCGGCAGACCCTGGCGCCGGGTATCCACGGCATGTCCAACGGCCCGCTGGACGCGCCATGGCCCAAGACCCTGGCCTTGAATGCCGCCCTGCAGGACTGGGTGGACGCCGGCCGCGAGGACCTGGCGCCGCTGTGGGCGGCACTGGCCGACGAGAACCGCGCCGACGACGCCCGACTGCCCGACACCGGCATTGGCCTGGAGCGGGAGCGCTGGCTGTCGGCCGCCTTCATCCGCAGCCCGGAGTACGGCACCCGGGCCAGCACCGTGATCGCACTGGATGCGCAGGGCCAGGGCTTCATCCGCGAGCGTCGGTTCGACCCGTCGGGCGCGTGCGTGGGGGAAACCGCGCTCACGGTCGGCCCGCCCGGGCCGCTGCCCCGCCCCGCTGCAGGGTGAATGAAGCGGGGCACGGCCCGGATCGATCCGGCCCGCTCGTCGCTCTTGTCTGGTACCGGCGCAGTTGGCGCCTCCAGCCGAGACCCTTGATGAATCGACGAATTAGCGTTTTCCTGGCCACCCATGTGCTGACCCTGGCAGCAGGCTTCGGCAGCGGGGTATACCTGTTGCCCATCCTTACCGCACCGGATGGGCCCAGCGCGTCCAGCGTTGCCGAGGCGATGGCCAACAGCACCCATGAAGCCCGCTTCCGCCGCGACCTCAAGGGCAGTGACGCGGTGCATTGGGCCGACGGCAAGGTCAGCGTGAGCCACAGCCAGATCGCCTTCGATGGCCGCATGGGCCCCGGCCCGGATTACAAGGTGTACCTGTCGCGCGAATACGTCGACACCCGCGGCGATTTCCTGCGGATCAAGCAGGACGCCACGCTGATCGGTGACGTAAAGACCTTCAACCGCTTCCTGTTGGACGTGCCCGACCACGTGGACATCGACGACTACACCACCGTGGTGGTGTGGTGCGAAGCGTTCAGCCAGTTCATCTCGGCGGCCCAGTATCGGATGGGCCCGCAAGCCTGACGAACGAGGAGCCCCCCTTAGCTGAGGGGGCTTCTTCGCCGTCGGCGGAAAAAGCGGCAGAGCCGGCCGATAAGCCGGGTTTTGTCGTGGACAGTCATTCTTCTAGGCGCCACGTCACCGTGGCGCTCAAGCAACCTACCCGGTCCCGACGCGGGCCGCGCCATGAGGACCCTATTTGGTCTTGCTCCAGGTGGGGTTTGCCGTGCCGGTCTGTTGCCAGACTCGCGGTGCGCTCTTACCGCACCATTTCACCCTTACCGGCTCCCCGAAGGGAACGTAGGCGGTATCTTTCTGTTGCACTTTCCGTCGGCTCGCGCCGCCCAGGCGTTACCTGGCACCTTGCCCTGCGGAGCCCGGACTTTCCTCGGCATTCCCGAAGGAATGACGCGACTGTCTGGCCGGCTCTGCCGTGGGTAGTCTACCACCGTAACGGATGCTGGCCCCTGGTTGATTGATACCGATCCCAATGGGCCCGTATCAATTCGTAGCGCCGGCCGTTGGCCGGCTGCTCTTCGTGCCGGCGTCATGAACCCTGACCGGCGGCTTCGGAACCTTTGAACGCCGGGGCGTTGGCCGCAGTTGTTGCGTTACCGTCTCCGGGCGCTTGAGCCGCGCTGCGCGCGGTGTCCGGCCAACGGCCGGGGCTACGACGTGTTACGTAACGTCCGCAGGTCGGGATCAATCAGCCAGCCGCCCGGAAATTTCCACGAATCCATTGCGATGCCGTTTACGAGCCGTACAACGCTTTTCGCGGGGCGCCGGTGAGTTCGGCGGCGAGTTTGGCGGCTGTCGAGGGTGGCAGGTGTTCGCTGAGCTTGGCGTACAGGCGGCGGCCCTGCGCGAGCTGGGCTTCTTCGTCGTTGGCCGCGCCCTGCACCATCACCACGAATTCGCCTTTGCGCTGGTTGTCGTCGGCTTCGACCTGCTGCAGCAGGCTGGCCAGGTCGCCGTCGAGCACAGTCTCGAACAGCTTGGTCAGCTCGCGCGCCAGCACTGCGGGCCGTGTTGGGCCGAATGCGGCCACCATGTCTGCGAGCGACTCCGCGATGCGGTGTGAGGATTCGTAGAACACCAGCGTGCGGGTTTCCCCCGCCAGCGCCTGCAGGCGTTCGCGTCGGCCGGACCCCTTGGCCGGCAGGAAGCCTTCGAAGGTGAAGCGGTCGCTGGGCAGCCCGGCCACGCTGAGCGCGGCAATGGCCGCACAGGCGCCGGGAACCGGGCTGACCCGGATGCCGGCTTCGCGCGCGGCACGGACCAGCCGGTAGCCGGGATCGCTGACCAGCGGCGTCCCGGCATCACTGACCAGCGCCAGCGATTCGCCCGCCTGCAGCCGCGCCACGATGCGCTGGGCCAGCACCTCTTCATTGTGGTCGTGCAGCGCCACCAGCGGCTGCTGGATGCCGAAGTGGGCCAGCAGCTGGCCGCTGCGGCGGGTGTCCTCGGCGCAGATCGCGGCCACCGAACGCAGCACCTCCTGCGCCCGCGGCGTCAGGTCGGACAGGTTGCCGATCGGGGTGGCAACGACATACAGCGTGGGGACAGCACTCATCGCAACGGCACTCACAGGTCAAGGGTAGAATCCTAACGTGTACGAGCCACCCTCGAATGGACCTGATGATGAACAAGCCCGCCGCACGCATCTCCGCCCTGTCGTTGTCGCTGCTGCTGCTTGCCGGCTGCGCCACGACCAGCCTGACCAGCGCCCCGGAATCGCCGGCGCAGAGCCAGGCCCTGGCGCTGATCGACCAGGGCAAGCCGCGTGACGCCGCCGTACAGCTGGAAGCGCTGGCCAACACCCTGCGCGGCAACGCCCGCGGCGCCGCGCTGGCCGATGCGGCCTTTGCCTGGCGCGAGGCCGGCGACAACGCCCGCGCGCGCAGCCTGCTGGCCCAGGTCACCGCGCGCCAGCTCAGCGGCGCCAGCCTGCAGCGCTTCCAGCTGACCAGCGCCGAGCTGGCCCTGGCCGACAAGCAGCCGGCACAGGCACTGGCGTTCCTGAACGAATCCTCCGACACCGTCTCCGCGCCGCTGCGCACGCGCTGGCAGCTGGCCCGCGCCAACGCGCTGCAGGCCACCGGCGATGCGATGGGTGCGGCCACCGAACGCGCCCGGGCGCACGCCGCGCTGACCGGCCAGGCACGCACCGACAACCAGCAGGCCATTGCCGGTCTGCTCGGCACGCTGGACGATGCCACCCTGCGTGCCCGCGCGGCCGCGCTGCCAGCCAACGAGCCGCTGTACAACTTCGCCGGCCGCGCCCTGATCGCACGTGGGCTGCCGCTGCCGCGCCCGTTCGACCGTGATGGCGTGGCCCAGTTCGACACCAGCAAGCGTCCGCCGGCGATGAGCGATGGCTACCGCCCGCCGGTGAAGATGGCCGTGCTGCTGCCGCTCAGCGGCCGCCTGGCCACCGCCGCCCAGCCCGTGCGCGANGGCCTGCTCAGCGGCTACTACGGTGAAAGCNGGCAGCGCCCGGATATCCAGTTCATCGATACCGCCGGTACNCCGGCCGGCGCCGTGGCCGCGTATGACAAGGCCGTCGTTGCCGGCGTGGACTTCATCGTCGGGCCGNTGGGCCGCGATGAAGTGGACGCCGTGTTCGGCCGTACCGAACTGCCGGTGCCGGTGCTGGCGCTGAACCGCGGCAAGAGCAGTCCGCCCGCCGGCAGCGCCGGTTTTTCGCTGGCACCGGAAGACGACGGCATCATCGCCGCCGAGTACCTGCGCAGCCGCGAACGCAGCAAGGTGCTGGTGCTCCACAGCAATGACGACAACGGCCGCCGTACCGCCGCCGCCTTCCGCGAGCGCTTCACCCAGCGCGGCGGCCAGGTGCTGGCGACCGTGGGTGTAAGCGACACCGTGGGCGACATCGGCGCGCAGGTGCGTGCCGCCGGCGCGGTGGACGGCGTGCTGCTGGCGGTGAAGGCACCGCAGGCGCGCGCGCTGGCGCCGCAGCTGGCGTTGGCCGGCGTGGGCGGCGCCACCCGCGTGGGCACCTCGCAGCTGACCCTGGGCACCGGCAAGCCGGAAGAAGACATGGCGCTGGACGGCATCGTCTACCCGAACGAAGCCTGGAACGTGCGCGGCGTGGCCGGCCTGCCCTCAGCCGCGACCGCCGGGCAGATCCTGCCGACCGCGCGCGGCGCGGCCGGTCGCCTGTTCGCGTTCGGTTTCGACGCCTGGAAGATCAGCGCCTACCTGGACAAGGTCGCTACCGAGGGCGGCCTGGCCGGTGCCACCGGCACCCTGTTCCTGGACAGCAACGGCAACGTGCTGCGGGTGCCGGCGTGGTCGACCTTCAGCGGCGGCCGGCCGATGCCGGTGAGCAACAACTAAGGCCATGCCCAGCCAGCGGGCGCAGCGCGGGGCGGCGGTGGAAACCGCCGCGCTGGCGCACCTGCGGCGTGCCGGGCTTGCTCCGGTTGCGCGCAACGTCCGCTACAAGGGCGGTGAGCTGGACCTGGTGATGCGCGATGGCGACACCACCGTGTTCGTGGAAGTGCGCTATCGCGCCACCGCCGATTTTGGGGGTGGCGCGGCCTCGGTGGACCTGCGCAAGCGACGTAAACTGGTGTTGGCCGCACAGCTGTTCCTGCAGTCGCATCCCACGCTGGCACAAGGACCCTGCCGTTTCGACGTGATTGATGCCAGTGGCGACCCACCCCGCCTGGACTGGTTGCGCGACGCCTTCCGACTGGAAGACTGCGGTTTCGATCGATGACTATGAGGGCCGCCCAACGGGCGGCGCTACCGGATGGCTGCAATGACGACGACCCTGCCTGCTGAATTTTCCGCCACCCTGCAGGCGCTGCTCGGTGAGGATGGCTGGCGCACCGATGCCACCACGCTGGCTGCACATGCACAGGACAACTCCTGGCGGCATGCGCTGCCCAACGGCGTGGCGCTGCCGTGCGACCGCGAGCAGGTGCAGCAGATCGTGCGCGCGTGCCGCGCACACGGGGTGCCGGTGGTGGCGCGCGGCGCCGGTACCGGCACCACCGGTGCGGCCGTACCGGTCAACGGCAGCATCGTCCTGTCGTTCGCGCGCATGGGCCGCATCCTCGACATCCAGCCGGGCAACCGCTGCGCGGTGGTGGAACCGGGCGTGCTCAACGGCGACCTGCAGCACGCCCTGGTCGAGCACGGGCTGTTCTGGGCACCGGATCCATCCAGCGCCGATATCTGCAGCATCGGTGGCAACCTGGCCTGCAACGCGGGCGGCCCACGCGCGGTGAAGTACGGTACCAGCCGCGACAACGTGCTTGGGCTCGTTGCGGTCACCGGCGCCGGTGAACTGATCCAGTGTGGCGGCGCCTATACCAAGGACGCCACCGGCTACGACCTGACCCACCTGCTGGTGGGCAGCGAAGGCACCCTGGCGCTGATCGTGGAAGCCACCTTGAAGCTGACCCCGTTGCCGGTGGCCCAGGCCGGGCTGCGGGTGCTGTACCGCGACGCGGACGCGGCGGCGGCGGCGGTGTCGCGGCTGATGGCGCAGCCGGTGGTGCCGACCCGGCTGGAGTTCATGGATGCGCGCAGCCTGCAGCTGCTGCGCCGCAATGGCGCCGAGGTGCCGGAGGCCGGCGCGATGCTGTTGGTCGAAGCCGATGGAGACCACGACACCCTGCCCTACCTGCTGCAGGCCTTGGCCACGGCCGCCGAAGGCGACGGCATGCTGGCGCTGGATGTGGCACTGGAAGGCAGCGCGCGCGAGAAGCTGTGGGCCGCGCGCAAAGCACTGTCACCCGCACTGCGCAGCATCGCGCCGGGCAAGATCAACGAAGACGTGGTGGTGCCGGTGTCGCGCATTCCGGACCTGGTGGCCGGTGTGCAGGCACTGGCGCAGCAGTACACGCTGACCATCGTCACCTTCGGCCATGCCGGCAANGGCAACCTGCACGTGAACATCCTGTACCACCCCGACGACGCGGACGAGANCGCGCGTGCGCAGGCGGCGTTGCCGANGATCTTCGAACTCACCNTGGCGCTGGGCGGCACGCTGTCGGGNGAGCATGGCATCGGATTGGCCAAACGCGACTTCATGACGCAGGCNTTTACGCCGGCTACGTTGGCGGCGATGCGCGCGATCAAGCACGCACTCGACCCGGACGACATCCTCAATCCGGGCAAGGTGCTGCCGCCGCTGTAACCGACGACGTTTTCGCCGCGTCGTCGCAAAGGGCGGAGCGCGTCACGCGCAACGTGTGATGCTTTGCAATTCCTTGCATGGGCCACGCGCGCATCGCTGCGCATTCTTGTCGCCCCCTGGACACCCGGCCTGCCTGCGCAGCAGCGTGCTGCGCGACCGGCCTGCCTGCATCCCAACGCCGTGCCGATGGTCGGGTGTCCCTCTGCCCTCCGACCAGACCGCCCGACGATGATGCCAAACCACTCCTCCTCCGCCCGTGTTTCGATGCGCCCGCTCGCGTCCTGCCTGATGCTGGCCCTGCTGATGCTTCCACCGGGCGATGCCGGCGCACGCGAACTCGACGGCGAAGCGCACGAAGTCACGCAGGGCGATCCCCAGGAATGGTGGCTGCTGACCAACGGCGCGGACCTTCTGGTCAATGGAGGCCGCACGTACAGCATCAGCGCACGGGACGGCAGCCTGGTCACGCTGATGAATGCACAGGTCGAACGCGAGCATTCCAACGCGGAAGCCATCGAACTGCGCGGTGGCTCCGCGCTGCTGTCCAGCTACTCGCGCATCGAGCACGGTGGCATCCGCTCATGGACCAGCTCCTCGGTATACCTCCACTACAGCCGGGTCACTATTGGCGAGGAGGCCCCCGAGTCCGTCCCGACGGTCGGCATCATGATGATCGNCAGCACCACCGACGCCCGGGTGACGCTGGATGCCTCGACCCTCCACGTGGTGGACAGGCCGGNTNACCCGNATTACGCCACGGGCATCGGCATTCGCCACGGCGCGGGCGTNGTGGAACTGCTGAACGGCTCGCACATCGATGCGGGCAACGTCGGGGTGATGCTTCACGACANCCGTGGCGACGGCCGCTTGATCGTCGAGGANTCGACGATCCTTTCCCGCCGCGGTGCGGCGATCGAGGTCCTGGATGCCAATCACACCTATGACGTGCGCATTGCCAACGACGCCCGCCTCACCGGTGGCGACGGTCATCTGCTGCGCGTGCGCAACTCGACCGACGCCGCAGGTGGCGGCCAACCGCATGTCAACGTGGTGGTCGACAACGCACGCCTGCAGGGTGACATCACCCTCGATGACAGTGCCGCCGGCGGGCGTATCGACCTGCTGCTGGAGAACAACGCGCGCATCGAGGGCCGCCTGTCCAACGTGACCTCGGCGGGAATCGGCAGCGGCAGCAGCTGGCTGCTGACCGGCGACAGCAGCGTCGGCCACCTGCAGCTGGACGTTGCCGGCACGGTTGCGCTGGGCAGTGGCGCCGCATTCAACACGCTGAGCGTGGACAACTTCGTGGGCAACGGCGGCACCCTGGCCTTCAACACCGTGCTCGGGGACGACGCCTCGAGCACGGACCGACTGGTCATCAGCGGCAACGCCAACGGCCAGGCCAACGTGCGCGTGCTCAACGTTGGCGGCGCCGGCGCGAAGACCGACCGTGGCATCGCGCTGATCAGCATCGTCGGCGAATCCAACGCGCAGTTCGACCTGGTCGGGCGTGCCGTCGGCGGCCAGTACGAGTATTTCCTGGTCAAGGGCATCGACGGCAGCTGGTACCTGCGCTCGGAGGGCGGCCCCAC
>Ga0055528_1001522_pt1 | contig 13999 bp, 10 predicted proteins | sample AraplaCol_mMS_r2_2_FD_55006 | JGI IMG/M metagenome (GOLD analysis project Ga0055528, IMG submission 55006) | Arabidopsis root microbial communities from North Carolina, USA - plate scrape MF_Col_mMS_r2 | ecosystem: Host-associated > Plants > Roots > Endosphere | place: USA: North Carolina...
AAGAGCGCCAATCCGTTTTCATTATTATGAGGGTCGCGGTGCTCACGGCGAATGAAATCGAAGGTTCGGCGCAGATGCGGCGCCAGGTCGCTGAGCAGTTCGGCATTGCTGCGATTGAAATCCGGATCGGAAGACGAGGTCAGCGTCGAAAGATTGAAGGAGCGTCCACGTTCACGCATGATCGTCACGCCGACACTGCTTTCGCAGCCGATCCAGCGAAGGTAATCACTGTAGAATTCCGTCTTGAGGAGCTGCTCGCGCGGCAGCATCTGGTCGGCGATCACGCCAAGGCCGATCGGCCGGGTGGCGGCGCGCGGCATCCAGGGATTGATGGCCGCGTAATAGCGGTTATAGGCCTCGCTTTCCTTTTCCGCGAGACCGGAGGAAAGCGAGAGGCCGCCGGTGCGCGCGATGGCATCGTGGAAAAACAACGTCGACTTGGCATCCGGCATCGTCGCGGCCAAGGCATCGAGAAAGGCTTGCCACGACGTCTCGCCGAAGAGAGCGCCATAGATCAGATCGGTCAGAACTTCGAGTTTTGCGTGCGGCGAACCGGGCATATGCAGTTCCGTTCGAAGATATGCTCAATTATGCCGCGACTCCGTTCTGCTGACAATTGCGTCAAATAGCGTAGGTCCGGTGGTCTTTGTCACCGGACCTTAAGCCTAATTTCTGTTGGCGACGATGACGGGGATCAGCAGATCTCCCCAGTTTCCGTCACCGCCATGATGCCGGGCGGAGCGCACCAGCTCCACCGAAACACCGGCCTCGACCGCCTTCATCACCGATAGATTCAGCCTGTGCAGATCGTTGGCGAGCATGCGGATCACCGTCTGCTGATCGTCCGTCATGCTGCTTGCCTGCTCTTCCGTCCGTTCGCGGACGCGCGCAATGGATGCCATGTCGTTTCCTCCTCTACTCGGCAGCCGGTTTGAACTGGGCGTGTTCGGTTGATTCCCCCATGGCCGTCGTCGAGGCGCGGCCACCGGATATCGCCAGCGACACGGCGTCGAAATAGCCGGTGCCGACTTCACGCTGATGTTTGGTGGCGGTATAGCCGCGCGGTTCCGCTGCGAATTCCGCCTGCTGCAGCTCGCAATAGGCTTCCATCTGCCGCTCGCGATAGCCGCTGGCGAGCTCATACATGCCGTAGTTCAGCTGGTGGAACCCGGCGAGCGTGATGAACTGGAACTTGTAGCCCATAGCCCCGAGTTCGCGCTGGAACCTGGCGATCGTCGCATCGTCGAGATTTTTCTTCCAGTTGAAGGACGGCGAGCAATTGTAGGCAAGCAGCTTGCCGGGATGCACCTTGTGTACGCCTTCGGCAAAGCGGCGCGCCTGCTCCAGATCCGGCTTCGACGTTTCACACCAGATGAGGTCGCAATGCGGTGCATAGGCGACGGCACGCGCATGCAGGGTTCCAGCCCATTGCGCACCTGATAGAAGCCCTCGACCGTTCGCCCGGCATCATAGTCGACGAAAGGCTGGTCGCGCTCGTCGATATCTGAGGTCAGAAGCTTGGCGGCTTCTGCGTCGGTGCGGGCGATGACGAGCGTCGGCACACCCATGACATCGGCCGCAAGCCGCGCCGCGTCGAGATTGCGGATATGGGCGGCGGTCGGGATCAGCACCTTTCCGCCGAGATGGCCGCATTTCTTTTCCGAGGCAAGCTGATCCTCGAAATGAACACCGGCTGCTCCCGCCTCGATATAGGCTTTCATGATCTCGAAAGCGTTGAGCGGCCCACCGAAACCGGCTTCGGCATCGGCGACGATCGGTGCAAACCACGTTTCGACCGAAAGCCCGTCGCCTTCGGATGTCTCGATCTGGTCGGCGCGCTGGAGCGTGCGGTTGATGCGTTTGGCAAGTTCCGGCCCGGCATTGGCGGGATAGAGCGATTGATCCGGATACATCGATGACGCGGTATTGGCGTCGGCAGCGACCTGCCAGCCGGAAAGATAGATCGCTTTCAGCCCGGCGCGCACCATCTGCATGGCCTGGTTGCCGGAAAGCGCGCCAAGCGCGTTGACGAAGTCCTCCTCATGCAGAAGTTGCCACAGACGCTGAGCTCCCATTTCGGCCAGCGTGTAGCGGAGTGCCACCGAGCCGCGCAGGCGTTCGACATCGGAAACGGAATAGGGCCGCTCGATACCGGCAAAACGTCCCTCGGGGGCATTACGGATGAGTTTGTAAAAATCTGTCATGCCAATCTCCTCTTTGGCTTTCAACGCTTGAGCGCTGATGACAGATTTTACAGAAACGAACAAAATGGCCAGAAAAACCTTTGATTTCAGACGAGGAAAGAGGTTAGGATGAGAAGGATTTACAGGATGAATTTGTAACTTTGTAAAAGATTGTAAATTGCGGCATGTAAAGGATGTGACATGGCGGAGCGGAAGATATTTGCGGGACCGAAAGTCAGGCGCATCCGCAATGCGCTGGCACTGACGCAGACGGCCATGGCCGAGGCGCTGGAAATCTCCCCCTCCTACCTGAATCTGATCGAACGCAATCAGCGCCCNTTGACGGTGCAACTGCTGCTCAAGCTCTCTTCCGTCTACCGCATCGATCTTGAGGAANTNCAGGGCGAAACCGCCGGCGGCCTTGGCCAGTTGAAGGAAGTGTTCGCCGATCCGTTGCTGTCGGGTGAACTGCCGGGTGAGCAGGAGCTTGTCGAAGTGGCTGATGCCGCCCCCAATGCGGCTGGCGGTATGATCAAGCTCTACCGGGCCTATCGCGAGCAGGCTGCCCGGCTTTCCGATTTGACGACCTTGATGGCGGGCGAAGGCCCTGCGCCCGTCGCCTCCGGCCGCCTGCCTCTGGATGAAGTCAGGGAAGTGCTGGAGCGCCGCCCCGCCTATTTCGGCGAGATAGACGCGGCGGCGGAAGGCTTTGCCAACGGACTGGCCGGTGGCCCCGGTCTGAAGGATTGGCTGAAGAGCGAACGGGGGATCAGCGTCCGGATTCTGCCTGTCCATGTCATGCCGGACCTGCGCCGGCGTTTCGATCGTCATTCGATGCGTCTTTTTCTGTCCGAGCGTCTATCGGGGGCGGACCAGGCGCAGGAAATAGCCATCGAAGTCGCAAGGCTCGCGCTAAGATCTCAAATCGAAGCCGCGCTTGACGAATTGCCGTTGTCATCCGACGAGGCGCGGCGCATTGCCCGTTTCGAGCTGACGCGGACTGCGGCGCTCGCGCTACTGATGCCCTACGGGGCCTTTCTTCTTGCCGCCCAGAATACCCGATACGACATCGATCTCATCCGCGCCCGTTTCGCTGTCTCCTTCGGCCAGGCCGCCTCGCGCCTCGCCATGCTGCAGCGTCCCGGATCTGCCGGCATTCCCTTCTTCCTGATGGAAACCGATGCTGCGGGCCATGTCATTCGCAGAACGGGCGCCCAGGGTTTTCCGCAGGCCCGCTTTGGCGGCAACTGTCCGAAGCTCAATGTCCACACCGCCTTTCTTGAGCCGGGCAGGGTGTTGTCCGAGACGGTCACCATGCCTGACGGGTCGGCTTTCCTGACGATCGCGCGCACGCTCGAAGGGCCGGTTGTGGAGTACGGCGAACGGGCGCGGCGCACGGCTCTGCTGATCGGCTGCGATGCCGCCCTGCGCGACAGTCTGGTCTATGGCAGAAGCGATGCTCTANCNNTNGCGGTCGGGCCCGCCTGCCGTCTTTGTGAAAGGCGCGGATGCCTTTTCCGGGCCGAGCCGCCACTGACACGTCCACTCGCTCTGGACGAGACCTCTGCCGGTCTCGGAAGCTTCGATTTCCAGTGATTGTGAAATCATTGACGCCGCAGGATTTTGAGCTTGTAGGCGTAGAAATTCCTTTCTAGTCTGCAGCCAAACCAGAGGGAATAAGAGGTGTCCGGGGGCGCGATACCTTTAAAAAAACAGGAGATATCATGAGGTCAAGAATAACTAACCTGACGGCAGTTGCCGTTGTCGCTCTTCTTGCCGCTGCGCCGGCCTTCGCCCAGGAGCGTGTCGTCAACGTCTACAACTGGTCCGATTATATCGACAGCTCGATCCTCGAAGACTTCACCAAGGAAACCGGTATCAAGGTCGTCTACGACACCTTCGATTCCAACGAGACGCTGGAAACCAAGCTCCTGGCCGGCGGCACCGGTTATGATGTCGTCGTTCCCACAGTTTCCTTCATGCAGCGCCAGATCGCTGCCGGCGTTTACCAGAAACTCGACAAGTCGAAACTGCCGAACCTGTCGAACATGTGGGATGTCGTGACGAAGGGCGTAGCCACCTTCGACCCGGGCAATGAATATTCCGTCGACTATATGTGGGGCACGACCGGCATCGGCTATAACGTCGACAAGGTAAAGGCCGCACTCGGCACGGACGAAAAGCCGAACTGGGATGCGCTGTTCGATCCTGCAAAGGCCGCCAAGCTCAAGGATTGCGGCATCTACATGCTGGACTCGCCGACGGACGTCATTCCGTCCGTTCTGGCCTATCTCGGCCTCGATCCGAACAGCAAGAAGCAGGAGGACCTGAACAAGGCGCAGGAGGCCCTGCTCGCCGTTCGTCCCTTCGTTCGCAAGTTCCACTCCTCTGAATATATCAGCGCGCTCGCCAACGGCGATATTTGCATTGCGCTCGGCTTTTCGGGCGACGTCTTCCAGGCGCGGGATCGCGCAGCCGAGGCAAAGGCCGGCGTGAATGTCGACTATTCGGTTCCGAACCAGGGTGCGCAGATTTTCTTCGATGTCTTCGGCATTCCGAAGGATGCGCCGCATGTCGAAGAGGCGCATGAATTCATCAACTACATGATGAAGCCCGAAGTCGCCGCCAAGGCATCCAACTTCGTCTTCTACGCAAACGGCAACAAGGCCTCGCAGCAATTCCTCGACAAGGAAGTGATCGACGATACGGCGATCTATCCGACGCCGGAGATCATGGCCAAGCTCTTCACGGTGCCGCCGCTCGATCCGAAAACGCAGCGACTGGTGACACGAATCTGGACCAAGGTCGTCACCGGCCAGTAATCGAGATTTCGGCCCGGACGGAAACGTCCGGGCCTTTCCATTCCCGGCCCGGGTCGAGGCCGGCTGAAACCTTGTATTTTCGGGGAATAATATGAAGTCTCTTGGCAATATTCGCCGCGCATTCGCACCCTGGTCCGATCCATCAGCAAAACCGTTCATTGCCTTCAAGAATGTCACCAAGCGCTTCGGCGATTTTACCGCCGTCAACGATCTGTCGCTGAATATATATCACCGCGAGTTCTTCGCGCTGCTCGGCGCCTCCGGCTGCGGCAAGTCTACACTGCTGCGCATGCTGGCCGGTTTCGAACAGCCGACATCGGGCGAGATCATTCTCGATGGCACCGATCTTTCAGGTACGCCGCCCTACAAGCGGCCGGTCAATATGATGTTCCAGTCCTACGCTCTTTTCCCGCACATGACGGTCGAGAAGAACATCGCCTTCGGGCTCAAGCAGGACGGCATGCCGAAGGACGAAATGGCCGAGCGTGTCTCGCAGATGCTGAAGCTCGTGAAGCTCGAGCAGTTCGCTTCCCGCAAGCCCAACCAGCTTTCCGGCGGCCAGCGCCAGCGCGTCGCCCTTGCCCGTTCTCTTGCCAAGCGCCCGAAGGTGTTGCTGCTCGATGAACCGCTTGGCGCGCTGGACAAGAAGCTGCGCGAGGAAACCCAGTTCGAACTGATGGACCTGCAGCAGAGCCTCGGCCTGACCTTCGTGGTCGTCACCCACGACCAGGAAGAAGCCATGACAATGGCCGACCGCATTGCCGTCATGAGCCATGGCAAGGTCGTGCAGGTCGCCACGCCGGCGGAAATCTACGAAGCGCCGAACTGCCGCTTCGTTGCGGATTTCATCGGCGACGTAAACATTTTCGACGGCAAGGTGACGACGGCCGCAAACGGTGCTGTCGAGATTGCCGTCGACAGCGGCTTCACGGTCCGCACTGCCTCGACCGATGCGCCGGCCATCGGTGCCGCGCTCGGCTTCGCGATCCGCCCGGAAAAGCTTCGCGTCACGCGCACGGCGCCCGCCAATGCCTCGATCAATGCCGCCAAGGGCGAGCTCTGGGACATCGGTTATCTCGGCGACATGACGGTCTTCCACGTCAGATTGTCGAACGGCAATGTCGTCAAGGCCTCCTCTCTCAACGCACAGCGCTCTGTCGATGACCCCTTCACCTACGATCAGGAAGTCTGGGTCTCCTTCGATGAGGACGGCGGCGTGCTGCTGAAGGATTGAGACCATGGGAACGCTTGCCGCACGCTTCTACAACCGCCTCGTCATCATCATTCCCTATGCCTGGCTGCTGCTCTTCTTCCTGGCGCCGTTCTTCATCGTGTTCCGCATTTCGCTGTCGGCGACGGCGATCGCGATGCCGCCCTATGAGCCGGTCTTCGCGCTCGCTGATGGCTGGGCCGGTTTCTGGGACAAGATTTCGACCTTCTCGCTCGACAATTACGGCTACCTGACGGACGATCCGCTCTATTTCAACGCCTATATCTCGAGCGTCGTCATCGCCGGCATCTCCACCTTGCTGACGCTTCTGATCGCCTATCCGATCGCCTATGGCATGGCGCAGGCCCCTCGCAACGTGCGCCCGACGCTCTTGATGCTGGTGATCCTTCCCTTCTGGACGAGCTTCCTGATCCGCGTCTATGCCTGGATTGCCATCCTGAAGCCGGAGGGGCTGCTGAACCAGCTTCTGTTGTCGCTGCATCTCATCGACAACCCGCTGATCGTCCTCAACACCAACACCGCCGTCTATATCGGCATCGTCTATTCCTATCTGCCCTTCATGGTGCTGCCGCTCTATTCGGCGCTGGAAAAGATGGACGGCACGCTGATCGAGGCGGCGCAGGATCTCGGCTGCACGCCGATCCGGGCCTTCTGGCGCGTCACCTTTCCGCTGTCGATCCCCGGCGTCATTGCCGGCTGCATGCTGGTCTTCATCCCGGCCGTCGGCGAATTCGTTATCCCGGATCTGCTTGGCGGCTCGCAGACGCTGATGATCGGCAAGACGATCTGGAACGAGTTCAATTCCAATCGCGACTGGCCCGTTTCCTCGGCCGTGGCGACGATCCTGCTTCTTATTCTCGTGATCCCGATCGTCTTCTTCCAGAATGTGCAGGCGAAAGCCGATGAGGCAGGGAGATAAGCCGTGCTCAGATGGACCCGTTTCAACATCATCTCCGTCGTGCTCGGCTTTGCCTTTCTCTACCTGCCGATCGCGCTTCTGGTGATCTTCTCCTTCAATGAATCGAAGCTCGTCACCGTCTGGGGCGGCTTCTCGACCAAGTGGTATGTCTCGCTGCTCTCCAATCAGGCCCTGCTCGATGCGGCCTGGGTGACGATCCGCGTCGGCTTGCTGTCGGCCACATTCGCGACGATCCTCGGCACCATGGCGGCGATCACCCTCGTTCGTTTCACGCGCTTCCGCGGCCGCATCCTTTTTTCAGGGCTGGTCTACGCGCCCCTCGTCATGCCGGAAGTCATCACCGGCCTGTCGCTGCTGCTGCTCTTCGTGGCGATCGGCTTTGACCGCGGCTTCTGGACCATTACGCTGGCGCATACGACACTGACCATGTGCTTCGTCGCCGTCGTCGTGCAGTCGCGGCTTCTGAGCTTCGACCAGTCGATCGAGGAAGCGGCCCAGGATCTCGGTGCACCGCCGGTGCGCACCTTTTTCGAAATCACGCTGCCGATCATATCGCCGGCAGTTTTTTCAGGCTGGATCCTGGCTTTCACCCTGTCGCTGGACGATCTCGTGATTGCAAGCTTCACGTCCGGGCCGGGCGCGACCACGCTGCCGATGAAGATCTACAGCCAGGTACGCCTCGGCGTGACGCCGGAGATCAACGCGGTCTGCACCATCCTGATTGCCATCGTGGCGGTTGGCGTCATCTGCGCGTCGGTCGTTACCAAGCGTCGCGAGGTTCAGCGCGAGCGCGATGAGAGGGCTGCGGCGGCGACTGCTTAAAGCTGAAGGACGCTAGGGCTGGGTTTTCGTCGGTGTGTTGAACAGCGGCACCGGCGAAATGACCGGGTTTGGCCATGAGCCGCCGATGAAGAAGGGCAGCAGCGGCAGGTCGGCCACCTTCGCCGGGTCGGTCGCTTCCAGCGAGCCGGAGAGCGCAAGCCCATTGGACTCATAGGTGATGAGACCCGACAGCGTCAGCGATTGATCCAAACCGGCAAAACGCGCGTCGTGGATTTCTGCTGTGCCGTTGGTGAAGTCGGCCTGGAGATCGAGCTTGTTGAAGGCAAAAGACCCGTTTGCGGCAGAGCTCAGGGCGAAGAAAGGCTTCTGCGCAGCCTGAGTACGAAATGCGGTGATGTCCACGCCGGGAATGGATCCTGCTCCCGCCGAGAATTTCAGCTTGCCGGTGACATCGGCAAGTCCCGTCGTCCAGATCGCTTTCGGGGTCTGCAGTGAAAGGTCGAGAGAGCCGGTCGCATGCGGTAGCGGCCCCTTGAGCTGCAATTTTTCGGCAAGAGCATTGAAATCCGCATTGCGGATCGAAAGCTGCAATTTGCCGCCACCGTCGAAATCGCGGCGGGTCGCCTCCAGATGGGCAGTCATTTCGCCGCCCTCGAACTGGCTGTCGCCGATATCGAATTTCGCTTCCTCGCCGGCGACGATCACGCTGGCCCCGACATCCGCGAGCGAAAAGATCCCCATCTGCGCCTGTCGCGCGGAAAGCCGGACGTCCAGATCGAGAAGTTGCAGCGGTCCAAGAGGGCTCGGTAGCAGCATGTCGCCCAGGCCGCCGGCCGCAAGTCTGAGCGCGAAGGCATCGAGGAACGGCTTGAGGTTCATCTGATCGAAGGCAAGCGTCCCGCCGATCTTCGGCCGTTTGCCGGGTGCGACGGTCAGATCCATCACTCCGGTGGCGCTCGCATCGTTCAGCGTCATGCTGACATTGTTGAAGCGGAAACCGTTGGATACCGACGCCACGTCCGAGGTCACCGATGCGCTCTTGAGCGACTCGATGCCGGGGATCGACCGGCCTGACCATTGCAAGAGGGCCGGTACGTCCGGAAAGCTGGCGTTGATATTGCCTGAGACCGAAGAGAGGCTCACCATGCTGCCGACGCCCTGGAAGCGCGCGGTCATCAGGTTCGAAGCGATCGAGGCCTTCATCTCTGCATTCTTGCCGGCAAAGACGAGCAGTGGCGCAGCCGAGGAAAAATCGACCTTCAGGTCCTGACCGTTGAGCCGTGCAATGAGGACGGCCGAAATTGCTCTCGACAGCTTCGGCCAGGCGATATCGGCTGCGACGTCGTCGAAGCGGTAGACATTGCCCGTCTGTGTGTCGGTCAAGGTCAGCATGCCGTCCTCGACCGTCACGGCGCCGATATCGGCGTCGAGCTTCGGATCGAGAACCTCAGTGCCGCTTTCGTCCCGCACCCCACCGATGGCCCGCGCCAGAAGGCCGGCGTAACTCCAGTCGATCAGACCGTTCTCATCACGCGTCAGCGCGAGGCTGGGCCGCAGCAGGTGAAATTGGTGGAAGCGTGTTCGGCCACGCAGCGCATCGATAAGGCTGAAATCGGCCGAAAGGCTTTCGATGCGGCCGAGCAGCTTGTCGCCGCTTTCACGCGGTTGCCGGATGGTGACGTCATTCAGCGTAATGCGCGGCGTCGGCCAGAATTCGAGAACCGGATTGCCCTTGATCTCGGCGTGATAGCCCGTCCATTTCGACAGGGCGTCCTCGATGCCGGAGCGCACGAAGCCGGTGGAAATAAGATAGGGCGCGGCGATCCTGAGCGCGAGGAAGAAGGCAAGGCCGGCTAGCAATACGATCGTGGAGACACGGGCAAAGGCCGGCAGCCAGCGCGAGGCGGGGCCAATCCTTTTTCGCCATCTGCCTTCTCTTGACGTACCCATGAGCTCCGCCGGAATTTCAGTCGGTTACCGGTTATTTTCTGATTTTGCCGGATATATGAAATACCGGGCATATGCAAATCCAACGCGCAGCGGATCGCCGTTGCACACTTTATAATGCAATGCAGCATGATATAAGTCCTGCATTGGGGAGGAGGATTGAATGCAGGAGAATCAGCCACTTTGGCAACCCACGGAAGATGGGATCGAAAATAGCCCGATCCATGCCTTCATGCAGCGCTGTGACGCAGACTTCGGTCTCGGCCTGAAAGGCTTTGAGGATCTGCATGCCTGGTCAATTGCCGATCGGGAAAATTTCTGGTCGGCATTGTGGGATTTCTGCGGCGTGAAGGGAGAGCGCGGCGCGGATATTCTCGTTCACGGCGACCGCATGCTGGAAGCGCGCTTCTTTCCTGGGGCGCGCCTGAACTTCGCCGAAAACCTGCTGAGCGGAAGCGGGCAGGGCGATGCCATCATTTTCCGCGGCGAGGACAAGGTCGAAGACCGCTGGTCATGGGATCGGTTGCGCGCGCTTGTATCACAGCTCCAGCAGGGCTTTCGCGTGCTCGGCATCGGCGAGGGCGACCGTGTTGCCGCCATGATGCCGAATATGCCGGAAACGATAGCTGCCATGCTGGCGGCAACCTCGATCGGCGCCATCTGGTCGTCCTGTTCTCCGGATTTCGGCGAGCAGGGTGTGCTGGATCGTTTCGGCCAGATCGAGCCGAAGCTGTTCATCGCCTGCGACGCCTATTGGTATAATGGCAAGCTGCAGGACGTGAAGTCGAAGGTGGCAAGTGTCGCAAAGAGCCTCGGCGTGCCGACGCTGGTCGTCCACTATGCTGGCAACGCGCAAGACGTTGCGCGCGNAACCGCCGGCGGCGTGACGCTTTCGGAGTTCATCGCTCCCNACGANCCGAAGCCGATCGACTTCGTGCAACTCCCCTTCGCTCATCCGGCCTATATTCTGTTTTCTTCGGGCACGACAGGCGTACCGAAATGCATCGTGCACTCGGCCGGCGGCACACTGCTCCAGCATCTGAAAGAACATCGCCTGCATTGCGGATTGCAGCCCGGGGACAAGCTTTTCTATTTCACCACCTGCGGCTGGATGATGTGGAACTGGCTGGCGAGCGGGCTAGCCTCCGGCGCCACGCTCTGCCTCTTCGACGGGTCGCCTTTTGCGCCTGATGGCAACGTGCTCTTCGACTATGCCGCCAAGGAGAAATTCGCGATCTTCGGCACCTCGGCCAAATATATCGACGCAGTACGCAAGAGCGGACTGACGCCGCGTGTGAGCCATGATCTGTCGAGCCTGCGGTTGATTACTTCAACAGGTTCGCCACTGTCGCCTGAAGGTTTCACCTTTGTCTATGAAGGGATCAAGGAAGACGTCCAGCTTGCCTCGATTTCNGGCGGTACGGACATCGTGTCCTGCTTCGTGCTCGGNAATCCGCTCCAGCCCGTCTGGCGCGGTGAGATCCAGGGGGCGGGCCTCGGCCTTGCCGTCGACGTCTGGAATGACGAAGGCAAGCCGGTNCGCCGGGANAAGGGCGAACTGGTCTGCACCAAGGCCTTTCCGTCAATGCCGGTCATGTTCTGGAACGACCCAGATGGCGCCAAGTACCGCGCCGCCTACTTCGAGCGCTTCGACAATGTCTGGTGCCACGGCGATTTCGCCGAATGGACCGAACATGGNGGCCTCATCATCCATGGCCGTTCGGATGCGACGCTCAATCCCGGCGGCGTGCGCATCGGCACGGCGGAAATCTACAATCAGGTCGAGCAGATGGAAGANGTGGCCGAGGCGCTCTGCATCGGCCAGGACTGGGATGACGANGTGCGCGTCATCCTCTTCGTCCGCCTCGCCTCCGGNGTCNNCTTGNGTGANGATCTGATCAAGGCGATCAAGACCCGCATCCGTGTCGGCGCTTCTCCCCGCCATGTGCCGGCCAAGATCATTGCGGTCGCAGATATCCCGCGCACCAAGTCCGGCAAGATCGTCGAACTTGCCGTGCGCGAGGTTGTCCACGGCCGGCCGGTGAAAAATCAGGAGGCACTCGCCAACCCCGAGGCACTCAAGCTTTTTGCTGGACTGGACGAACTGAAGGTCTGATAGCGGCGGCTAAACTACAAGCTTTTGCCGTTGATCAATTCCGCGTACTGGAAACCTTTCATTAAGAAAGGTTTGTCAAAGGTGAAGCCAACTTGGAGACCATACATGAAGAGATGGTCTGGAACCGCGGTTCCCGAAACATGACGTTCTCAGACTAAGCTCTTGTTTTACCAGCACTAACTCCAAAAGGCAGCCATCGGCTGCCTTTTCTTTGGCGAGCGTTCCCAGAAGAAACGCAGAGCGGGTCTGCGTTTGAAATTGCGCGGAGAATGAGGCTTTAACCCGCCAGCACACGTTGTGACGGAAAAGTGATCTCCACCAGCGTACCCTCATTCGGCGCAGAATTGATCGAGAAAATCGCCCTGTTGGCATCGACCATTGCCTTCGTGAGCGGCAGGCCGAGACCGGTGCCGTCGCCGCGATGACGCGACTGCGTGGAGGACACCTGCCGGAATGGCTTCATTGCCTGGTCGAGTTCGCTGCGCGTCATGCCGATGCCGGTATCGCGCACCCGCACCGCCACGCTGCCGTTCGCCTCATAGGATGTGGAAACGACGATCTGCCCGCCTGACGGCGTGAAGCGGATGGCGTTCGACAGGATGTTCAGTGCGATCTGCTTGATGGAGCGCAGGTCGGCGACGACGTCGGGAACCGACTGCGACAGGGCTGTGCGAATGATGACCCGCTGGCTGTTTGCCTGCGGCTGCACCAGTGCCACTGCTTCCGAGATCGCTTCGTTGAGGCCGACGGAGGCGAAGTCGAGATCCATCTCACCCGCCTCGATCTTGGAAATATCGAGCAGGTCGTTGACGATATCGAGAACATGCCGGCCGGAACGGCCGATGTCGTTTGCATATTCGATGTAGCGCGGATGGCCGATCGGCCCGAAGCGCTCGCTCGCCATCATGTCGGAAAAGCCGATGATGGCGTTGAGCGGCGTGCGGATCTCATGGCTGACGCGGGCAAGGAAATCCGTCTTGTGGGCATTGGCGGTTTCGGCTGCGCCCTTGGCATTGCGCAGCTCGTCCTCGGTGCGCTTCCACTGGGTGATATCGCGAATGACGGCGCAATAACCGTTGGAAGAGGTCAATTGCCCCATGGTCATGAACAGCGGCACGAAGCCGCCTGCAGCCTCGCGGCCGATCACCTCGCGCCCATCATTCAGCACGCTTGCGACACCGTGGCCGGAAAGCCCGTGCAGATAGTCGAGCACCGCCTTCTGGCTCTCATGGGCAAACAGCATGACGAAGGGTTTGCCGCGCGTTTCCTGTTCGTCGTAGTTGAAGAGGGCGCTTGCCGAACGGTTCATCGAGCGGATATCGCCTTCCGTGCCGATGACCACGACACCATCGGTCGCCGTCTCCAGGATCGAGCGCAATTCCTCCACCTCGACCTGCAGTTTGGCGACCTTCTCCACCATCCGGTCGGTGCGCTGGTCGAGGCGGATAACCTCGCCTTTGCCTTCTTCGCGGCTTTCGACCGGCATCAGCGCCAGCATCAGCGCGTTCGAATCTTCCCAGCGAACCGATTGCAGGCGGGCCGTGACCGGTACCAGCCTGTCATCGGCTTTGACGAGCATCATCGTACCCGTGCCGTTTTCGAGGTCGTGGCGCTGCAGCAGCGCGTCGATGCCGCCTACTTCGGAGAGGGCTTCGACGGAATTATAGCCCGTCAGCCGCATGAATTCCGGATTGCCATGGATCAACTGGTCGCCGGCATGGATCAGCACCGCAACAGGCAGCAGATCGACGGTCGCAGCCGAAAGCCCGTCCGTCATCTTCACGCGCGGCGGAATGAAGCTGGTCAAGACCTCGATCTGGCTGACCGTCTCCTGCAGACCTTCCGTCACCTCGTCTTCCGCTTCAGCTGCAGGAATTTCTTCCGCTTCGGCAGCAGTCTCTTCCGCCAGCGGTTCTGCCGCGGCTTCGTAGATTGCTTCCTGAGCTACTGTCGGCTCGAAGGCGGAAGGCTCGTTAACTGTCTCTTCTGGAGCGGATG
>Ga0055528_1001523_pt1 | contig 13991 bp, 8 predicted proteins | sample AraplaCol_mMS_r2_2_FD_55006 | JGI IMG/M metagenome (GOLD analysis project Ga0055528, IMG submission 55006) | Arabidopsis root microbial communities from North Carolina, USA - plate scrape MF_Col_mMS_r2 | ecosystem: Host-associated > Plants > Roots > Endosphere | place: USA: North Carolina...
ATTCAATACTTACGAGCGGACCGAGAGCCCATCATTTACTCAGGAATATATTTAAGAGCTCTTGTCACTACTCAATGATGCTTTTAACTTTCTATGCACCAAAAGTCAATTTGATGCTTCAGGTCCGCTTTTTCTCTCACGAGAGGATAGTAGTCGCAAGTATTATCAAAACTCAAGCATGCCACAATCGAATTTAATGCAAATCAGTGCAATATTGAATACGCCTCGTAAGTACATTACAACAGAAGCTGAATCGCTTCACCGGATAACAAATATGCGGCAGCAGTCCCTCAAAAAGGTAAACAGTCCCCAAGCGACCTCAGATCTTCACTACGCGTAGGTGATGTTTCTGTGGAAACAAAGACCGGCTCGTCCAATCGCTTTTCGGAGAGTCAAACGAGTGAAATAAAACTTTTCGTTCGAAAAAGAAGAAGCGAAGAGGTGAAAGGGAAACGAAAAGCGAGAGAATTGGAAAGGAGAACATTGAAGCTTTTGCCTGAGCCCGCATATGCTCCACCCGCCCAAGTCTTGTATCGTGTCATGCGAGACGGTACTGCAGACCTCCGACCGATTCCATTAGGGACAAATTTGCCCTGGAAAAGCCTTCCTTGTGTTTTCTCAGCGTCACTCGCAGAATGGGAATTTAACCGCGGCGACATTGTGATCGTGGACATAGGAGACGAGAGGGATGATTTTGCCAAGGTGTCCGACCTGCGCCGATTACCCGACGGCCGTTATGTCGTCGTCTATGCGTGGCTGTACACAAGAGGGGAAATCTGCCGAGAATTTGAAAAAGGAGGGGTACTCACCCCACGTTCAAGAAATCACATTAACAAAATGTGGCCACTGGATACTTCGCGCAAGTTCATGCTTAGTACCAATCGAACAATCACGCTGTGGGACACTGCAATTGCAAAAGCGCCCGAAAATGTCACTGCAGGCGTTTTTGACGACAAAATATACAGCACAACAGCAAGATCACGACGAATAGTCAACGTCAATGATTCCCATTTCAAGTGGATGAAAGAAATTCTCAGGATGAAGCCGGGGGAGAGAGGGGGGGGGCATTGTATTCCATAGATAGAAAGGAGCCACGAAGAACACAATAGAACACCCGTTAGTAATGGGTTTGCCATCGAGCTTAGTATATGTCAATGGATGATGAATCTGTATAAAGTTAGTCTCAAATCAATTGCGCATCGGAGTTTGGGAACCGAGTAGCGTTATGCTCGAACGGACAAACCGCATATAAGGAGAGCTTCATTCACTAATCCTGCCTCTACACCAACTCACCGTCAGTGCCTCAATCTCCAATCCTTTCCCTATGAAACGAAATACATAATGTGAGTTTTGATCAGTTTTGCCGGCCAGATCTCCTTTAATCTCATGAACCTTCAGCCCTGGCTCTCAATTGTCGACGATGCATCTTTAACTCATGATTAAAGTTTTTGCTATAGCTTCATCGACATTGCTACTGGTAGACGCCAAGCAAGTTTCTTCATTGCTNAAATTGAATATCTCTGAAGTGTACTGATGGAATGAGAAGCCTGTATGTATACTGTACTACGGAGCATAACAGCAACAATGAGATTTCCATCGCCATCACCAAACAGCGTGATGAAAGTGATACTATCAATATTTCAAAACTGCAATCATGCGATAGAAAATAAGACCGACTAAATATCCAGTACTTGTATGACACGGCTGAAGAGGTCGATTTACATGATGCTGCATTCGTCTTGCCGTGCGTGGCGTAGAGATAATTGATAGTAAGAGGCAAGAAGATATTTTCTTCATGTGGGATATGTACTGTAACAAGATTTGTCTAAGAAAGCTCATTTGGGATACAGTATATTTTGAAAATTACGATATGTCACGGTAATTTTACCTTCTACTTGTTCGCTGTGTCACAATTATCAGTAGGTGATGCTCGGCTCAGTAAGCTGAGACCCAAATATCACACTTGGCTTGAGTTATTTACAGTAAGACTAATAGTATCAAGACACGAAACATTTTTAATATAACTCAGTGAAGAAATATCCGCTGTGCGCTTGCACAGATGCCCGTAGGAGTCATCGCTCTTGGAGATTTTCCATTTACGGCTGTGGCGTTTGGGTCAGCCCCGGCAATCATTAAGGCTTTTGCTACTTCCCAAAGAGGGCTTATGGCCCAGTTCTTGGCAGCAGCAACGTGAAGAGGAGTTTGTCCCAGATCATTGCGAGAGTTCACATCGGCTCCATGTTCAATGAGAAGCACAACGACATGGTAGACATTTTTGACATTGACATGGTGCAGCTCTAAAGCATTATGAAGAGGAGAGTTTCCATGTATGTCTCGTGATTTAGTACTTGCTCCTTGTTCCAGTAGGACACGTATGATCCCCGGGTAACATGAACGGGCAGCAAGGGCAAGAGGAGTCAGCCCATCCAAGTTCTTCAAATGGAGATTCGCTCCGTAAAAGATCAACTGCTTGACCTTCTCCAAGCTTTGCGGATGAAAAAAGCCCCGGACGGCGTAGAATATTGGCGTTTCATTTTTCTTGTTATCGGTCCAGTTGACATCAGCCCCGAGTTCAACTAGCCATGGTACTAAGTCATTGTATTCTGTTCCTGCCAGAACTGCAATATGAAGTACAGTTTCTCCATGCGCATTGCGCGCAGTTATATCAGCCCCGCAGTCAACCAAAGCTCGCGCTGCGTGACTGGCTCCGTGAGCAATTGCCAAGTGTAGAGGTGTCGACTGATCGACACATGTACAATTGACGACGGCGCCATATGTAACAAGTGCTTTAATGATAGATTTGTTGTTGAACTTTGGACGTTTGGGCGCAGCTGCATAGAAAATAGCAGACCAGCCGTTTCCATCTGCATCGGTGTTGCGAATGTTTGGATCTGCTCCAAGTTGAAGTAATCGACGTACCGCGCGTGTGCTAGAGGTGTTGGCTGCTATGTGAAGCGGTGTCATACTTCTATCATCTTGAGAATCGATCAGGATGCCGGCGTCAGTTAACAAGTCCAGGCAATTCGGAGTGACATTTGTAGCCGCTGCCAAGTGTAACAAAAATACTGGCTTTCGATTGCACGAGTACCGAATTTCCGCGCCGTACTTTAGAAGTAGAGCAACTTTATGTACCTGTTTTGACCTAATAGCCTCGTATAGCGGGCCATGCTTGTCGCCTTCGATAGCATTTGCATTGGCTCCATGTTCCAAAAGCAACTGGGCAATCCTTATCGGACTCCCGCAGGACGTAGCTATAACTAAAGCTCTATTGGAGCCAATGTTTGTAGCATCGGGCAAGGCTCCGTGTTCAAGGAGAATTTGCACGATTTTTATGTTCTTGTTGCTCACTGCCACCATAAGAGGTGTAGATAGTTGTTTATCTGGCCCACGAAGATTGACGTTGGCACCTGCGGCCAGCATATGCCGAAGTCCGACTTCTAACCCCTGGCGTGCGTACCAGATGAGTGCAGACCCCCCATCCGCTTGAACATTCATGCGATATAATTGTGAGATGACTAGGTTGTGAAAGGTCGGTCCGACAAGCATAAGGTTCAGAAGCTCTTTTGAAGTACTTAAATAGCTTCCGACAATCAATATGAGCTCTGGTGGGAGGCGACTGAGCGACATCTGCTATAATTGGAGTGAAATATAAGATAGTGTCATTTATAGCCTGCAAGTGTATAATTGACTCAAGACATCGTCAAAGTAGATTTTTGACTTACCTGAAAATAAAATACTTTTTATCTGGAAAATTAGTACTGTCACTCGCGGTATTTTTGAGCCTTGGAAGCTGGAAGACGAGATAAATCTTGTCTTGCTGATTTTGAGTAAATCGGCTGGACTGAAAAGTCTAGGTATATTGAAGTACTGCTATCGAGGAACGCAATAAAAAAGTTACCGTGATTACTTTCTATCTAGTAGGTCGTTGTAAGGTACCTGCAATCCATAGGGCTCAGTCTTCTCTTGGTCAAGCGGTTGTGCTACTTTGAGAGTAGATTGACTTTAGTCCAAAATAATTGATAGTATGGTAAACGGGGCATATCCTCGAATGCTGGAATGAACAAGCCCAATGTCACGGCCTATTCATCATGGGGAAGCTTATCTCCCTCTTGCACCTCACTATTAATTTTCCGCCGGATTTTCATTGTGCTCACTTTCCCTGTTTTTAATCATATAGGGATTATGCAATTCAGTTGTGCGCGCATCTTTATGATTGAGTGTTGGCGATAATGAGGGCCGAGTATAACTCGACTAGTGGATAATTTCCACTGTCCTTCGAAGCAGTAGGCTCAATAAATTAAGAACTGTTTGATTATTATCAAGGAACGGGGTTTCGCTGGAAGTTGATGGTCTCATGTGCCGCTGGATAGAGATGTAGAATATTCGTTTACTCTTGCCAAATTTTATAGCTCCTAAGACCAGTTAATCATTTCCCTAGCTGAAGTAGAAAAAATATTTATGTGCTGCTTTCCCGATCGTAAGTGCTGCAAAAGGCGCTGCAATTAATCATCCTCATAAAAATAGCTCTCATGAGTGGTCCTCATAGTGAATAATCGAGCGGCTTCAGTCTAGGTTTCGCGAGCTTTCAATGCTAATATGACGGTGTAAATATTGTCATTCTTGAAATTGCCTTGGCTTGTTGAAATTCAGATATTTCTTGATCCCCTCAATAACTTAACGCAAATCATTGGTCGGACAATGTTGAGGGCCGCTGAGAAATGAAACGTGTGAGGTAGCAAATTCCTCCGCCGTAAAATGCGTGCAAAGTTTCGCATGTGCGTAATTGTTGATGATTATTGTGCCAGATTAGTTGCATATCACAGTGGCGCATGACCAGCCTGATTAAATGGTCACGCTAAGGTTTGGCAGTGAGGACAGGAATGAATAATTTGTGAGCTTTGGACAAGTCATTTGCGATATTGACTGTATCACGATCTTGGCCTTCCTGACCTAGTAAATCACCGTGGCAGATCCAGTGATAATTTCATACCATGTGAAGGCTCTTGATACTGTATTGAATTGCACTGCCCGTGTGTCTTGCTTTTGCAGAGGGTTTTGCGGCCCTTACCAAAACTAATTATCTTACACTGGGGAGATCATGGTGTACTGTATGTACACGTTTGAAAAACCGCTCCTGCACTTGGAATGGAGAAAGGAATGTCTATCGAAGCATTTGTAGCAATTAACAAAGACTCAAAAATGAGAAAGCGAATCATTTTCACCTAGGGTCGTCATTTGAAGGCAATATTACGTTTGCACCGACAAATTGACTTTTTTATATCAGCACCCGTGGTCAACGGAAACTAGATATAGAATTGAAGATTGGAAGTGAAAAAATGGCCTACTGTTAGGCTGCCATAGTTAGGATATCAAGAGTCAATTTATGTTGTATTTTTATAAGCAAAGCCGCGCTATCCCTTACAAGTAGCTAAACTGCGTACTGGTCTTGTAGTTTGATGTCTTGGTTTTGTAGGCTGTACCTGAATTTAATCAATTACGATGCAGGTTTTCAATGGACGAGGATTAGCAACCTGATCGAAGGTTTGACCTATGAGTGTCATCCCAGACAGACTTTAGGCACGCGGGGAACGCTGTACATGGCCATATAGCCATGTAGCCTTAACGCCCTAGTCAGAGCGGCCAAAAAGGCTTGTAGAACAAGGTTGGCTAGCAGTCGCTATAAAGACAGTCCCGGAAAGCCGGGGATAAAAACCACTGCCGTGGAAGACGAAGATCGAAATTGAAAGAATATGGGTCCAAGCCGCCAGTTGACGGTCGAGCAGCCCAGCTGGCCGACAATCCCAGGATTGTCGGCCAGCTGGGCTGCTCGACCATCAACTGGCGGCTTTCCTGGCTAATAAGCTACGTTGGCGAATAATCAAATGGCAACAGGGCCCTCTGGGCCGCAATCCATGGCTGTTATGGAATTTGATTTACAGACACTTGTTATAGAATACTATCATCGGAGCTTTGCTCTTCCTCGTGGTTCTTCCCCAAGAGGGCATGGGAGACAGATTCCATTGTTTCCTGATTGACGGCAAGATTGCGGCCAAATGACACGAAAATTGTGTTCATGCCATCTGCCACGGCTGCTTCGAAACATTTTGCAGGAGCTATTTGGCGAAGATTTCGGTCGTAAAAAGTTGCCTCTTGCTCTCTCGCTTTCTTCTTAGCAAAAGTCTCTACTGACTTGGGGTTTGAGGGATCGATCATCTCTTGATGGATGATTTCTTTCCATTCCCCTCGGTCATTCCTTCCCCTAAAAATAATCGGGATCCTTAGGTCTCCATGGGCTGATGCGTGCTGAGGCCCGCTTATAAAACTTTCATCACAGACTCCTTTCGTAGGCGCTGACTTCTCACTTCCTTTTTCATTGCTCACTTCCTTTGCTGGTTGCGATGCGGAACTCGGGAATGTTTGCAGTACTTTGCTGGGTATTTTGACGTCTCGGGGCTGTTCGCTTCCCATTGGGGAGCTTCCGTTATTATCAGTAAAATCTTGAAAATCGACTCTTGTCTGTCTGGATTTCTTCAGTTTCGCCTTTACCCTCACTTTCCCTTCTCGCGGGTATGTGTATTCCTTGCTGTATCCAAGAAATCCAAGCGGCCTCTTTTGACCGGTAGAATGTTGTATCTCACTGTGCATCAACTCATTTGTTTTCTGGCCATCAATCCCGATTACTACACCAGGTTTTTCGATACCTTGCGATTCCACAGTCTCTTCAGATGTATTTTTTTGTCCTTGTTCATAGATCGAACGGGATAACTTGTTGTGTGTCGACTTTAAAGAATTCTCGGAGTTTTTGAGGCCCGGGGGCATAAAAGCTTGTCCAGATGCTGACTGCTTAAATATCACTCCATCTCGTCGTGACTTATGCTCGGAGTCTTTTTTTGGAGAGATTCTAACCCCCTGTGAAGCTAATTGATCTTCTTCCGTATTGCTTTGCAATAATTCGTGTTGCAAGTTATCAACTCTAGCGGAGACATCATTTGCCATTGTTTGTCGGATGCCTTCCGAATTTGCACGTTTCTCTGCGTCGCCATCCTCCGCTCCCTCGAGGGATTCCGACGGCGGGGTGAAGATTTTTGCAGATGTGGTCAGGGGCGCTTCTGGTGCTTTTTTCCCAGCTTCATTCGGAAGCTCCTTTGTCTGTGACTCCAAATATGAATCTGTTTGTCGTGTCGTCAAGTCCTGCCGAAGTAGACGGTTATTTGGAGTCGTTAGTTCATGAATCTCTCTTTCTAGTGATTTTTGATTTTCTTCCAAAAATGAATGTTGTCTTGGCTTTCTCCTGTTTTGAACATAGGGGCCATCCTCTCCTCGGCCACTGGCTTGGACGTGAGCCTCAAAGGGGCTTCGACTTCTTTGGGAATCCTTCTCTGACTCAGTGTGACTTAAGCGACGTTCGCGGTATGTGTTCCTTTTCACGATCGAGTTTTTGCGAGGTCCTTGCTCAACGCCTATTGCGTCCCATGGATCTATACCACTGGGCTGCTCTTCCATGGCCACATCCTGAGGTGACGGATCGCGCAATTGCTCGGCTTCCACCTCCAATTCACTAGCATTTTCCATCATTTGGGTACATTGACTGTCAATGTCACTCAAATTGCTCTTCATTGTGCTGTCAGTTTCTACTTCTTCCTTCTCTGCGTATATTGGATTTGAGTTTCTTTCAATATGTGCATTTCCTGACAAAGAATCCGTGGTGGCTCCGTTATCATGTGGTATCTCACTCTCTTCTGAGCTCTCAAGGGTCATTTCAGACGCAATATCACTTGACGAAGAATCACACTCATCCATGTTTGAGCTTTGATCTTTCTCTCCCGCTCGGTTGTGTATTGTATTCGGGGATATCGTTGTGAGTTCTTGCAAGTTATTGCGGGAGGCTTCTTTCTTCCGAGCGTTTCGTTTCTTCTGCTTCTCTAGATGAGTCATTGTCTGTGCCTCCCGCTTGCGCCTCCCATGGCGATTTCTGCGTTCTCGATGGTTTTTTTTCACTCTAGTCGCCGGACTTGCAGAGGGCATTTTCTCATGCAGAGGTACGAATAATGGCGACGCAGAACGAGCTGGGCCTTCAACTTCGAACGCAATCTTTTGTCCTGGGAAAAATTTGAAGTAGACAGATTGTCTTACAAATAGTGACGTGACCTTCTGGGGAATTGATGAAGGTGTGCAATGAAAGTGGTTCAGGAAAAGGAGACGGCGATCCCCCTCCTGGTCTTGAGGCTGCGGCTTGCCACGACGGGTCTTAAGCGGGGCCTCCCTCTGATGAGCAGTCACTGCTTTCGACTCAGAACTCTGTGGGGAAGCTAGTTCAAAACACTGGACAACACGTTCGACAAGAGACTCAAAATCATCGTTGTTGAATGTGAACAAATGAGGCTTCCGCGCCTTGAGTAATGCTTCACGGGCGATCTGTTTATCGGGAGATTCTTTCAACAAAGCATTGATTTTCTCGGATTTGTATCCAAGTTTATGAGCTAACGAGGCAAATTCAAAAAGAGTCTTTTGGTCCGCCATCTGCCAGTCCTTTACTACCTGGTCTTTTTTTTGTGGCTCCTTGGGCATCTTGGGGTAATGACGCATAGCGTACAGCCAAATCTGGCGATAGGCAACTTCGGCTGGATCGATCTCGGGTAACAGGTAACTCCTAAACTCGGTTTCAGAGACTTGTATCAAGAATTCCGAGACCCCGGAATAGGGCAATGAGAACGCATGCTGCATCGCACGTCTAAGAGTAGGTTGAAATTTCGTTGGGGGGATCAGCCGTTTAATGCAATTCGCGCAAGATTCCAAATACCAGGTGTCTTGAAAGAAGGAGTCAAGTGATGGAATGATACATTTCTTCGCTTTCATTCTCTTCCAGATTGAGGTACGCTCTTTCATACTGAAATTTGAAAATGCTTCACCACCCAGCACAAGTCCCTTTGCTGTTGTCTTGTCTCTTTCTGAAATCCCCGGTGCCAACAGCTGTAAACATTGCACGGTATGAGGGTCAAGTCTCAGCATTCTCGCCTGTTTATGCTTGCAGAGAGACGCCCAATAATCGTACAAATCTTTCAGACCGTTCACCAATTCCTGTGCTTGTGAGTCATGACTTTATGATTGAAGGTTTATCGACCCTAGCCACTTACCTCGTTACAGCCAATCGCCAACGCTCTCGCCACTGAGGAAAATTTCATGCCGTGCTCAAGTAGCCCAGGCAATGACAAGAGAGAGTCCATCGCAGCCCGAACTTCCTCGTGAGAGTCAAGCTGGCGGAATCGCTTTAGCTTATCGGCATCCAGGCGAGCTTTCCATCGCTTTTCGAAATGTGCATTGGCACTGTGTTGGTACTGCCGGATTTTACGATAGACTTCACCGTCAGTTGGCTTTTTCTCATTTCCGTATTCTTCCACCAAGGTAGTTTGAAGAGATAAACTTATGTCTTAAGATATCGTTAGCGAAAAGCTTCTTTACAAAAGAAGTGGGATTGAAAAAAATGCCATCATATCCCATTTTCTTTCATAGTGAGTGATCACCGACCATCTAAGTATAAATCGACAGCCCACCATTGATCATACTCCGATAGGAACTCCTCTCCCGCTTTCAAACGGTGCTGTCCGTGTAGACATTTAACTTGACCAGGAGAAAATCGCAAAAAAGGGTACTGATTGGAATGCGTGGTCATCAATTGTACTTTGCTCACACGCGACTTTCGTAACGCAGTATCAAAATCACGACTTGATACAACAGCCGTGATGTGGTTTGCGATCTCAAGCCGCTGACAACCCTCTCTATTGAAGATTTTGCATAATCTAGTCACATTTTTTAGATCGAGAGATCGACAAATTTCAGTGTGCGGGCTGATGTGCTTCAAATTCACACGTGCTGTGCCTTGATATTTTTCGTTGCTTTCCGTAGCCACTTGTGCTTCATAATCGGTATACATGGGCGGCTGCATTGTTTCGTTTCTGATGATATAAGGTTAGTGTAGTCAGTGTATGATATAGCTTAACATCCCTAGAAATGCTTACTAAGAGATCGCTGTGGATAAAGTTCGTTGCTCAGAGCATAATTCAATTGTTGTATTAATCCTTTAATGAGGGCGGTTACCCTGACCTTACTACAATTATACACTCCGTCCTTAAGTATTTTTACCTTTGTCTTCGAAGTATATATAATATCCTTCAAGCAAGACACATCGCACCTTGTAGTATTTGCAAGCATGGCCCTCGACTCCGATAAGCGTAACACATTTGTTGATTTTGGGGGGTTTCGCGAAGTTTCAAGCGAAAAGTCGCCACCTGTGAAACACCAAGGCCGCCAGATGCCTTGGAATGACAAGAGACCCATTGCACATTCAGGACATGGGACAGGAAAAGTCATCAAAGGGGGTATCAAGGACCTTGCGCTGCAACAACTAAATCAAGGTAGTATCACGTCCAAACCATGTATTTTGAGACATGAGTCTCCTTGGGATACCTATAGGGCGACACTTTCCTGTGAGATAGCGGGAAGTGTAATTATTGCTGCGCAGCGATCAGACCCGACTCGTGTAATTGCGATCCGGCAGTATACGAATGAAAATTTACAGCCAATAATAGAAAATTTCCGTCGCTTGAGCCACGAAAATATTTTGTCCGCGCAGGAGTGTTTCATAACCGACGATTCACTTTTTGTTTTGGTAGAAGACTTGCCACTTTCCCTCGAACACCTCGTTGGATGTCGCACGCTTTATCCCACTGAGAGTGAACTGGCATCGATGCTTTGGCAGGTAAGTTTATCCGTTCGTACCACAAGCGAGAGACTTACTTATTTGTCTTTTACTTTTGAACAGATTCTCGCCGGACTTTGCTATCTAAGTGAGAATGGATGGGAACACCAAGAACTGCAATGCAGCAATATCCTTCTCGGGCTTGATGGGTCCCTGAGAATTGGTGCTTTCCACCCCACCCTCCCTCTACAGCCAGGTCTTGCTAATTCTGATTCTGCCAGCACATCTAGAGTCATGTAAACATAAACCATCCTCAGGGGAAGAAGATGCACATATTAAAGGACTTACTTGTATTTCAATGGAGTTGATGCAGAAATATACCAAAGACGATGGCAGAGCGGGGGTCGATGACTTGGTTCGTTGGCCAATTGACTCAGACGCTTTTCGCTTTCTCCTTGCCATATCAGACACAAACTCCTTGAAGCTTTTGAAAAAGGTAAAAACTCAATGATTGGGTTCTCGACTCCGTGTTATATGCTTGCCTTTGCTGACGACACCCTAGCAACCATTATTCCAACCTCGAAACTTACGTCGCGGTAAACTAGTGCTTCTGGCTCGCACAGTCATCGTTTCTGCGAGGATTTTTTATACACTTTTGTAGTTCATAGTCCTTTTGTCACAATCTAAGGTAGTGGTCGCCATCAATATTTACTACCTGATCTAGATCCAATACATAATCCTCAAAACCAAATAAGTTTTTGTTTGAATTTTACAGTACTCCTTGTGTTTTCTGGTCAAGACAATCTCGAGAACGACTGTAACAGAACCTAACACTGAGAATACGCAGCGATCTACTTGGTACTTCAGTTGTACGTAGAGTGATTCTAAAAGTCGCCCTAAGCAGAACAAAGAAATTCTCTCCTGGTCTCAATGCCAAGACCTTAGCACGATGTATTGATTGGGTGACCAAGAGACGCTACAGTGCCGACCGTTATTGCCTTCCATATCGATAGATAAAGAAATACTATTTCAAACCCTAATCACATGATATGCTAACCTAATATGGACTGGGCGTAAATTACTGGTTTTCTATATACGGTGTAATTATACCTAGCCTTGTACCCATCTGTTTGAGTACAACAATCAGGAACGAATGACTAGAAGCCTCCATGCACACTGAGCAAGCTAAGCGACCGTTGGGGATCTGTCAAATTCCTACTTCCATCTCTCAGTTGCTTCATTACAAAGGACTGGCGCTGTCCTGATTGTCTATCTTGAGTCTAATTGATAGGCAAGGCTTGACAGTAAGATTTGTTTAAGTGTTCACTATCGCTTATCGCCATGTGGCGGCTTCGGGCTAGTATTGGGCATGAGTCATTCCTGGCTAATCACTTACAGCTTTAGCTTACAGGTCGCCCAGAGATATTCGCCATGGCCCAGAGCTACTTCACTGAAGATGCCACTCAATCCAGGATGATTGACCCATGGGAGTATGCCCCCACTCCTGGTAAATTCGGTAGCACACCCGCAAGCTTGTAACTTTACGCCTTGTTTGCGAATCCCGTGCTGAGTCAGACAAGCAAAGTGCAACCTCAGGCAGAAAGAGATACTCCTCGGGGTCCAGGGTTACTCCACCAATTGGAGATCGCCTGCCATCGTTGACGTTGCATTGCGACTGGAGGAATGGCGTTATCAAACAGGACAAAGAACTCTCAACTTCGCAACGGTCATTTAAGTCTATCGTCGCTAAAGTTCTGCGAAAGCTCATCCACCTCCACGCCCGATGTTGTTACCATGGCCACGCAAACGAAGACTACCCAGCAAAGAGATGACGTCCAGACGCGAAGATTGGGAGCGGTGTCAGTTCTAGGTTGTGGACACACGGCGCTCGCAGAACTTGCTCTGGCTGCCTCCCGCCCATTGCCCAACCTGTTTGGTTGTTGCAGGGTTTGGACTATCCGTGCTGGTCTGGTCATGCCTTGATCTAGGTTGGAAATAGTATTAAACTGTCTTCCGAAAGGCAATAACGATCGGCACTGTATGTCATGCTTGCAAAGTATAGCATGAGGAAATAGGGTTTGAAGGCACAAGCGAATAACTTGCCACAATTTTTGACCAAGTAGCTCTCCCATACCCCTGGAATTCAAGAGCCAAAGTAACGCGGAGGCAACCGTGATAACTTCTGTTACTGTTACGAGATGTCAGATCTCGTGCGGGGGAGGAAACAGCATGGGCCATTTCGCTAACCGGAATAGGCCCAAGTTGCAGCGATCCAGTTCATGAATGATCTCCAAACAACCCCTGACCCCTTTGTTCATTCCGAGCTGACAGGCTGACTGTATCTGTGAGAGCGGAGATTGTTTCACAGAATCGAAAATCTGGCAGAGGAGTTGACCCTTCGTTGAACATCACTGAACAAAGAATCTTCGCGGTCGAGGTGCTAATATGACGAGACCTTGTATAGACGCGCTCGAAATCAGTTTCACCTTTTTTATTCTCTTTGATTCTTTTCCAAACTTAATCCTGAAACACGCTAGTCTATGTTTGGATTGGGCAATTTCCTTCCCTGAAACGTATTGTAACTCCAAATCACATGATGAGTCGTATGTAATATATTGGAAAGAATGATGTCTTGTAAACGTATGAACAAGCCACATTTTGTTAGCGGTGTGATAAAATTAGTCCCTAAGGTCGTTTTAAACAGCTAATACAACTAGATGACTTAATAAACATACCTGCAGCAACTCCTAGGAACTCTTCTGACCCAGTCAACATCCATCAAATTAATTTAACATGCCACTATATCATCTACCAAACGAACTGATACTGATGATCGCCGAGAACTTGAAGTCAAATGGGGATCTCAATAGTTTTATTCAAACCAACATCCACATTTGCAAATTGCTTGACCCCCTCCTCTACCTTCGGGATGCAGCATCTTATGGACCACTGGCTATATTGCGTGCCGCTGAAAATGGAAACGAGAATACAGCTCGAAAATCACTACAAGCAGGATTAGAGCTTGACTGCTGCGTTTATTGGGGTAAAACGCTGTTGTGCTTAGCGGCGGAAAACGGCAACGATGGGGTCCTCAAGCTGTTTCTCGCTTCTGATGAGAGTGTTGACCCAGACGAGGAGAACTCAGAAGGAGAAACGCCACTGGTTTGCGCGGCAAAATGGGGACACGAAGTAGTGGTCAAGCAACTACTTTCAACCGGTAGAGTCGACGTCAATTTTGTTTGCTGGGGATTCACACCGCTTTGCTATGCGGCATGGAATGGTCACAAAGCAGTTG
>Ga0055528_1001530_pt1 | contig 13967 bp, 15 predicted proteins | sample AraplaCol_mMS_r2_2_FD_55006 | JGI IMG/M metagenome (GOLD analysis project Ga0055528, IMG submission 55006) | Arabidopsis root microbial communities from North Carolina, USA - plate scrape MF_Col_mMS_r2 | ecosystem: Host-associated > Plants > Roots > Endosphere | place: USA: North Carolina...
ATCGAGGCGAAGACGCGTGAGATCCTGGCATTGCCGGCCGTGCCGATCCTGCTCGGCGGCGATGATTCCGTGCCCATTCCCCTCCTTGCGGGCTTTGCGGATCACGGGCCTGTCTGGGTCTTGCAGATCGATGCCCATATCGATTGGCGCGACGAACTTCATGGCGAGCGCCATGGCTATTCGAACCCGATGCGACGGGTCAGCGAGATGCCGCATGTCGCCGGCATCGTCCAGGTCGGCATGCGTGGCGTCGGCAGTGCCCGGCCGACCGAGATCGAAGCCGCACTAAGCTATGGCAGCCGTCTCGTCACGGCGCGCGAGGTTCATGCCGGCGGTGTCGAAGCTGCCTTGCAGCATATTCCCGAGGGCGCGCGGGTCGTCGTCACTCTCGATTGCGATGGCCTTGATCCTGGCATCATGCCGGGAGTAGCAGCGCGCAGCCCGGGTGGGCTCACCTATACGCAGGCGATCGACCTGATTGCCGGGCTCGGCAGGCGGGCGCGCATCGCCGGTTTCGACCTCGTGGAGCTTTATCCTCCGGCCGATATTGACGGCCTGTCAGCGCTCACCGCATCGCGCCTGCTCGTCAACGCGATCGGCGCCATCGTCAGGCAGGGCTGAAGCACTGCCTGCTGTCATAGCATCGGCACCAGGAAGAGCGGTTCCAACCTGGCATGAAAGCCTCTAGGATGCGCGCCATGCAGGGAGCGCGTTTTGCCTTTGGTCCGTTCGTGCTTGATCCGGAGGCGGGAACGCTTCTGCGGAACGAAGATCCCGTTGCGGTCGGGCATCGCGGGGTAAGGCTGCTTGCCGCATTTGTCGGGAGGCCCGGCGAAATCCTGGCCAAGACCGAGCTGATGGACGCGGCCTGGCCGGGCACGGCGGTCGAGGAGGGCAATCTCACCGTCCAGATCGCGCAGCTGCGCAAGCTTCTGGGGCCTGCCGCGGATGGCGGCGAATGGATCTCGACGGTTCCGCGCATCGGCTACCGCTTCACCGGCACCATAAGACAGCTTGGCGGCGAGAAGCGGAAGCATTTGGCGCTGCCGGACAAACCCTCGATTGCCGTTCTGCCCTTTGTCACCGTCAGCGGCGATCCGGAGCAGGAAGATTTTGCGGATGGGCTGACCGAAGACCTGATCACCGATCTTTCCCGGACTTCCGATCTCTTCGTCATCGCCCGCAATTCGAGCTTCGCCTACAAGGGAAGGGCGATGGATGTGCGTGATATCGCAGGCGAACTCGGCGTGCGCTATCTGCTCGACGGCAGCGCCAGACGGGCCGCCGGGCGCGTGCGCATCAATGCCCGGCTCGTCGATGCCGAAAGCGGCGATCATCTCTGGGCGGAGCGTTTCGATCGCAGCCTTGAGGATATATTTGCCGTTCAGGACGAAGTCACCGCAAAGATCGTCGAAGCGCTGCTTGGCAGGCTGCGCCCTCTGCCGCCACGCAATCGGCCGAAGAATCTGGAGGCCTATGATCTCTGCGTGCGGGCGCGCACGCTGATGGACGATGCGCCGCAAAGTGCGCGGGAAACGCAGCTGATGCTGACGCGGGCGATTGCGCTCGATCCTGATTATGCCGAGGCGCATCGCTGGCTTGCGCTGAACCACTGGATGGGATGGGTGCATAGCGGCGGTCCGACCAAGGCCGATCGCGGCAGGGCACTGGAACTGGCGCGCAAGGCGGTGGCGCTCGATGCCAACGATGCCGGCTGCCGCTGGGTGCTTGCCTATCTCCTTGCCTATGAGCGGAGTTTTACGGAGGCGGATGCGGAGTTCGAAAAGGCGATCGAACTCGACCCGAACGAGGCCGACACATGGGCGGCGCTGTCGGACATTTCCGTTCTCGCCGGGCGGATCGAGGAAGGTCTCGAACAGATCGGCAAGGCCTTCCGGCTGAACCCGTTTCCGGCCAGCTGGTATTATCTGACGCTCGGTCAGGCGCAATATGCCTGCCGCAACTATGAAGCCGTCATAGAGACGCTGCGGCGCGACGAGACCTATCGCACGAGTTCACGCCGTTTCCTGGCTGCAGGCCTTGCGCAGCTCGGCCGGCTGGACGAAGCGCGCAGCGAAGCAGAACTCTTCCTCGTTGCAAACCCGCAATTTTCGATCAGCCATTGGGCGGCGACGGAACCGTTCCGGGACGCGGCGACCCTNGCGCATTTCNTCGATGGATACCGCAAGGCCGGGTTTCCNGAGTAAGGCGGAGNGCCGCCAAATAGCCATCCNTGTTAAAAATGTGATTACCATTCGAGTTAAAGCAAAATAGGAAGTATTGTCGTAGTCTCTCCCTCGTTAGGCAGAAAAAAGCCTTTAAAGGTTCGATAGAGGGACGACCATGAAGACGTTTTTGGCGGCGGCGACCGCAGTATTGTTATTACAATTTTCTCCCGTTGCGGCTGAGGCAGCAACGCTGGTTGCCAATGTCAGCCTCAGCAAGCAGACGATGACCGTTACCGAGAATGGTTGGGTGAAGTATCGCTGGAAGGTTTCCACCGCGCGCAAGGGTTATTCCACGCCGACGGGTTCGTGGAGCGCCAAGTGGCTGTCGCGCGATCACCGCTCGAAGAAATACGACAATGCGCCGATGCCGTTCGCCGTGTTCTTCAACGGCGGTTATGCCGTTCACGCCACCTTCGAGCGCAAGCGGCTCGGCACACCGGCCTCGCATGGCTGCGTGCGCCTCGATCCTGCCAATGCGGCCGAGTTCTTCTCGATGACGCGGGAAAACGGTCTCGCCAATACGCGCGTGGTCATCACGCGGTAATCACATCACGCAGTGATCAGACGCTCCAGCTCGTCCATATCGGGAACGGTGATATGCCGGTTGTTTTCGATGCGGATGACGCCCTGCTTGCGCAGCTTCGTCATCTGGCGGCTGACGGTTTCGATCGTCAGCCCCAGGAAATCGGCGATTTCGGCGCGTGAGAGCGGCAGATCGAAAGCCGTGCTGCAGGTCGTTTCCGGCTCCGCATGCGTGGCGATGAGATAGAGAAGGCTTGCGACCTTTTCCTGGGCCGTGCGGCGGCCGAGTGTCAGCATCCATTCCCGCGCAGCATCGAGTTCCTTCAGCGCCTGGGCGTGCAGGCTATGCTGCAGTTCCGGCGTATCCGTGATCATGCGATCGAGCAGGCGGCGGGGAAAGACGCAGATTTCCGCCGGCGTGGCCGCTTCGGCCGACAGCGTGCTTTCCGGCAGGAAGGGGCGACCGATGAAATCGGGCGCGAATTGCAGGCCGACGATCTGCTGGCGGCCATCGGGCATCACCTTGCAGAGCTTCACCACGCCATTCATGATGTTGGAATAGGACGAAACTTCCTCGCCTTGGGCGACGATCTCGCTGCCTGCATCGATCTTGCGGCGCATCGAATGCTTGCAGAGTTCGCGAAGCTGTGCGGTCGTCAGCGCGCTGCAGACGACGCCGTGGCGTGCCTCGCAGACGCGGCACGCTGCGGGAATGCTTATGTCTGGATCTTCACTGCGCGCGATATCCATGTCGATGCCCCGATCCGACCATTCGGCCTGCGTTGGTGATACGCCTTGGCCCGCTGGTCATCTATCCCGATTTCTTGCGGTTACGTCTTGATCTTTATCAATTCCGCCACGGATCCGATTTGATCCATGTCAAAGTTTCCTTTTTCAGCAGGTTTATTTGAAGGGGAACATCCGTGAAGGAAATTCCGGCCTTGAAAACAGATCTGCTGCAGAAATATTCCGGCCCTGTTCCGCGCTATACGAGCTATCCGACAGCGCCGCAATTGAACGCAAGTATAGGAGCCGGCGAATATGCGCTGTGGCTGGACGAGATTGCGCCCGGCTCCGCGGTTTCGCTCTACGTGCATATTCCCTATTGCGACCGGCTCTGCTGGTTCTGCGCCTGCCATACGAAGCAGACGCTGCGCTACGAGCCGATTGCCGCCTATCTGCGCTCGCTGAAGAGCGAGATCGACATGGTGGCGCAACTGATCCCCGAGGCGCGCATCACCGCGCTGCATCTGGGCGGCGGCTCGCCCACCATGCTGAAGCCCGAGGATATGATCGACCTCGTCGGCCATCTGAAGGCACGCTTCCGGTTCGACGCGGATGCTTCCATCAGTGTGGAGATGGACCCGAACGATCTCGACGAGGCGCGCTACGAGGCGCTCTCGGAGATCGGCCTGACGCGGGCAAGCCTCGGCGTGCAGGATTTCGATCCCGTCGTGCAGCAGGCGATCAACCGGCTGCAGACATTCGAGCAGACCAAGGATGTCGTCGATGCCGTCCGGGCGAGGGGCGTTCGCTCCGTCAATTGCGACCTGCTCTACGGGTTGCCGCACCAGACGCTCAAAAGCCTCGAGCGCACCGTCTCCGATATCCTGACACTCGATCCCGACCGTATCGCGCTCTTCGGCTATGCCCATGTACCGTGGATGAAGAAGCACCAGACGATGATCGCAGAGGAGACTTTGCCCGATGCGGCCGAACGCTTCCGGCAGATGTCGCATGCGGCCGCAATGCTGCGCGCGGCAGGCTACCAGCCCGTCGGCATCGACCATTTCGCCAAGGTCGACGACGGCCTGGCGGTTGCGGCCCGCGAAGGGCGCCTGCACCGCAATTTTCAGGGTTATGCGGAGGACGAGGCGCCGGTATTGATCGGGCTCGGCGCATCCTCGATCGGGCGATTGCCGCGGGTTACGTGCAGAACATACCCGCGACGGGCGAGTATCAGCGCATGGCCGACGCCGGCGGGCTTGCCGTGGTGCGCGGCATTGCGCTTTCCGACGATGACCGGCTACGGGGCCATGTGATTGAGCGGCTGATGTGTGATTTCCGCTTTTCCTTCCGTGATCTCAGGCAGAAATTCGGTGCTGCCGCCGAGCCGCTGATATCGCAGGCGCGGCGTGTTGCAGCCATGGATCAGGACGGTCTTTGTGCCGTCGAGACGGGCTGTTTTTGCATCACGGAGAGCGGAAAAGTCCTTAGCCGGGTGGTCGCTTCATGGTTCGATGCCTATCTCACCGAGGGCAAAGGGCGCCATTCCATTGCTGTTTAAGCAACACCTGTTCGTCAAATTGGCTTGCAACCGGGACGAAAGCATTGGCTTTTGAAATGGATTTGCCTATGAGGAGGGGAATCTTCATTTCCCAAGAGGTAGAGCGAGTGACCGCTACATTCGATAAAGTTGCCGACATCATTGCTGAAACCAGCGAGATCGACCGCGCAACGATCACGCCGGAGAGCCACACGATCGACGACCTCGGTATCGACAGCCTCGACTTCCTCGATATCGTTTTCGCCATCGACAAGGAATTCGGCATCAAGATTCCGCTCGAGAAGTGGACGCAGGAAGTCAATGAAGGCAAGGTTTCCACCGAAGAATACTTCGTGCTGAAGAACCTCTGTGCCAAGATCGACGAGCTGCGCGCCGCCAAGGCTTGACGCCAAGTCATCAGGTTTTTTTCACGCCCTGCCGCCATTGATATGGCGGCCGGGCGATTTTGTTCCTAAGTAGGCCTTCCGACGGGCTTTTGCGCGTCGCGCCGGAGAAGTCTGATGCTGCTGGAATATTTCCAGATGATTGACCGCGTCGAGGCGGTGGACCTTGAGAAGCGCACGCTCGTTGCGCGCTCGGTCGTGCCGGCCAAGAGCCCCGTTTTCGANGGGCATTTCCCGGGCATGCCGCTCGTTCCCGGTGTGCTTCTCATCGANACCATGGCGCAGGCTTCCGGCATGCTGGTGCTTGCCGCCACCGATTTTACGTCCATGCCCTTCCTGATGTCGGTCGATGGCGCCAAGATGCGCACCTTCGTCGAGCCGGAAGCGGTNCTCGACATCGAGGCNTTCCTCGAACATGACGGCTCCGGTTTTGCCGTCACCAAGGCAAAGATCACCAGCGGCGGCAAGAAGGTCTGCGACGCGCAGCTCAAGCTGCGCACCATGCCGTTCAGCGAAATTCCGCTCGGTGATATCGTCAAGAAACGTGCCGGCGAAGTGGGCCTGATGGACGCCATCGCTGCGCAGCGGGCGAAAGCCCAGGGGAGTGAATAGATGAGCAAGGCCGCCAATGACGTCGTCATCACCGGTGTCGGCATCGTAACCTGTCAGGGCGTCGGCAAGGATGCGCATATTGCGCTGCTGANGGCCGATGCCGCGCCCGCGACCATTGTCGAAACCGAGAAGTTCAAGCCTTATCCGGTCCATCCGCTGCCTGAGATCGACTGGTCGCAGCAGATCGCCAAGCGCGGCGACCAGCGCCAGATGGAAAACTGGCAGCGCATCGGCGTTTTTGCGGCCGGTCTGGCGCTCGACGATGCGGGCTTCAAGGATGATCTCGAAGCCTGCGGCACGATGGACATGATCGTTGCAGCCGGCGGNGGCGAACGCGACATCAATGTCGATACGCTGATCGTCGACGAGGGCCTGAAGCGCAACGACCGCGAGCTGCTGCTCAACGAGAAGCTGACGACGGAGCTGCGCCCGACGCTGTTCCTGGCGCAGCTTTCCAACCTGCTGGCGGGCAATATTTCCATCGTTCACAAGGTCACCGGCTCCTCGCGCACCTTCATGGGTGAGGAAGCNTCNGGCGTTTCCGCCGTCGAGACGGCCTTCTGGCGCATCAAGTCGGGCGAATCCACCCATGCGCTCGTCGGCGCCGCCTTTGCTGCCGAGCGTCAGGACATGATCCTGCTGACCGAATCGATCGGCGCCAATACGCGCGGCGACTGGGCGCCGCTCTGGTCACGCACCGGCCTTGAGGGCGGTGGCATAATCCTGGGTTCCGCCGGTGCCTTCCTGGTGCTGGAATCGCGCAAACATGCAGAAGAGCGCGGCGCGCATATCTATGCAACGATTGGTGCCGTCGAAGGCGATCGCGGCAATCGCGCCGGGGGCAATTTCGAAGTGCGCATGGAGCGGCTGCTGAAGCCTGCTGCCGATCTGCCGGCCGAGAGCACGGCGGTTTTCTCCGGCTCGACCGGCATGCATGAGCTTGCTGCCCGCGAAAAGGCAGTGCTCGAGCATCAGCTTCCGGGCGCGGCGATCCGCGGCTTCGGCGGCGTTTCCGGTCACACGCTCGAGGCGCAGTTCACGCTCGGCCTGGGACTCGCAGCGCTTGCCATCGATGCCAAGGCCAAGGTTCCGCCTTTCGATGCCGCGCACGAGGCACCGATGAAATCAGCTACGAAGGCTGCCGTCGTGACGACAGTTGGACATCAGCGCGGCGAAGGCGTCGCCGTTCTCTCGGCAGAAGCGTGAGGAGTGACTGAAATGACAGCATCCGCTTATAAGGATCATCTCGGCCGTCCGATCGTCGCGGTCACCGGCATGGGCATCATCACTTCGCTCGGCCAGGGTTTGAAGGACAATTGGGCAGCCCTTTCGTCAGGCACATCGGGCATTCACGATATCACCCGCTTCCCGACCGACGGTCTTTCGACACGCATTGCCGGAACGGTCGATTTCATCGGCATCCCGGTGCCGAACGCTGTCGAGCGTTCCTATGCCTTTGCGCGCGAGACGACGATCGAAGCGCTTGCCGATGCCGGTCTTTCCGGCGATTTCAACGGTCCGCTGTTCCTGGCAGCACCGCCGATCGAGCCGGAATGGAGCGCCCGTTTCGAGCTTGCCGACCGTTCGCCGGCCGCCGATCATCCCGGCGATGCCTATGAGCGATTTTTAGCCGCCATGCGCCAGCGTCCCGATCCGGTCTTCCATGAGGCAGCGCTGTTCGGCGCGATCTCCGAGCGCCTGTCCGACCGCTTTGGCACGCGCGGCCTGCCGGTGACGCTGTCGACGGCCTGTGCATCGGGTGTGACGGCGATCCAGCTCGGTATCGAGGCGATCCGCCAGGGCCGCACGGAGCGCGCGCTGACGGTTGCGACCGACGGTTCGCTGAGTGCGGAAGCGCTGATCCGCTTCTCGCTGCTTTCGGCCCTTTCCACGCAGAACGATCCGCCGACCAAGGCCTCAAAGCCCTTCAGCAAGGATCGCGACGGCTTCGTCATTGCCGAGGGTGCGGCGACGCTGGTGCTGGAATCGCTTGAATCCGCCATCGCACGCGGCGCCAGGGTGCTCGGCATCATGAAGGGTGCCGGCGACAAGGCCGACAGCTTCCACCGCACGCGCTCTTCGCCCGATGGCGGTCCGGCGATTGCCACGATCCGCGCAGCGCTCGCCGATGCCGGCATGAGCGAGAACGATATCGGCTATATCAACGCGCACGGCACTTCGACGCCCGAAAACGACAAGATGGAATACGGCTCCATGTCCGCCGTCTTCGGCGAAAGGCTGGTCGGCATTCCGGTATCCTCGAACAAGTCGATGATCGGACACACGCTGACGGCGGCAGGAGCGGTCGAGGCGGTGTTCTCGCTGCAGACGATGCTATCCGGCACGCTGCCGCCGACGATCAACTACAACAATCCGGATCCGTCGATCGTTCTCGATGTCGTGCCGAACAAGAAGCGGGAAGCCCAGGTTTCGGCCGTGCTTTCCAACTCTTTCGGCTTCGGCGGGCAGAACGCAAGCCTTGTCATGGCGCTCGAACCGGCATAAGCGGTTCCCGACAAATCAACCGATAAAAAAACGCCTACACATCGGTTCGAAAATCGGAACCGATTTTCGGAAAGCCTGATGTGTAGATTTAAAGAGTAGAGCGTCCTTAGTGCGTCCGAATGGACGCACGGCGCTCTAGAAGGCGAGAGGTTTTGCCATGCGCGCTTTGCAACTGATCGATGACCGCAAGCTTGAGATCACCGACCTGCCGGAACCGGATGCACCTTCCGCCGGCGAAGTGACGCTGCGCGTCAAGGCGGTTGCGCTGAACCATATCGATGTCTGGGGCTGGCGCGGCATGGCATTTGCCAAGCGCAAGATGCCGCTCGTCATCGGCGCGGAAGCCTCCGGCGTGGTAGAAGCGATCGGTCCGGGCGTGCGAACGTGCTGCCTGGCCAGCTCGTGTCGATCTATGGCGCGCGCACCTGCGGCCTCTGCCGCCCGTGCCGCGAAGGCCGCGACAATCTCTGCGAACATGTCTCCGGCGTGCATGGCTTCCATCTCGATGGTTTTGCGCAGGAGAAGGTGAACCTGCCGGCGCGTCTGCTGGTTCCCGCACCTCCCGGCGTCGATGCGATCGGCGCAGCCCTTGCACCCGTGACCTTCGGCACGGTCGAGCATATGCTGTTCGACAATGCCAAGCTCGAGCCGGGCGAGACGATCCTCGTTCATGCCGGCGGCTCCGGCATCGGCACGGCGGCGATCCAGCTTGCCAAGAAGATCGGCTGCACTGTGATCACGACAGTCGGCTCCGACGACAAGATCGAGAAGGCCAAGGCGCTCGGCGCCGATCACGTCATCAACTACCGCACCGACCGTTTCGAGGGCGTCGTGCGCAAGCTCACCAAGAAGAAGGGCGTCGATGTCGTCTTCGAACATGTGGGCAAGGATACCTGGGCAGGCTCCATGCTCTGCATGAAGCGCGGCGGGCGTCTCGTCACTTGCGGCTCGACCTCTGGTGTTTCGACCGAGATGAACCTGATGATGCTCTTCCAGCAGCAGCTGAAGCTCTTGGGCTCCTTCGGCTGCCGCATGGAAAACATGGCCGATGCCATGCAGAAGATGGGCCGTGGCCTCGTTCATCCCGTCATCGATACCGAAGTCAGCTTCGACGATATCGACCGCGCGCTGGAGCGCATGGAAAGCCGCCAGATCTTCGGCAAGATCATCCTGAAGATGGACTGATCCGCGTGAAGCTTTTCATCACGAGGATCGTTCTGGCGCTGCGGCACTTCCAGCAATGGCTGGTGGCGCAGCTGATGTTCGGCTTCCTGAACTTCCTCAAGCTTTTCCCGGCTGACGGCGCCATGCGCTTTGCCGATTGGCTGACGCGCCGGGTCGGCAAGCGGCTGAAGCGCCACAAGCTGATGCTCTACAATCTGCGCCGGGCCTTCCCGGAAAAGAGCGATGCCGAGCTGGAAGAGATCGCGCTCGAAAGCTGGGGCAATATGGGCCGGCTCGCGGCCGAATATGTTTTTCTCGACCAGCTATTCGATTTCGATCCAACGAGCGACAAGCCGGGCAGAGTGGAAGTCTCGGGCATTCCGATCTTCCTGGAACTGCGCGACAATCCGCGTCCCTTCATCGTCTTTACCGGCCATACCGGCAATTTCGAGCTCTTGCCGGTCGCCGGTAACGCTTTCGGTCTCAGTGTGACCGTGCTCTTTCGCCCGCCGAACAATCCTTATGTGGCGCAGAAGGTGTTCGATTTCCGCAGCGGCCGCATGGGCAAGCTGGTGCCTTCGCATGCCGGCTCTTCCTTTGCGCTTGCCCGTCAGCTCGAGGCAGGGCANGGCGTNGGCGTGCTCGTNGACCAGAAATTCAGCCGCGGGTTGAAGACNACGTTCTTCGGNCTGGAAACCAAGACCAATCCGCTGCTGCCGAAGCTGGTGCGCCAGTTCAANTGCGAGGTCTATCCGGCCCGCTGCATCCGTCTTCCGGGCAATCGCTACCGGCTGGANATCGAGCCGAAGATGGAGATGCCGCGCGACGAGAAGGGCAACCTGGACCTTCCCGCNACGGCGCAGATGATGAATGACAAGGTGGAAAGCTGGGTACGCGAATACCCGGCCCANTGGCTGTGGTATCACGACCGGTGGGATATCAAACGTTCCGTCAGCCTGTAAGATTCTGCCTGTAAGTTTTTGCTCCCGATTTATAATCGGTGAAAAGCGACAGGTTTGCGTCAGTTGAAAATGAGCACGGTTCATGTTACGCGTCTCTACTAGGGCGCGTAAANTGCCTACCGTAAGGCGTAATCTTGCATGAAGCATAGGCCTCGACCGGTGTTCGGAACGTTTCTCAGGAAATGGATATTGGGGGTATCTTGCTTGAGTTGTTCAGGGCCTTTTCCTTGCGCTGCGCGCAGATCGAGGAAGCGATAAGGCTAGGGGATGATGGGCGCGTGGAGGCGCTCGACCGTGATATCCAGCCGCTTGTCGAGGCGATCCTCGCATGCAGGGCATCCAATCTCATTGAAGTCTATATGCAACTTCAGTTTGTAAGCTACCTCATCGCTCAAGACGCCGATGACGGTGCTTTCGTGACGCAATATGCCGCCGTGCTCTCCTATCTGCTCGACCGCTATTTCGGCGCCCATGCGCCGGACTGGCGGGTGCCGTTGCCGGTGGAAATGAAACTCAGGCCGCCGCCCGCCTATGTTCCCGACACGGACAATGGCCAGTTCCTCAATGCGGCGATCCTGCAGACGCTGCCGGACCGCGTGGCGGTGCTGACGAAGGACTACCGCTACCTCTATTCCAATCCCGTCAACTGTGCCCATCTCGGCAAGAATGCCATGCAGCTCATCGGCCGGCATATCCTCGAATTCATCGGCGAAGAACGCTTTGCCGGCGAGGTGAAGGAAAAGCTCGACGCCTGCTTCGACGGCGCGACGGTCGACTACATCTACGAGCGCTCGGCGCGGCGCAGCCGCTGCCGCATGTTGCCGCTGCATGATGCCGCCAGGAAGGTGATCGGCGCGCTGATCACCATCCAGAACATGAACGGCCCCGTATCCGCGGACGTCTAATCCTTGCTCCAGACGGCGAGTTCGTAGCCGTCCTTGTCGAGAAAATGAAAGCGCCGGCCGCCGGGGAAGGGCGTGATCGGTTTGGCTATGGTGCCGCCGGCCTTTTCGACGCTTGCCAGCACGTCTTCCAGCTTCTCGGCATAGAGAATGACGAGCGGGCCGCCTGCGGCTCGCACCGGGCCGAGATTGGTAAAGCCGCCTTTCAATCTTCCGTCGTCGAANTCGCAATAGTTCTCGCCGTAATCGGTGAAGCGCCAGCCGAAGGCCGCACCGTAAAAGGCTTTTGAAGCGCCGATATCTTTCACGTTGAACTCGACATAGTCGATGCGGCGGTCATTTCGAGCATCGTTCTCAGCCATCTAACTTCTCCATCATCGATTTCAGGGACGCCAGATCCTTCTGGATATGGGCGGCGTCGGCTGCGAATTGTTCGTCGGTCATGCCCGGCAGNCGCAGCAGCGTGAACATCACCTCGCAGCCGTCGCCATTCGGCACGATGCGCAGCGCGTTATAGACGCGCAGGCCGGATTCGATGGTGACGGTATGGTCGATGACGCCGAATTCGTTCGGTGGCACGAAGCTCACCCGGACGCTGCCGAGCGGGCCGTGGGCGATCCAGTCCTCGCCATCGGGTTCCAGGCCGCTCGCAAGGCCGGAGGCCCAGAGCGGCATGTTCTCCGGCCTGCCGGCGAAATCATAGACATCGCGCCAGTCTCTTTTGATCGTGATGTGGACGATGCGTGCGGGCATTGTGTTCATCGGTCTGTCCTTTTGCTTTGCGTCAGACTAGCAGGCCGGCACGGACCGTCTTGAACAAAACGGTCAGCGGGCCGTCAATTGAGCCAGCATGGCTGATGGCGTCAGTGTCGTCAGGTCGCCGATCTCGCGGGTCATATGCGCCTGGTCGGAAAAGCCGGCTTCGAGGGCGAGGGCGGCCAGGGACAGGGTTTCGCTTGCGCGGCACAAGGCCATGAAACGCTGCAGCCGGCGGACGCGTTCCAGCGTCTTGATACCGTAGCCGAAATGATGGTGGGCGCGGCGGCGCAATTGCCGTTCGCCGATATCGAGCCTCTGCTGCAACTCGCCGATACGGCCGGGCCCATGGTCGGCGGCGGCAAAGATCAGGCGCGCCTCGGGGTCCGGCTCCGCTTCTTCCTCTGCCAGTTCGCTCAAGAGCGTGGCGAAGAGCGAGAGGGCGGCAGCGCCATCCGGACAGTCGGAAAGGCGTGGTTCGAGGAGGGCAGCCTTTTTGGGCGCGAGATCGCTGAGGGGAATGGAGAGGCCGGTGATCTCCGACAGGGGCAGCTTCAGCCATGCGGCGCCGGCGCCTGGTGCAAAACGCGCGCCGATAATGCGCATGCCCGGCGCCATCGGCGGGAAGGCGGCGGTGCGGTCCGGCCCGACAGCGAAGAGGCGACCATTGGCGAAAAGCAGGTCGCAATAACCATCGGGCACAATGGCGACCGGGCCTGCGGTTCGAATCTCGTGCGACCAGAGGCAGCGGAAATGCGGCGCAAGGGCAGGCGAGGGGCGCATATTCGCGGTAGCGCCCGGCGCTCTTTGCGAGCAGCGGCCCGATATCGACTTGCCTTGCAGCAACAGTCATTTCAGCCTCCCAAACCCATGCATATGGTGCTTCCCCGGTCATTCGAAAAGCCTGTTCCGACAGCCTTTTTTCGACCCGAATCGCCGTCTTCGACCTTGCCGTTTGAGCGAGAGAGTGCCACAACATCGCACCATTTCACTCATCGGAGGTTTGTCGTGGAAAAGGCAGAAATCGGACTGATCGGCCTTGCCGTCATGGGGTCCAACCTGGCTCTCAACATTGCGGAAAAGGGCAACAAGATCGCGGTTTTCAACCGCACGCCTGAAAAAACGGATGAATTCTACGAGAGTGCCGGTGATCTGAAGAAGCAGATCATTCCCTGCAAGACGATCGAGGAGTTCGTCGAGGCGATCCGCCCGCCGCGTCCGATCATCATCATGATCAAGGCCGGTGAGCCTGTCGATCAGCAGATGGAGGCGCTGCGCCCGCATCTGGAAAAGAACGACATCATGATCGATGCCGGCAACGCCAATTTCCGCGACACGGTTGCCCGCTTCGACCGCCTCAAGGATACCGGCCTGACCTTCATCGGTATGGGCGTTTCGGGCGGTGAGGAAGGTGCCCGCCACGGTCCGTCGATCATGGTCGGCGGCAAGGAAGAGTCCTGGAAGCGTGTCGAGAAGGTTCTGACCTCTATTGCCGCCAAGTATGATGGCGATCCGTGCGTTGCCTGGCTCGGCAATGACGGCGCTGGCCATTTCGTCAAGACGATCCATAACGGCATCGAATATGCCGACATGCAGATGATCGCCGAAATCTACGGCATCCTGCGCGACGGCCTCGGCAAGAGCGC
>Ga0055528_1001545_pt1 | contig 13858 bp, 10 predicted proteins | sample AraplaCol_mMS_r2_2_FD_55006 | JGI IMG/M metagenome (GOLD analysis project Ga0055528, IMG submission 55006) | Arabidopsis root microbial communities from North Carolina, USA - plate scrape MF_Col_mMS_r2 | ecosystem: Host-associated > Plants > Roots > Endosphere | place: USA: North Carolina...
CACCACCCATGCTCTTCTTAGTGAGAGGCTCTCGGGCCGGTAGAGAGGCAAAGCTTAGGCTGCTCTTGCGGACGGGTAGTCTCTCCGGTGTAGATCCATCCGAGGGTGATCCAATATCGTCAAAATTGTCGTCTAAGATGGTATCTTCCTTCGCCGTGTTCTCTGTTTCCATATCGATATCGACAGGCTGTGTTTCTTCCTGATTATGAGTAATCACGGCTGGAGATTTCTCCTTTGCAGGCTGAATACTGGATATTGTGTCCTCATGATCCTGCTCCTTCGCCTTTTCTTGAGCAAGAGGCTTCTCTTGCTGTTTTCCCTGAGAAATCTTGGCTTTAATCTGATTTCTCATGTCAGACTGAGCCCGAGTCTTTGGTGTTGTGTTCACCACAGGCTCTGATTCTTTCTTTGTCGTCTCTGAACTTTGTTGTCGTGTTGATGTCGAATCTATGTTCATCGGTTCGACGGTCTCTCCTCGAGCACGGACGTTCTCTTGTGCGGAAACAAACGATTCGTCCGTTGTTCGTTGGCTAGCCGAGAGTTTGGGCTGAGAGTCCGTCACTGTAGGCTCATCTCCTTCGAATGGTTGGGTGGCAGTCTCTGATTCTGGTTGCGTATCTGGTAGAACCATTTCATCATCATCGTCGTGATCCTCTTGATCACCATTATCACCGTCGTCATCCTCCATCCCATGATAGCCGGAGTCGGTGTTATACTTCTGAAAGGAGTTGAGATTTTGGCTGAGATCTGGGTATTGGGGTTGCGATGGGATCTCTGCTTCTTTAGGGCGGGGAGACGCCCCCGCGCCGGGCGCGGTGGACTTCGAGATGACACGGTGAACGAAGGGACTTGGGCTCACGGGCTTGTTATCTGCCTGCTTGCGCGCGGAGGAGAAAATCTCACTCAGTGGCTGTCGAGTTGTTAGTCCCTTTCACTCTACTTCGAGAATATCCCACAGGCGCACAACACAACACAACTTACCACCCGATCATCTTCTACATTTCGCTTGCGAGCAGTGCGAGGTGTCTTGCCTCGCATCTTACCGGGGGTTTTGAACACATCGGTAAAATTACTGGACTGTATGTTAGCGCCAGATCCACCTGCTAGCTGGACGAGCAGCCGTAACTCACGCTTGGCCTTTGGAGAAGATCTCAGCCATGTGCTCGTTAAGCCAGTCCATCTCATGGCGAACAGGATATTCCACCTCCTCCAACTCTTGTTCAACCAACTCCGCCACATTTTCTTTCTCTGCGGCGATCCAAGCGGCAGAGCCAACAGGCTTCTGAGCCCTCGCGCCAGCGGTTGCCATGATGTAAACAAACGCGTCGTGTGGTCTTGTAGGCCCAGGAAGATCGAGATAAACGAGAAGTTAGTAGCGGACAGGGCTTTCGCACACAAAAACAAGCTATTGGCGAACCATCGGGGTCAAGATTAGCAGTCAAATGAACGTGGTGTCGAGGCGTCGAGGTGTCAGGAATGGTGAAAGAGAGGGACATCGGATAAACAGACGTCTAAATTGGGTAACGCGCGGCGTCACGTGTGGATCGACATGAAGTACATACTATCTAATTACATCGTGGAACAACATCAACTTTGACTGAATGAAATGTAGTAAAATATTCATTTGAATAGTGGAATATTCTATTGTCCTGCAAATTGAAATGAATTATCAGAGATTTATTTAAATAATATTCAATCACGACCAATATTATAAGACGAACACTCGGCATATTATTCTTGTGAAGTTTACTTGCAATCTACATAACAGTCAGCATAACTTTCTCTCTCTCTCTCTCTCTCTCTCTGAATGAGGTCAATGAGATTATATCCAATTCGAGAACCAGTATTGATTTAACTTTAGTATTGACAAACGTGGTGTATCCGGTGGATGATTGATATTCTTTGACTATCTACTACCACCTTTGGAACTATACAATCTGCATTGGTAACAGACTTAATAACATAGCCAATACTTAATATACTGACAGTACTACCTTGTCTGGTGATATTGAGATAACCTGTCAAGTACTTTCCAAATTTGGAAGTTGCCAATTTGATCGTACCAAAGTTATGGTCGCTCCTTCCTCAAGTCTATCTCATCTTTTGCAGTCAGTTCCTTCCCTTTTTGTTCTCCTCTCTTTTCCTCCCAACCAAAGCTAAAAGTTGTCCAGTCATCATTCTCATTGTTTGTCATCGCTCATTTGAAATCTCAAGCCTTGTTCAGTTTTACTCTCTTCTCATCTGACCTCATCTTCTTCCACTTCGAAGTTAACCTCTACAGTCATCTTCCATCTACAAATGGCTAACTTACCTGGAATTCTTACAGAGGCATCTCGCCTTCACAAGGGCATGCGGTGCCGACTAGTCAAGGAAAAGCCTCTCAAGGGCGGAACCCACGATGTTTTCAAGCTAGAATTTGCCGATTCGGAGAAATGGGCTTTACGGGTCTGTCGAGATGAGCACGACTGGCCCGCCGAGCTGCGAGCTTCAAGAACACTGCAGCATATCAAGAAGCATCATCCAGATATCCAGGCTCCCACCGTTCATGGGACGAAACATCCCGTATGGTTTCTTGAATGGGTGGAGGGAGAGCCAATGTGCAAATGGAGTCTTGACATTCCCGTGAATATTCGCCGGAATTTTCTTAACGACCTGGCAGATTTCCTCCTGAAGCTCTGGAATACCCCAGCTCCGGATTCTCCTCATCCAAAGCCCGTAGCACCCTACTCGAAATGGTTGACACAGACCATCGACCGACATCTTCAACGGACTATTTCTGGACGAGCATCTTGGGGGGATGCTTTGGAATATCTCATCATGAGATCAATGGTCGGCTACTACTCGGTAGCTGTGGATGAGTTCACTCAGTTTGGCATTGCCCATGGGGATCTTAACACTCATAACATCATGGTCGATAAGGATCTTCGCCTGACTGGGTAAGTTCAGCTCTCTTTAACCTTCCCGTGTAGCTCTTGCCTTTTCATCTTCTCCTTCTTTTCGTTCGGCCACTAACGAAGTGCATCTAGAGTAATTGACTGGGACTGGCTTTTCGTTGGGCCTCTTCCTGCGGTTATTTACCATCCATGGTTTATGGCTGACGTGCCGGGATGGAAGAACGATTGGATTCAAGGAGGGCAAACCTTTGAGGAGGACCGGCAGTACCTAGAACGAGTGATTCAAGCCAAAGAAAAGGAGAGAAAGCTCGGCAATCGAGTTTCTACACTGCTTCGCGGATCCAAGGATCGGCTGTTCTTTCAAGCGGCTATCACCATGCCTGGGATTCACGAGCACTTTGTTGAGCTTCACTGTGCCCGCACGGATGCCAACATGGCAATTGCAAGGAATCAATTACAGATTGTCCTTTCTCTCCACCCTGAATGGGAGGAGGAGAAAGGGATGCAGCGAATTCGACAGATGTTGAAGGAAGACCATATCTACTGAGCAAAGGAACAGAGCCGGGATGATCGATGATCGTCATTGGAGGGGAGGAGATGATGAATCGAAAGGAACGCAGAGTAGATGCATCAGAGAAGTAGTAAGCAGATGGCTAGTGAGCAATTCAAGTGATATGCGTATCCACATACATCCTATCCTATCCTATCCTATCCTACCCCTATCCTATTCAATTTTTATCATACCCCCATATGTGTATACAAACTGTATCCAAGTATATAATGTACGTTCATACTGTAGTGTCTGACATCATCCGAGTTCGTCCCATTTCACAAGGCAGGAGCTACCCGGCCACGGTCTTGGCGCCCGCACATGCACTTGACATCACAACAAAATAAACGCTTATCTCGTTTCTCTCCCTTTTCTTTTCCTTCTTCCCCTCTCTCCTCCAACTTTCTTCTTCCCCCTTCTTCATTGTAAACAATCTCCAGTTTTACATTTCTCTTCGGTTCTTTTTCGATTCCAGATTTTTTTTCTCGTCATGGCTGATTCTGGTGATGTGAGCTATCCCGACACGGGCAGTAGTAAGGTACGAATTCACAATAGCCGACTCCTCCCGGCTTTGCCTGCAGGATGACGCTGACCATATCTGGATGCTTCAGTATTTGAATCCCTACTTTTCTTTTGGCTTTCTCGGAAAGAGTGAAGTGCCAGAGATTTGAAAATTAAAAAATCCATCTCATTAACCGTGAACTTTGTGGGTTCAGGCTTTCGCGATACTGTGACCAAGGGTAATACCCCCCTCCATGAGGAAAGGGGATCTTTCCAGAGTGATAAAATTGTGCTGACTCGATTTTTCTCCAGGTCCTGTTGTCGATAGTGTCAAATCCGAGGCTTCCAAGACTGGTGGAGAGCTTCGCGAGCTGAAGAACTCGCGTGTTACTCCTTCGACTACCACCGATAATGGCCAACCCTTGACCCGTACGTTCCGGCCGAATCTCCCTCATCCCTCCCCACCTACCAAGATGCAGAGACCTTTCAAAGTGGGAAAGGCATTCGTCGAAGAAAACAGGGTACTGATAATATTCGCACAGACTACCACTCGCTGCTATACAGTCTTCTGAGTGTGAGTTACGCCCGAGTATACTTTGGCTTGTGATCGTTTAAGAGTGGATCGCGTATAATTATTCTCTGCTAACCCCCCGTCTTGCATACAGTGGGAGCAACCTCGCGCGACAGCAGTATCCTACGCCAGTGTGATCGGATTCATCTTTGCCGCCCGTTACCTGCCTCTCCTCCGCTGGACTTTCAAGTTCCTGTACATGTCGTTGGGACGTAAGTTGGTCGCGTGACCGATGGTGTGATCAGTAACTCGAGCTCTCGACTAACCCTATACGTCCCGCAGTGACCGCCGCTGTCGAGGTTGCTGGCCATGTTATCCTTAAGCAGGGCATTGCTAGCTCCTTCCGACCTCGCCGCTACTATACCATCCCCAAGGAGACCACCGAAGCCGTGCTCGAAGATCTCTCCCAATTGCTCGACTTCTTCTTGATTGAGTTCCAGCGCATTCTGTTTGCTGAGAACGTTGTCCATACTGTTGCTGTACGTAAAAGGCTATATTGATCCCTGTCAATATCGAAGCAGTTGTGCGTTCTAACAAACTCTAGGCTTTCACTGCTGCCTTCACTGGCTACTGGCTGATCCGCTTCATCCCTCTTTGGGGACTTGCCGTACTCTCTATCACCATCGCCTACTTCGGTCCTCTTGTGTACATCAGCAACCGTGAGATCATCGACGAGCAGATCGAGAACCTTCGGTCTATCATCAGCTCTCAGACCAACCAATTGAAGGATCTGGCTGGCGAGCGCACCTCTCAGGCCACTGGTCTGATGAAGCAGTATGTTGGAGACTACAGCTCCAAGGCCCAGGGATACATTGGTCGTCGTTCTGCCTCGCCTGAGGAGGGCAAGACCAAGCTTGTGTCTCCTATCGTCAAGGGTGATGCCAACCCCGAGCCAATTATCAAGACTGAGGACTTCCCGGAAGCTCCCAAGGTTGAGCCCACATCCGAGCCCATCTCTCATCCCGTTGAGTCGGTCGAGCAGGAAAAGGAGCGTGAGCCCCTCTTGGCAGCTTAAATTTGCCCTCAATGACCATAGTGTCTTCTGCAAGACCAGGGCTTTGACGACTGTCCACGACTGTCTGACGATGATTCCACGAGAACATAAACGGCACTTGCCGTATAAATTCTCGGCGAATCATGCTTGACGGCTTGTAACTTTGGTCGCGGGGGTTGTTTCGGTTGTCTAGTACCTTTTGGACAGTATATTGGGACCTTGACATGCGATCCCAGCACCAATGACGAAAACTACGTGGAACGCTCGGACGATGAATTGATTTTCTTGTCTTCTGTGATCCTTTTATTCAAACCACCTTCTACACATTCTTCTCTTACCTGTCCATTCTGCCTCTGTTCCCTTTTTAACATCCCGCATTTTGTTTACTTCTTCTCGGGTGCATATTGTTTTAATGCAATTGTCCTAAAATAATTTCATGAATTTGACGTTTCTCCTTCCAATATTCCATTCTAGTTCCAAATCTAGTCTCTGCAGTTTTCCGGTCCTCGAGCCTCCTACCAGGACTCTTAACCCTCGTACGTACGACTCTTTTTATCATGCAGAGCAACTGGTCTGGAAGGTCGATGGAAGCCATTGAGATGCACAGAAGCCTCGACTCGATCAACTTGGGCGATTGTCCACTACAACGCAGATAGCTGGACGCGCATATTGGCATTGCTTCGCTCTACTGCAGGCGTCATAAAAACCCGCGCGTACGAAGCCGTTGCGTTTCATCTTGGACGACTCGTCTTCCAGACCTCCACCCTCATTCTCCGCATCAGGATTTGGACTGGATGTTGCGCCTTGGTTCCTTCCATACTACTCTGTGTTATTCCGTCATTGTGAGCTCCAACGAGGTTGCGTTGCGACATTGAATGATATTAGCAAGATTAATCTCCAGATTCAGGGCCGAAGATAGTAGTTGCACATGTATCTTTGAGGTAGATTCCGGAGGTTTTAGTTTGAGCTTGTTGTGATGGGTGACTTTGCATGCTAATGGCCCTAGAATCGGCAGATCATGATACTAGTTGTTTGAAATCCGGCATTTGAAGGACATGTCGATGACTTGATATTGGATATTCAGCTATTGAACTGCCGAGTCTAGTCTCGAGGATACGTTAGTATTGGGCCAGTGGTGCAATGGATTGATTCGTTGGCTTCATGTAGAACCAACTGCCTTCAAAAGGTTGGGCAAGCGATCTTATTTAGTCTGCGAATTGAGGAAGTGCTGTATCTTTTGATAATTTATTCTTGATTCTATAACTAGAGACGATCTTTTTGGACATTTGGTTATTATCGAATTCTTAGGTCTAACCCTACTTAGGGCTACTCGGAAAAACATACTTGATGACCCCTTTCGCATTGTGATCCGCGAAACAAACAGGTTTCATCTTGAAAAGTACGGTATGATCTGGCATACCGCTCTTTGCGAGAAAGTATCGAGAATCTTGAAACCTGTGGTAACTGTCCTAGACATTGAAATCACAGCTTCTTTTCTCGACTTGTCATAAGTCTCAGACTTGCACGGTTGGGCCGCTGGCCGACTTTTGCGCCTATATTTCCAGGAAAAACCGTTTTTCTGGTCGTGATGATTATAGTCCTTATCAAGATGCCTTTTTTCCTCTTCTATTTCTCGCCTACATGTCGATTCAGTTACGTAGCTTCGCTTTGCTCATTAGATTAAAATGTACCCTTGTAGTCTAGGCCGTACAATGGTCACTGTGCACTGACAACGCCAAATCATCCTTGGATCATCAGTCGAAGATAATTACTGCCCCTGTTCGGAACTTAGCTAGTCTGCATGATGGAAGTGGGTACAATGGGGAAGCGTTGAAGAACAGACTGGAGGGAAAGTCAATGTGGCATACTGGGATAGACCATCTTGAGCCCGAAAATAGGCACCGCAAAAGGGAACCGCCACCAACGTGTCCGCTTCTGCAGAGAAGTATGCATGGAAATTTCTTTGAAATTTCCTTCTTGGGTCTCTATATTTCCTTTTCAGGCTTTTGGTCTAGAAATACTGAAAGAGCGGTCTCGTCAGGTTGCGAAAATGTCTCGCTACCGGGATAACGCCAGAGATGAGACGCAGACCGACTACTGATTTCCATTCCTAGACCTGGCTGATGGAAATAAAAGGGGCTTTGAAGTATGAATTTGTGAGAGGATAGTCCGCATGGACACTTCCAGCTCAAAGGTCCCAGCGCTTCAAGCTTCTTTCAATCCGTTTACAAGTTTATCTCTGCATGCCGCATTGCTCCTCAGGACAGCATCCGGCCGTAGAGGGACTCGCCAGCGAAATCTGCAAGTGTCCGTCATACAAGGAATAAGTCTTCCTGCAACCTGCCGAGGTCTCAGACCTCTTTCATGTCTGTCTCATCGAGCCACTATGCGGCGACCAATCTCCTGATTGGTTAAGTGATCCTCGTCAAGAATTCTCCGGCCGGAGTAGAATATCTTCTCCAATGGTTTATGGCGTCGAGGGAGATAATCTGATGTGACGGGGTGTTCCATTAACAGTTACCTACTACCTTTCTAATTTAGATGCAAACGGGTTGGGAGAGAAGTGGCGCCATTGTATTCAGGAAGACAGCAAGACAGAGAGATAGGGTTAACATTTAGTAGAGCCGCTCTCTTGCTTATACCGTGAGCAGACTGCCGCAACGGTCTGTTTACATGCATAAATATATATATTATTGATGTAGACGACTGAATGAGGCGGTGGAGAATCGTGAGGTCCTTTTTCTTTCTGAGTCCCAAAACGCAGTAGTGCAGGATATCCACATGGTGGCCAGACAAGGTCCCATGGACACTTCGTGCTTTGGGCCTCTACATCTTGGATACCTACATCAGCGGTAGTGAAACCAGCGAGGCCTCGAAGATTGGAGACACCGGGTGAGGGTTCATTCCAGAGCCCTCATACGCATTACTTTCCATCAGGGGTATCAATGGCGGAGATCGATGACAACATGTGCACGGCATGGCGGTCAGTCCAGAGTCGAACGTCTTCGATGGAGAGGGGAAATATGACTCTAGCCCGACGAGAGAAAGAGAAATAGAGAGTGCGTGTATGTGCAAGAGAGAGGAAAGGTGAGAGGGAGACAAATACATCTACTGCCAGAGAGTCTGTCCGACTTGACCAGCCCTCGTGATGACCTCAAGAGATTGAGTGAGGTGATCAACCACGAGGCAAAACTGTCCCCAAGCACATCGATTCATCTTTCTATACACCGCTGGGTGTCACCATCGCTTCTTGTCTCTTACCTCCCCCTCATTCTTCTCTCTTCTCTATGTTATCGCTTCGACAACGCACCTTGTGTCTCATTCGATCGAAACCTGAATCAATCCAAAGAGAGAAACCTCTTCATACGGTCAAACAAGGACTGTAATCACCCTCGTATAAATACAGGACAAACCTGAAGACAAAGGAGAGAAGGGCAATATCAAACTGAGGTCGTGTCTTGCGGAGACATCCAGGTGTCTTTCAGAAGTTTTCTGGAAAACGCCTTTTGTTCCACTCCAATTCTCATTTGTATCCACCACTCCCCTTCCATTCTTTCTCATATTCTCCGTTTTTGAATTGATTCTCTCGTTCTCTTCTAAATACTTCTACTCTTCTTGTTTCTTGGCTTTCTATCCTTCCTTCTCACTTCTACCTTCTACCTTCTCTACTCTTCTATCATTCCCGCCGTGAATTGTTTCTTACCCATGGCATCTATTCCATCCCTTCTAAATCCGCTCCCCGAGGTTGCTATGTATCCTCCTAGACATAGCAATCACACTACCTTATCGAGGATAGAGATAGCAACCAGCTCACAGCCAGGACGCCAAAGGGGTCCTGCAAGACACAGGATTCCGAAGGATGCTCCTGTCTTCAAGGAAGATGACACTAAAGGAGAAATCCGCTATCCTCCCTGCGAGGAGCGTCCTGGGAATATAGCTAAAGAGCACCAAAAGCTCAGGCTATTCCCTATGGGAGGAGTGGAAGGAGAGATCATGAGATATCCTCGAACAATTCCTTACAAAAGTGATAAGAAATCTTTCGAAGAAAAGACGGGTCGTAGTAAATTTGAAGGTATGTGTGATTTGCTTGACAGTTCTCGAAAGTAACATTTGAAGTCTGACCGTCTTTCTATTGCGCAGTATTTCAGTACACATTCCGATATGGTACCTTAGGGGACGAATGGTTTATGATGTGGGATTATAATATCGGACTCGTTCGAATTACCCACTTATTCAAAGCATTAGGCTATTCTAAAGTGTGCTTTTGCTCAATTTATGACGAAGTTGAAGATATGATAAACCTCTAATATATTATATAGACAACCCCAGCCAAAGTCCTCGCACAGAATCCTGGCCTCCGTGAAATCTGCCACAGCATTACCGGTGGAGCAATCGCAGCTCAAGGTACGGAGGAGCCACAGAGCTAGTACTTTTATCCATCTACATTTCATTTACTAACCCAATCTTTGATGAAGGATATTGGATGCCCTTTGAAGCAGCAAAAGCATTAGCCATCAGATTCTGCTACCCTATTCGATACGCCCTAACCCCAATGTTTGGCACAGAGTTCCCTGATATGTGTCTTGAGCCAGGACATGAGCGCTTCGGTAATTTTATTCTCGACCCAAGCGTCATAGAGTCTGCCACCAGGACTGCACACTACTATCGTTCCATCGATCCACCAGGAGATATACTCACGGGGACAGAAAGTAGCTCCTCCACGGGATCCTCAAACTCCCCAGTCTGGAGGGCCGAGATGCCTATCTGTCCCCCAGTAATGCTGGATGAAGATAGAAGTCGCTCTTTCAAATGGCCACGTCGTAACTATGCAGATAGCATAGCTAGTACACGCGGATCATCCTCGGAGCCATACTGTCTTTCTCCTTCGAGTCCGGTGCAGAATAGCTTTACACCTGTGAATGCACCACGCTCCCATGTGAATGTCTCGCCAACAGAGGCATTCCTCACTCGTGCACCAGATACAGGTGCAGATAGCATGCGTAGGCCCGGGCTTGATAAAAGAGAACCCAAAATGATGCACCTACCTGGCTCACAGCTAGATAGTCTCCGCCTTCCAGGTTTCGCTTCATCTGGCAGGGTATCTGACCGGATGGGGCAAAAGCCTTGTGTCGCTATGCAGTATGAGGATTCCGACGCAGGTGACACGAATGACTCGGCTGAGAATGACTCAGTCGATGACGAGCATGACAAAGACTGGCGCGAGCATTCATCTCGATGCTCGACGGAGAGTAGCACTATCTTGGAAGTGAATAGAAGTAACGGGAAGAGACCATTACGCTCTGTTCAAGCGAGCTCTCATCACTCATCATCTATTTCGAGAGGCTTCGCACAGGAAGTCAAGGCTGCTCATGCTCTGATCCATTTACATATGCAAGAAGCCATGGCTGACGATGAGGACGATATATCGATGGGCGATGGATCTCCCAATTCGTGCCATCTTCCACTCATGGTCGGTCTGGGACATAGCTGTCGGAAACGACGTCGTGCCTCTGTGTAAAGGGGCTTCTCATTTGTGTCGATGAAAGGTATGGTGTTCAGAGGCGACCCAAAGGCGAAGGATGTGGGGGCTATTTGGATTTGATGGAGTTTTCTGGATGACAATGGATGAGGTTTTAGATTGGAATGGCGTTCGAGGCTGACAATATTGGATTTTGGCGTATGGACGGGGTTTGTTTGGATTCACACAGAAGAGCCTCAGGCTTTTCTTTCTTGAAGAGCTTAAATTGGTGTAGCTGAATACTAGCTGGAATATCTGCCTTCGAGCAAGTAAATGAAGTGTCAATAGTCAAGGTTGATACTTATCATAGAGCGTGGAGGGTACTAGAAATAACTTCAAGCCCACACAAGGAGCAGACTGCATCGGCCAGCAGAAGTATCAATTATCATTCGCAGCCCAGGAGCATATCATCTTGAGAGAGCCAATGACATTACTGTAGAATATGCTACAAATGCAAAAATCTTAAAAGGTAGTTTGGGGGTTAAAGTATGAAATAGTGAATATGATCTCGAACTTTGCTACCAATTGGCCGGCACTGCCTGGCCATAAACTAGAAAAGACATGTAAGAAGAAAACATGGAAATAGGCAAAGAAAATAATGAGAAAATAATAAAATCATGGTGTACGAGACCATCTGCTCAACCTCAGTAAGAATCACTTCTTCAGTCACTCTCCTCATCCTCATCGTCGAAGTCATCCGCCGACTCCTCCTCGTCACTATCGTCCTCAATGACATAACTCTTCTTGGCTTGTGCAGCGCCGCGACGAGATGGCCGGGCAGCAGCGGCGCGCTGAGGCACGACGGGTTCATCATCCGAGTCATCATTGGCTTTGCCAGCCGGTGAGTCCAAAATATCGTTCGCCATGGCATCAATGTCATCTTCCGACTCGTCCTCTATCACCTTTTTCTTGTTGGTCTTAGCCTGCTTGGAAGCGTAAGCCTTGGCCGCCGGGGATAAAGCAGCGGGTTTCACAGGATCGGCTTTCTTTGGACGACCGCGGGCTGTTGTTGTTGTTGTTGTTGTTGTCTTTGGAGCGGCCTTTGTGGCAGCCTTTGTCTTAGGGGCGGCCTTACCCTTGGCTGCGGGCTTGACTGGAGCTTCTTCCTCATCGACCTCGTTCGCGTCACCATCCTCAATTCTGGATACCTCCTTGGGCTTGATTTGTAGCGAGCGTCGTGGAGAGCTCTGAGGAATGAGCTTGCTGTAATCTGTCTCCTCTGGGTCAAACTCGCTGACCTTGGAAGGTGACTTAGAGGGAGACTTGGTAGCAGCCTTCAGGCTTGCACTGCTTCCAGCACGAGAACGTTCCGGGAACAACTGGCGGGTTTCTGATTCGCTACCACCAATACCCTTCACCATTTGACTGACGTCTCCAAGCATGTCATCGCCATTGTCACTTTCCGAATCACTGGGAGCAGAGTACTTCACCGGCTTGCGAGCACGACTTGACTGAGCCGCAGGCTTGGTAGCCTCACTTTTTGCGATTTCGAGGAAGTCATCATCGGAATCGTCGGCTACAGGTGCCTTCGTCTTAGCCTTCGGAGCTCGTTTGGTCGCTGGCTTGGGCTTCGGGGCAGGCTCTGCTTCAGGCTCACTGTCCATATTAAAAGGATCAGGCTCCGCCTTTGGTTGGGCCGATGCGCGAGAAGGAGCTTCATCAATTTCCATGATGTCGTCCTCCTCGTCCTCCTCTTTAGGTTTTGGCTTAGGCTTCGCAGCAGCTCGACTCTTTTTTGGCATAATTTCCATATCGAAATCATCGTCTGAATCAGCAGCACCATCGCCAGCAGGTGAGGGCTTAGCTGCTGGTTTCGACGACTTGCCATTGAGGAAGTTAGCTAGACTGTTGGTCGGCTGCGCTTTCTTAGCCGCCGCCGTCTTCTTTGATTTCGGAGCGGCGAAGTCTTCGTCGTCAGGATCATCGCCATTCGCAGCCTTGCGCTTGCGGGAGGCTGTGGCCCGGCCTGCACCGGTCATAAGCTTGGAAGAGGCGCGACGGCCCATGTTCCGAACTTGGCGGTTACGACGGTCTTCATCCTCCAGCTGGAAGCGCCACTCATTGATGAACTCATCAAGGTCTTTATTCCAGATATCCTCCTTGGACAGCTTGATCAGAGCATCAATTTCAACCTCCTTGTCACCAATTTGTCGACGGAGCTTCTCAACACGCTCTTGGGTCAAAGACCACAGAGCCATACCAAGCAGGTAGTCATAAGAGCTCGACAAGACTTCAACGTCAGCGTCATCTTCCTCTTCGCCTTCCTCAATAACGGCCTCATCTTCGCCAAGTTTGGCGGCATCTTCGACCTTCGTGAATGCCTTGAAGCCCTTTTCTCTCAGCTCATTGACCAAGACAGACTTCTTCTTCTTGGAAATGACCAGCTTGCCGTCGATGATCATTTGAACAAAGCGAGCTTGGTTACTCAGCTTCTCAAGTTCCTTTTGGAGTTCGCTCAGCTGGTGCTGCTTTCGGCGCTCGTAGTACTTGAGGCGAACGGTGAAGAACTCCTTCAGAATATCATCTACGGTCGCATACTTGGTGATACGACCCTCGGGGTCGAAGGCAACCAGGTTGCTGGTAGCGATGCTCTTTGTTAACTTGAACTTTTCCTCCAGACCTTCAGACAGAGCAGCCTTCATATTCTTCTCATCCAGTTGAATCACAAAGTGCACCTTGTCGTGAGTGTTATAGTCCTTGTAATCCTTGATAAAGGATGGCACCTTTTCTGCCTTGATAATGTCTTCCAGCTTATCTTTGAAGTCTTGAGTCCAGGTACGGATGGGTAATTCGGTGATTTCAACTTCCTTATCACCAGTCTCTTTGATGA
>Ga0055528_1001551_pt1 | contig 13836 bp, 15 predicted proteins | sample AraplaCol_mMS_r2_2_FD_55006 | JGI IMG/M metagenome (GOLD analysis project Ga0055528, IMG submission 55006) | Arabidopsis root microbial communities from North Carolina, USA - plate scrape MF_Col_mMS_r2 | ecosystem: Host-associated > Plants > Roots > Endosphere | place: USA: North Carolina...
TTGCGGGCCAAGATTATTGACTGCAAGTTATATTAGCCCATCCCTGTCGTATTTTCTTTCAATTTTTGTGTACTCACTGTATTTACCGAATTGATAACCATTCACAAAAAGCTGGCACCGATAGTTCAACCCCTTATCGCTCCTAGATGATTGAACTTCGGTTCCATTGAAGACAAAGCTCATTGGCACGTCCCATCCATGAGGAATATCCAAGCTAAATGAAGTGGTAAAGAAACCAACCCCAGCTTCTGAAATACCATCGCTTATCGGATTCAATGAGGCCCATTGCGAATTCGGTGGCTTGGGATAATGATAGCCTTGCCTTTCAGCGTACATTGCACCTTCATTGAGCGGACCTCTGATCAAATCATGGTAGCTCTCACCACCCAGATTCCCGGTCATTTTCCAAGTAATATGATCTTGACTTCGACTTTTCAATTGATAGTTCAAAATGCCGTGCGGAAATTTGATCGCATCCGTGCCAGGAGCTTCCTCATCTTGACCCATATCGTCGATCAAAATAGTGAGAACGTAAGCTTCTCCTTGGATAAGTCGGTTATGAAACTCTATATCTTGCATAACGGTACTATTTGACCCGCTTCCAGTCCAGGATCCGAGAAAAGTTCCATTCAGCCAAATAGAATGCCCAAAGCCATTTCCACCGGATACGTTTAAAGAAAGGGATGATTCAATGCCGCTGGAGACAAAATGGCCACGATAGATAAGAGATCCTGTATGAAATCCATAGTCCATGGAATACAAATTTGTAGGAGTGTCTAAGCCTCTTGGGTTGTTTGTTGTCTTTTTAGAACAATCGGTCCATGCCGAATCGTCATATGATGGTTCGATTTCGGGGAGTGAATTCAGAAACTTCCATTCCAAAGCGGCCAAGTTCGGTATGTTTAGGGAAGGCTTATTATATCCAACAGTTGCTGTCAAGGTCCCCAACTTTGTGCGTGAAGTCTGCAGTTTTTCCTTATTGAAACTGATGGTGTTCAAGTTGTGCACCGGAGCGGAAATTATTTCGATCACTGTGGTAGTATTAACATCGCCAATGATTTCGATCTGATCTCCGGTAACTTTAACAGTCCGCATCAGATAGCCTCCTTTCACGATGACCATCTTCTTGGATGGTGACGAAAAATTCCTGATCGGATCTTCGGAAGGTAGCTCCAAAGGCCAATACTCGTAAGCCTCATTTCGCCAAAGAAGGTAAATTTCAAGTCCAGATACACGAATTACACGGCGATTCTTCTCGACATTCCATTTTATCACCCAAGCCTGGCCTTTTGTGGTGATGGTGATATCGGAACCTTCGACAACAGTCGGCTTTCCAAGTTGACGAGACAACGCAAATTCATGCACTTCGCCGGCTCCACCATATAGAATGAGCACACGTGCCGAACCATGTCCTCGTGCCCATGTCAGTATCTCTGCTGTGGAGTAGATCAAATTGATGCCGTCGAGATCGTAATCCGTAACGTGGAACTTGGAATCTCGACCGTTGAGAGTGAGATGTCCGCCCAGCTGAGGTATGCTGATATTTCCGGTACTCGTGGAAAGCTGCAATTTATACTCAGTACTAGAAATAGAGCTGAAGTTAGCATGTCTTATGAGATAGAAATTCGTGTATGTCCCGTTTCCGTAGAGTGGTGTCACGGCGATAGATGATGGAGCGCCGTGAGAACCGTTGACGCCCGTGCCTGGCGTAGCGGTCAGATATGCCGGTGAAACCTTCAAAAAATTGGCTTGCAATTTCTGTTCACTATATTTCTCGCGCGAGATGAGTCTAGATTCATCGATGGCTGCCCCGTAGTCGTAGGACGTATAACCCCCCTGATATCCAAGATTGCCCCAATTCGTACCGCCATAAGTCTAGAAAGACGTTAACGATAATACTTAGCCATGTTGTAAACTTTTTTAACACAGACTAACCATGTATATATTGAATATCTTGACGCCAAATCCGTAGTTATTCTTGTAAACAACTCTGGCCGCTTCTTCGTTGACAAGCTCAGCACATTTCTCTTCTATTACTCCCTCCCTGGCTGGATTTGAGTTACAGTTGTGACAAAATTTAGTTTAGTATTTGCTTACCATCCGCTACCTGACCCTCCTTGAAACTCGACAATCGAGAAGGGGGTGTTGGGACTATATTTCTCATTGAGAAGCTGCCAGTCATAAGGGAATCTATAAGTGGGCCAGAATGTTGGATTGGCGCCTGTGTTGTATCCACGATTAGCAATCCAAGTATCAATTCAGGAAGTCGCCCAAGCTCACAGTCATAACGCAACGGATATGAATCTATTCCATAGATATCAGTAGCTCCCAGACCGGAGCCTGGAGCCCAAAAGCCCAAAGCTTTGTGGTCATTCACGATGAGTGGAACTGTTATTCCGGCATCAAGAAGCTGTTTTTCCACATAGTCCATGTACTCCCGGTTCATCTGAGTTGGAAAATCTCCGTCAGGAACCTCGGGCCAGGTTCCGTACTCATTTTCAGGTTGAACCATGATGACTGGACCTCCGTGGGTGATCTGCGCCTTTTCTATTATTTTCCCTATCTTTGACATGTAATTTTCTGTAGTCTTGAGATACTCGGGATCATCGGAACGAATAGTTGCATTGATACGTAAGACCCATCCCGGAATACCGCCTGCTGTTGTTTCCGCATTGATATATGGCCCAGGACGAGCAATGAGGTATATACCTGATTCAGTGGCAGCATCGAAAAACTTTTCAAGACTCCATATACCATCTGTTACAACTTGTCCCGGTTTCCCTTCTATCAAACTCCAGTCGACATAAAAGGATACACCATTGAAACCCATGCTTTTAATCTTCTGAAAGATGTCGAGCCAAAGACCAGGGACCGGGAGTCGGAAAGGATGAAATTCACCGGAGAAGATCATGATTCTCTCGCCTCGAATAATGACGGAGTGTTTATCCCAGGTGACCTTGAATGATCAGTACTGATGAATGGTTATATTAGTTATCAAAGATTGTACTATATTAACTTACTAAATTCTGCAAGTCATTGCTGATTCCGATATTTTCCCCACAGCAAGGTCTAGAAAATAAAGCTAGATGAGTGCAGAAAACATATAGAAGTATGCCGACATGCCGTAGAGAATTGAAAAGTAGCATTTCCCCGGATCGAAGCGGACACTCTGCCTTGTTCCTGAAATTTGTCGAAATTAGATCAATCACAATCCCTTAGAAGCAAGCTATTAATTTATAGAATAACCCCCGCATCTTAATAAATAGTACCCCGCGGAGGGTTACAAGCGGAGTAGATGCATTCCATGTATCTGATTGAAGGAAAATACTTTGGCAGTAGTCTATTCGGCTAAACGTAGTTCTCCGCAGTTGGAGATACAGCAAGTGCACAATTTGAATAAGAAGTAGATCAAACAATTGAAAAATTAAGAGAAGATCCACGCTAAGTCAAACGTCCGGCTAAAACCAGCCGAAACTAATCAATTTACCCATGGAAATCTTTGTTCACTTGACTTATACAACTCGTACATGACATCATGTTAAACTCATCCCCGCGTTCTACTTAATCCCCGCTCCATTCATTTACAACTTAATCTCTAACAACTTCGTTATTACTATCAAGACTGTTAAAAAAAGATGGAGGCTCATATAAAACCTTTGCTCTTGCATGCACATGCTACAGGTCCCAATCCGATCAAGATCGCGATCGCCTTGGAGGCGTTGCATATCCCATTTAACGTCAAATTCTGGGACTTCAGCGACGACCCGAATACAGGTGTCAAGGGCTCGACTTTTCTCAGTATTAATGAGAATGGACGAGTTCCTGCCCTTGAAGATCCCAATACCGGAGTTGTCTCTTGGGAATCTGGAGCATGCATGAACTATATTCGTCGTGTCTACGATCTAGGTAATCTGATCGGACCTCCCGGGGGATCCGCGCAGGATCTAGTTGATTTCGAGAAATGGGAATATTTTCTACTTTCGACACTTGGTCCAATGACGGGGCAGGTGAACTGGTTCAGGTATGTAGAACGATAGTTAACACACTATTTTTGATTATCTATTCGCCATATTATCTTCTGGGTGATGGCTAAGTTCCGAAGACATTACCATTCACAGAAGAACGACGATGCGCTCCAGAGATATGTTGCTCAGACATATCGATGCTATGACGTTCTTGAGGAACAGCTGAAAAAATCCGGTGGATCGAGTATCCTTCCAAGTAGAGTCACAGCCGTTGATTACCACTTCGAACCGTGGGTGAGACAGCACGGATTTGCTGGGCTTCCTTTGGATAATTATCCCTTGATTACAAAATGGCTCGGACTCATGGGCTGTCGTGAGGAGGTGCGCGAGGCATATTGTAAAATTCAGAAGAAATGATCGACACCAGTCAAACTGGAAGGCTCATAGGGCTCGAAGCACCGGATCCTGCAGCTGAATATTTTTGATACTTTCGATATAAAAATCAAAATAATAGGTACAAGTTCAATGCATCGATGTCCGGGTCAAACATCATGATCAAAGATGGAGATACTAGAGAAATAATTGCATTCATTACTTCACAAAAGAGCGGTGTACCGCACCGGTCAAGATTCCCTGGGGTGCAATTACAGGGTACAAAAGCAAAGCCTTCCCATCATGCGATCGTCCGGGCATCTTACCCCCACGTACATTGACCTGCATCGCTTGATGTACGATTCGGGGGTCGGTGAGAACATTATCACGCTCGGTCCTCCAGCGAACAAACTCGTCTGCTGTAGCACAATTCTTAACATGTTTGTTCTTCTCTAGCTGCTCACGAACCGTCACACACGCTATCGGATCTCGGGCCGCTGCTTCATTTGTCGGTGGATAGTCATGTCCCGTGTAGATTCGAGTATCAGGAGGAAACGCCAGGAGACGCTTCATTGATCGATAAAGGACTCTCGCGTCACCTCCTGGGAAATCGCAACGCGCACTACCAATATCAGGATTGAATATCGAATCTCCAGCAAAGATGTTGTCCCCAACTTGATAGCCCGAAGCCTCCGGTGTATGTCCTGGCAGATGTAAAACCGTCGCTGTCAATTCGCCAATTTTGAATTTTTCGTCTGGACTGAAGAGGTGGCCAAATGCATTTTCGAGCTCTTCTTCCGGAACAGTATACCGACGTGCAAATGTCTTTTGGGTAATTGTAACGTTCTCGCCTATTGCAATTGGGGTATATGGGTTGCCTGTTTTCCATAATGCACGCTGGATGTAATATGCCGCGGTAAGATGATCGCCATGTATATGCGTTTCCAATATCCAGGTCACGGTATAGTCATGCTCACTAACAATATTGAGAAGTGCATCAGCAGAGCGACTTGTGATTGTAAAAACAGATGGCTCGTAGTCAAGGACGGGGTCGATGATTGCTGCTTCTCTGGTATTTGGACAAGCGACGATGTACTGCCAAGTGCCTGTCTTGGGCTCGAAGGACGGGTGAATTATGGGCTGCATTTCTTCTGCAGGATTCAATGCGCTGTCAGGAAATATCAGAATGCCAATTGTAAAAGACCCGTGTTTTAAGCCGAAAAATGCTCTCTGATCCTTGAATCGAGTCATGGTGTGGCCAGCATTACGTAGATATAAGTCATTATCCACTTGTCGTGCAAAGGATGTTCAGTCCGGATAAAGAGCTGCTAGCGGCGCAACTTAAATAGTATTAGAACTAACTAGTATGTCCTGTATATGAAGTTCCCCCCCGAAGGATTAGAATTAGAATCATCAAAAATTGCCTATCTCCATCATGGTCTTTCGTAGGTGCCCTATGCAGGCCAGTCTGTGTTGTCACAATTGATAGCTCCACATTAGAATAAATATGCAATGCAGTCGGTCCACGAGTTTCATATACAAGCTGAAATATAGAAAGGGCTAGACCCGGCTCATTTGTATTATCATGGGCAGATTAGGAATACCTTAGATTGAGGAAACTCGAGTAGTATTAGCATGTGCTCTACATTTGCATTCCCGAAATGGTACGGGAATCTTCACCCTCAACTGGTGGTATATGTACATCTAGACGGCGAAGTCTTGAATTAATATGAGTTAATGGGACGAGGCACTGATGTCGAACTTGAAATCACTAATTAATTCTGATCCGTGGAGTCATGCATCGAGATGATGTCGAGGTTGGCATAATTGTCTTTGTCTGGATGTAAATCTCCATAGACCTACGTGCTGCGTCTACAATTTTCTGCCTAATGAAACTACAAGTCATTGNGACGATGTACCATACTAGGGATCGATTATGTAGGATGAAGTGCACGTTTTTCTAACACGGCGTGGAATTCCTATCATCCTTGTTGTGTCAATGAAAGAATGCGCATGAGCCAGCAAGAAGCGCAAGACAGAGGCAAAGGAATCGCGAAAAAAAGAAGACAACATTTCCGCAAATTTTGAGCTCCATGCAATTGATATATTTGTCGTTATCCCTTGATCATAGATTTTACCATGCAGCGGCTCACTATACAGTGCAGGTAAATGGCTATTGGATTCAATATCAGGTTGCCGACAATTAGTCGAACGAACTTTGGCTCTTCCTTTTTATCTCTTTGAGTGCTGTGGCAATAGCGACCGCTGGGAATTCAAAGCTTTTTCTTCGCCGTGTTGATGGAGATATCGACCAGAGCATATTTATGGACTTCACAAGGATGCCAACTTCTAAACGCAATTTCCCTCTCTATTTTTTTTGAAGAACTCATCTCGAAGCATCGACCGTATGTAAACGCGGAATGTTTCATTTTGTTCAAATGTAAATCGATGAAATCGTCTCGTAGGATGGGCTGTTTCCGGGAATCCTAGTTGAAGAACATGGTACTTGGGGAAGTTGCATTTCCCTCAGAGTCCTCATCCGTGGGAGAATCGTCGTGATCTGGGATTCCAATTGAACCTGGGACTTCAATTGGATCGACCCATCGATTGACTTCAAGGTCCACGGTATGAGCCTTGTGATTGAAACGGCATTGCCAGTTCTTAACACCCTTGCAGTTGGGCTTTTGGCATAGATGGCCCAAGGAACATTTGATTGATCGACAGGATCCCGCTCTAGAACAGGGGTGTTGCAGGACGATATGACGAAGAACATCGATGACGGTTTCGGGTACATCGCTGTGGTCATATTGACAACCCATGTCCCCACATTCGCCTGACAGGTGATAACTGTTACAGATTTTAGCAACCTTTACCCGGCGATAATATTGGTCAAGGGCTTCCTGCGAAGGTGCAGGACAGTATGTATCGAGACGGTCCCCATCTTTATTGACGGGGATGTATTCAGTGGACTTCAGATTTAAAGGTGGTAAATGAAGAGAAAGTTCTTCTTGAGAACGGCCTGTAATGTGCGGTGTTGACCAAAGCTGTTTGGGTGATTCATCTTCAGCCCGCGAGAGTTGCTGATTGGACATGACGTGTTGTTTGTTGCAGCCACTTCCAAACTTGCATATTCCCTGTCGACGTGTCAATTATGTGCTGGCAAAAGGTAGAAAAAAAAAGCACACGATCAAAAATACGGAGATAAGTGCAGGGTGCGATGTTACCTTTTGGTAGTGTTTGCAAATCGCCTTTGTAGAAATTCCATTGGCGCCGTAAGTACCATTCGAACCATTGGTGCCGTTGGTAGGGGAATTGGCCGATTTAGTGTTGACTGGTGGGCCTGGTTTGGTGCTAGAAAGAGATGTAGACATGAAAACGGAGGGCAATTCTTTAATAGGTAGGCCCAATTCTTCGAATTCACGATGGAAGCCGGCGGCCTTGAGGAGAGTGATACGATCACTTCTGCTCCTATAGGGGGTCAACAGAGAGCCATATCCGGTATCATGACAGCCTGCAAAATAGATATGTCGGCATTGGTTCATATCCGCATAGAGTCGGAACATTTCTGGATAGAGTCAGCTTGAATGTAGTAGCCAATCGAGGAAATGCACTGTCTACCTCTAATCTTGAAATCACTTCCTTCCTTCTTCTCCGCAGCATCCACAAAGTCAAAGAGATCCTGAGACCTATTAAAGGCAGACGAAAATGGCGAGAGAGATCTAGCCTCATGACCCACCATGCCATTTCGAGCCAAAACCTTGGACAGGCCCAGGACATTAGCATAGACGCGGACCATGATGCGACAACGATCGGCTTCGGCGCCCATGTTCTGGTGCATGAGCTCCCTGATGGTATCGTTGAGCTCACGGGCGGCATTTATTCCACCATCACTGCCAGCCCTGATGAAATGTTCCTTGAACTAGAGGAAGACTGTCAGGAGGAGAAAAGGCATACGACTCGAAGCATGATCACTCACTAGATATCCATCTCCATCTACCAAGACAAGAACAAAAGGATTACGCTCCTAGAGCTATCATCAGCCTTAAACGACGTAATCAGATCAGACACCCATGGGTAGCATCATCCTCCTCCTCATCATCATCATCATCATCATCATACCTGACCACGGGCCTGTTTCTTGTACTTTTCACGGCCTTCCTTGACCTCTTCGTAGTCACTCTTCAATGAACTATAATCATTCAAGAGATTTCGAAAGCGTTCAAGGACCGACTGCAAATTATTATGCTGTCTTTGATTATCCACTGAGAGAGATTCCAGTTGATTGTTCAACGAATCTATATCAGAATCCCGGAGTAGCATGATGATTATGCAGATAGATGGGAAGGCCTAGGCCTGTCCCGGGAGAGTTGAAGATCACGACGGTACAATTGATTTTTCATACAATTCGAGAGATGAACACCCACAAAACAAGGACCTCTTCCTCATCAGAAAAGCAAAAGAGAATATCAGAAAACAAAGAAAAAAAGACAGAAATGAAGTGGAGAAAAAAAAAAGAAAAACAATTCAATTTCGGGAATTTCCCGCTGACCGCCCCGCCTTCCCGCTGGAAGTCACCTGATTCTCCTTACGTTTGTTCTTTTCTTCTTTCTGTTTGCTGCTTCTTTTTCTGCTGCTGCTGCTTGATGTATTTGCAGTTCATGGGCCTCTACCTAGACTATTTCCGAAACATAAATTTGGGTGTGAATGCATCATTCCTGCAGCTATCCCTGTCATGCCAATTATCATTTTAGGAAAAGGGTGGCACCATTTGCAGATCCACGAATTCATCCACCACTTGAAGAATTGACTCGGTGGAATCTACAAACCCAAAGTATCCCATCTTTTTGGCTTTGGACATACTGATAGTACTTTTGGTCAGCTTTCTCTCATTCTCACTTCGCTCCTGTCAGACTTTTGGGCACTCCGTCTTACCTGAGCTGAAGTGGGTACGTCAGCGTCAATGCCTGGTCCGTAAATCCAAATACCCGATCAACTTCTTTGAGCTCTTTTTCCCGCAACCCGTATGTCTCGGCAATATCCTTCCACATCTTCTGTACTTCCGGCCGCTTTGCCCATTTGACAAGAGTAAATCGAGACCGCAACTCCCCTGGCGGTCCATATCCACGAGGTGGTTGAGGATGGCCCCTGATAGTATGATACTTTGCTCCTGCACTAGTATCGGGGCCATTCCAGGGGATCTGAAAATGGGCAGCAAGTTTAGGCCAGAATTTACTCCATGTGAATGGGCAATCATCGGCAGCGTTGAAGCTCTCGTCCTTGGCATGGGGTGTTAGGACAATCCACTCTGAGAGATAGGCATTGGCCTGGGCACTTGATAGTGACACAGGATTCTCCCATGCGGCTAAATCGCCGGGGAAGTCTAAAGGCTGACCGAGGCGCTTCTGCACGTTCGCGTAGACTGCCAATGGGTAACACAGGTTCATGGCTGCGTCAGGAACGGCGCCTAGGATGTGCGACGGGCGCGTACTATTCCACCCGATGCTATGTTTCTGTGCAAATTTCTTCAGCAGGTCCTCTTGGGGATAGTAGAAATTGGGCTCTGTGTAGACACGCGCGTCTGTCTCTTCTTGGGGAGTCATGGCTGGCCCCAAGTGTATACCATAATATTTGGCTCCCAACTGTAGTAAGACCCGTTTGGGGATGGTTTCGTTTATTTCCAAACTTTGCAAAAAGTTGGAAAGTAGTTTTGCTATATCATCTTAATCATGTCTTCCTCTTCTTGGGTCGGGGATGGGGTGCTTACTGTTGACCCTGACCATTTCGTCCGCATCGCTCCAGAGACCCCCGTCGCCCTTTGGCGCGGGCTGGATATAAGCGAAGAAGAAGACATGATCAGCATGAACTTCTCGGTCTTTCAGTTGTTTTGCAATTTCCTCGGGTGATTGTAGAAGATCTACCGAGACATGTTCAACATGATCAGGCCAGGCTCCGTAAGGTGGCCGACGCGATAGAGCATATAATTTCTTCCATCTGCGAGGTGATTCGGCCAGCACCTTCAACTGATGAGCGCCTGAGATCCCATTACTGCCAGTGACAATCGCTGTAAGACCTTCAACTTCATCGGGGAAAACGGGCAAACCGTGATAGATAGATTTTGATTGAATGAGTTGCGTCATGATCTCCAATTTAAGGATGCAATTTGTGCTAGTTTCAAGTACTACTAGTAGTACTGTTTCTTCGCTGGTCTAGTATTTCCACAACATTCAAGCTAGGAATTTGTATACAGATGTCCAAATCTTGACGTCGGTGAGTATTAAATACTCCGCACTATCCAAGTTCAAGTTGAGCTCTGGATTTCTCCGCATGATTTCTAATCAGATCATCCATTCTATGCCGTTTTCATTTGCTCCGAAGTCATCATGCGGTTGCAGGCTCCAATTGTTGGTGAATTGGGCTGTAGGAGGAATATAGATTCCGCAGCCTGAAGCTGAAGTTGCCATTACTGGTTTAAATATAAATTCCTAGTACCATGCCTATACACATGGAAAGTATACTAATAAAAGCTCACTGGAATGAATGTGCGACTTCTTGCAATTTGCTCCCTCTAGTTCAGGCTGGTCGCAACTCTCGTGCGTGTCAAATTTATTGATATAACCCAAATCCTAAGATACGATACCTATTATTACGTTGATGAACCCTAACGATGGGACATTTCTGACTCGCCGGCAAGCAATACAAATAACGGAGATCACTCATCATTTTTTTGAGGAAATTAAGGATTGGAAAGAGATGGACTATTATTGAACGCGATCGCTGTTCTTCGTGTATCTATGCAAACCCCGATATGCTACTACCAGTAGACCTGCCGGTCTTTCAATTGATGATGGTTGTTACTACTAGGTAGTACTTCATGCCCCTGCTTTGAGGGCTCACACATGAAGTTTCAGTGAGCTGTCCGAGAAAACTTTTCATTATAATTTTTTTATATAGATGTATTTAATTTGTCTGGTCAACAAAGATCACTTAGAATAACCTTGTTGTAATAGAAGACTTATTTACTAAATAGGTAGGTAGATTTGGATGAGCTGATCATAAAAATATATCCGAGTCCGTCCCTGAGCATCATAATAGACTAGCCCTTTATGTATTACTCAATGGAAATTGTGAATTGAAAAGTGTGATGCATTGGAATTGAATGAAACCTTTGCTACTGTACAGTCTGAGGATACAATTGAATTCCGTGGCTCCCATCTACTCTTGGCTGCCAGTTCGGGGCCCTTAATTAAACAGAGATCACAATGTGAAAGTGGAGATAATTGCCCATCTAAGTATGCAGGATGCCCCGAGAAGCCCGTGCTGAATGTGAGAAAAGTCAAGGATCGACAGTCGGCTACGATTGGCTCCACACAAAAGTCTGGAGAAGCTCAAATTGGTTCATCGCAAGGCTGTCAGCCTCGGCTTACAATCATGCTCCACCATATGATCCTGCGTGACAGTGTAAATCGGACCGAATCGGATAGTTGGAATATAAACCACTCCGACCCCCTCTTCAGTTACGAGTTATAATTCTAGTGGAGTTGCCAGTCTGTCTCTGTCTCTATCAAGCTTTTACTGTAACCATCGCCAATATGAAATACGTACTGTTTTCGCTGAGCGCGTTTGTCTTTTACGCCATCTTCTATTTCGCCAAGGCCAATGGCCTCGACGCTCTGGGTCAGCAGACTATCGCATCTGGAAAACTGCCTGGTCTCAATGAGCCTCTGCGCAATTTCTACACCGGCGTTGAGCCAATTGATCGCATCCTTACGCTTCTGACGGTCTTCTTCTACCCGACATTGGACGGTCAGAGCCCTGGTCTCCTTCTCCACAGCATTGGATTTTCCGGTACTTTTGGCGCGGCTTGGACTCTGGTCGTCCTCGAGTCATGGAGGAAGGGCAATGCAGGCACTGTGGCTGCTTAGTAGGTGATCCTTGTGGAGTCCAGTAATATAACCAAACTAACGCAGCTGGATAGTCCCATGCTCTTCGGTCTTACAGCTCAAGTCCTAACTTTTGCATTTGCAACACCCCTCTTTTTGGGCCTTCAGCTTGGATCCTCAATTACAGCACGTCGACCTCATGCGGATAACATTCGCATCCCTCGAGCTGTACTCGCAGTTCTGCCTGCAATCTTCGTTGTAGGATTTATGGTGCCTAGTCATGCAATGATTCTTCCGGCCCCGGAGGTGATCTCCGTCGACTGGAAACAGATTGCCATTGCAATTTGGCAGCCTTGGCCCGCTTATGTCTCTATTCTGAGCACCGTTGCTTACTTCGTCCTATCACCTTTGCTTTCGGATAATCGACGCGCTTCTATGTCCGGCTTGCGCTGGGTCTACGCGTTCGCATTCCTGAACGCATCAGTTTCCCATATTGTTTCTTGGACCGTCTCTCTGGCTACAGTCTTGGCCCCGGGTCTATTCCAGGATCGATTCGTTGAGTCCTTACACCCCGCCAAGGTCTTTGAGGTTCCTCTGCCTTGGTCTGGTCTACAGGTTGACACTGTCGCTGAAGGTGTTCATGCTTTCTTGCGTTGGGATTATCTGATTGGTTCTGCTGGTGTGCTTGTCTGGGCTCTATCCCTCTATACCGTGGCTCACCGACAGCTTCTCAACAACGTATCTTGGATCAGTCTTTTGGTGAAGATTGGCGTGTTGACAACTCTGGCTGGACCGACTGGTGCTGCCGTTGAGTTGATTTGGGAGAGAGATGAGCTAGTCTTCAGCGAGACTAGTGAATCGCAACGTGTCACCAAGGCCAAGAAGTCTTCCTAAGCCAAATTCAAGTGAATAAGGAGTGATCTAAGTGAAGTATATTACCAACAGCTGTGCTTCAGACTGTCTATTTATTCAGGCTCTATGGTTTTCAGATTGTTCAGAGAATGATAACCTGTAAAAGAACCTCCGACAAATGATGGAATAAGATGAGCGACAGAACTCGAGCTTGAAGGCTTGATAAAGGATTTTGCACGGCTGACAGTCTCAAAAAGGGAATTTGATATGACAAAATACTATCAATAGCACTCTACATTCGTGAATAGTTTGCATTATTGCTGTCACACTCAACTGTATGATACTCGAATTTCAATCAAAGATTGCCCAGGACTTTATAAATCTCCGTGACATATGCTTTCGAGGTCTCCTTCCCAACCGTAGCTTGTTCCATTTTGTTCATGGTAAAGGTGATAGTCGCTCGACGATCAAGGTCCATAATTATAATTGAACCTCCCCATCCACCCCAGAAACCAATACGCCCATTTGGAATCCAGGGAAAGGAATCAGGAGAAGGCAGCGCAAATCCGAGACCATATCGCACAAAATAGAAAAGAACAGCATCTGGTCCAGATATCTGTTCCTGCAGTGCCTTTTCAATGGTCTCTGGGGAGAGATATTGCTTCCCATCAACAATTCCATTCTGAGAAATAATTGAACCGATTCGGGCCAGAGCTCGAGCATTAGAAACACCACCCACACCACCCATCCCAGCTTTCCAAAATTCA
>Ga0055528_1001557_pt1 | contig 13799 bp, 9 predicted proteins | sample AraplaCol_mMS_r2_2_FD_55006 | JGI IMG/M metagenome (GOLD analysis project Ga0055528, IMG submission 55006) | Arabidopsis root microbial communities from North Carolina, USA - plate scrape MF_Col_mMS_r2 | ecosystem: Host-associated > Plants > Roots > Endosphere | place: USA: North Carolina...
CGGCGGATGTGGCCGCGGCCACGCGGGCGGCGGCGAATGCGCAAAAGCCCTGGGCGGCCCTGCCCCCGCGCGAGAAGGCCGAGGTCTTTCGCCGCGCCGGCGCGCTGTTCCAGCAGCACTTCGATGAACTCGCGATGTACGCCACACGCGAGACGGGCGGCATCCTGCCCAAGGGCCAGCATGAAATCCGCGAGGCCATCACCATCTGCCACCTGGCCGCCGCCATGCCGCTGCAGCCGCAAGGCCATGTGCTGCCCAGCGTGCCGGGTCGCACCAGCATCGCGCGGCGCATGCCGCACGGTGTGGTGGGTGTCATCTCGCCCTTCAACTTTCCGCTGATCCTCACGCTGCGCGCCGTGGCGCCGGCACTGGCCGCGGGCAATGCGGTGGTGATCAAGCCCGACACGCGCACGCCGGTGACCGGCGGCCTGATGATCGCGCGCATCTTCGCCGAAGCGGGCTTGCCGAAAGACCTGCTGCAGGCGCTGCCCGGCGACGCCGAAGCCGGCGAGGCTTTGGTGACGGACCCGCTGGTGCCCATGATCGCCTTCACCGGCTCGCCCGCGGTGGGCAGGCGCATCGGCGAGCTCGCGGGCAAGCACCTCAAGAAGGTGTCGCTGGAGCTGGGCGGCGCCAACTCGCTGATCATCCTGGACGACGCCGACCTGGACATTGCCGCGAGCAACGCCGCCTGGGCCGCCTACCTGCACCAGGGCCAGATCTGCATGGCCGCCAACCGCATCCTGGTGCACGAAAGCATCGCGGCGCCGCTGCTGCAGCGCCTGGTCGCCAAGGCCACGCACCTTCCGGTGGGCGACGGCGCCACCGGCCAGGTCGCGCTCGGCCCGCTGATCGACGCGCGCCAGCGCGACCGCGTGCACGCCATCGTGCAGGACAGCATCAAGGCCGGCGCGAAGCTGGAAGCCGGCGGCACGCACGACGGACTGTTTTACAAGCCGACGGTGCTGTCGGGCGTGAAACCCGGCATGCGCGTGTTCGATGAAGAAACCTTCGGCCCGGTGGCCAACATCGTGACTTTCAAAAGCGACGAGGAGGCGGTGGCGCTGGCCAACAACAACACCGGCAGCCTGGCCTGCGCCGTGATTTCGCGCTCGGTGGGCCGCGCCATGGCGGTGGGGCAACAGCTCAAGTGCGGCATGGTCCACATCAACGACCAGACCGTCAACGACGACTGCGTCAACCCCTTCGGCGGCCCCGGCATCGCGGGCAACGGCACCAGCGTGGGCGGCCCCGCCGACTGGGAGGAATACACGCAGTGGCAGTGGATGACCGTCAAGGACACCGCGCCCATGTTCCCGTTCTGAACCCGACGACACCAAGGAGACTTTCATGAGCCTGCAAGGCAAAACCATTGTCATCACCGGCACCTCGTCGGGCATAGGCGCCGAAACGGCAAGGCTGGCGCGCTTCCAGGGCGCCCGCGTCATCGGCATGGACCGCAACGACCCCAGCCTCACGCTGGACGGCTTCATCAAGGCCGACTTGGGCACGCCGGAGGCCATCGATGCGGCCGTGGCCCAACTGCCGCCCCAGGTCGATGCGCTGTGCAACATCGCCGGCGTGCCGGGCACGGCCGACGGTGAGCTGGTGGCCCGCGTGAACTACCTGGGCCTTCGGCACCTGACGGAAAAAGTGCTGGCGCGCATGCCGCGCGGCGGCAGCATCGTCAACGTCGCCTCCATCCTGGGCGCCGAGTGGCCGCAGCGCCTGGCGCTGCACAAGGAACTCGCGGCAGCGAAAGGCTTTGAAGCCGGCGCGGCATGGCTGCGTGCCCACCCGGTGCCGCAAGCGACCTGCTACCAGTACTTCAAGGAAGCGCTGATCGTCTGGAACGCCGTGCAGTCGCAGGAATGGTTCCTGGGCAAGGGCGTGCGCATGAACTGCGTGGCCCCCGGCCCGGTGTTCACGCCCATCCTGGGCGACTTCGTGGCGATGCTGGGCCAGGAGCGCGTGCAGGCCGATGCCCACCGCATGCTGCGCCCCGGCTTTGCCGACGAGATCGCGCCGGTGGTCGCCTGGCTGTGCAGCGATGCGCCGCGCTGGATCAGCGGCGCCAACATCCCGGTCGACGGCGGTCTGGCCTCGACCTACATCTAGCGCCCCGCATCAAGCCCCAACGCCAAGGATGCGAGGGCATCCGTCCCGATCCCACGACAAGCACTGCATCACGACAACACGAACCACGACACATCAACGAGGAGACAAAATCATGACGACCAAGAGATTCAACCCCTTCAGGCTCAGCACGCTGGCCCTGACCTGCGGCCTGGCCTGCGCGCTGCCGGCCCACGCCTTCGAACTGGAGTCCAGCGACCCGGACACCAAGATCCGGCTGGACTTCACGCCCAAATACAGCCTGGCCTGGCGGCTCAAGGATCCGTCCGCCGTGCTGACTTCACCGGCCGCCCGCGGCGACGGCGGCGTGACCAATGAGAACGACGGCGACCTCAACTTCAAGAAGGGCCTGGTCTCCAACCGCGCCGACCTGCTGACCGAGTTCGACTACAGCCGCAGCAACTGGGGCCTGCGCGTGAGCCACTCGGCCTGGTACGACTCGCAGTACTTGCGCGCCAATGCCAACGACGGCACGGCCGGCGTCAGCAACTTCGCGGGCCAGCCCGCCAACCAGTTCGTGCCCGCCACGCGCGACCAACACGGCCGCGGCGATGAGTTCCTCGATGCCTTCGTCTGGGGCAAGGGCTCCATCGGCAGCATGCCGGCCTCGATACGCGTGGGCAAGCACGCGCTGCAGTACGGCGAGAGCGTGTTCTTCGGCCAGAACGGCATCGCCAACGCGCAGGGCCCGGTGGACATCGCCAAAATCGTCTCGGTGCCGAACTGGCAGTTCAAGGAAGTGCTGCTGCCGGTGGAGCAGATTTCCGGCACGCTGCAAGTGGCCGAAGGTGTGACGCTGGGCGGCTACTACCAGCTCAAGTGGCGGCCCAGCAAGATCCCCGGGGTCGGCAGCTATTTCTCGAACCAGGACTACATAGGCGGCGGCCGCGTCTACCTGGGCGGCCCCGTGCTGCCCACCGACACCAGCCGCGACCAGAAGCCGGGCGACAGCGGCCAGTTCGGCGCGCAACTGCGCTGGGCGCCGGCCGGCAGCAACTACGAGTTTGGCCTGTACGCCGCGCGCTACAACGACAAGACCCCGGCCGTCCCGGTGTTCGACCTGATCAACGGCAATGTGCACAACGTCTATGCCAAGGGCATCAAGACCGTGGGCGCCAGCGTCACCTCGTCGATAGGGCAACTCAACTGGGCGCTCGAAGGCTCGCTGCGCAGCAACGCGCCGCTGGCCAGCGACCCGGCCGTGCTGGGCGGCGCGCCCTTCATGCCGCCGGCCAACTGCGATGGCTCGGCCTCCAATCCCTGCTATGCCACGGGCAGGACAGCGCACATCAACCTCTCGGGGATTTATGTGCTCAACAAGTCCAGCCTGTGGGACGGCGGCGCCCTGGTGGCGGAGCTGGCCTGGAACCGGCTGCTGAGCGTGACCAAAAACCCCAGCGCCGTCGGCTTCGGCGGGCTGGACCCGAACACCACGCGCGACGCGGCGGCCTTTCGCATGATTTTTGAACCGCAGTACTTCCAGGTGCTGCCGGGTCTGGACCTGTCCATCCCGCTGGGCCTGGGCTACAACTTCGGCGGCCGTTCCGCAGCCGTCATCAACTTTGCCGGCGGCGCCAGCAAGGCGGGCGACGTGAGCATAGGCATCAAGGGCAAGTACCAGAACGTCTGGAACTTCGCGCTGAACTACACAGCCTTCTTCGGCAAGGAAAACACCTTGACCGTGACGGACCCGAGCACGCCCACCCGCATGCTGTCCTTCGGCCAGACCCTGAAGGACCGCAACTACGTTTCCTTCACCGCTTCCCGCACTTTCTAAAAACACCACCGAGACAACCATCATGATGCAGACCGCAAAACACTCATTGCTCATGGCCGCCCTGCTGGCCGGCGCCATGTCCGCCCAGGCCGCCGTCACCGCCGAAGAGGCCGCCAAACTCAAGTCCTCGCTCACGCCCATGGGCGCCGAAAAAGCCGGCAACAAGGAAGGCACGATTCCGCCGTGGGAAGGCGGCCTCACCAAGGCCACGCCGGGCTACAAGAACGGCGACGCACGGCCCGACCTCTATCCCAATGAAAAACCCATCCTGTCGATCAACGCCAAAAACATGGCGCAGCACGCCGACAAGCTGACCGACGGCGTGCAGGCGCTGATGAAGAAGTACCCCGACTTCCGCATCGACGTCTACCCCACGCACCGTACCGCGGCGGCGCCGCAGTCGGTGTACGACAACACCTTCAAGAACGCGACCAAGGCCAAGACCATTGAAGGCGGCTACGGCATGGAGGGCGCTTTCGGCGGCACGCCCTTCCCCATTCCGAAGGACGGCTATGAAGCCATGTGGAACCAGCGCACCGCCTGGCGCGGCGGCAACTTCGCGATGCCCATGCGCGTGTGGGTGGTGACGTCCGACGGCAAGCGCACCATGGCCTCGGGCGGCACGCAGACCATACGCCAGGCCTTTTACGACAAGGATGGCAGCGCCGAGAAATTCGACGGCTACTACCAGTACGGCAAGCTGGTGGTCAACGCGCCCGGCTCCAAGGCCGGCGAGGCCATCCTGGCGCTGGACGGCGTCTCGGAAGCCGCGCCGCGCGGCCTGTGGCAATACCTGGTGGGCCAGCGCCGCGTGCGCAAGGCGCCTTCGGTGGCCTATGACACGCCCGACTCGGTGACCTCCGGCATCGGCCTGTTCGACGAAGCCTTCACGCTGTTCGGCCCCATCGACAAACACGAGCTCAAGCTGGTCGGCAAGAAGGAGATCTACATCCCCTACAACAACAACCGCGCCGCCTCGGCCAAGATCGAGGACCTGGTGACACCCAACACGCTGAACCCCGCGCAGGTGCGCTGGGAGCTGCACCGCGTGTGGGAGGTCGAGGCCACGCTGGCGGCCGGCAAGCGCCACGTGGTGCCCAAGCGCAAGTACTACATCGACGAGGACTCCTGGCAGATCGCGCTGTTCGACGGCTGGGATGCCAAGGGCCAGCTCTGGCGCACCAACTACGCACTGATGCTGACGGCGCCTGACGTGCCGGCCGTGACCAACATCGTGCTGTGGGGCGGCTATGACATGCAGACCGGCGCCTACTACCTGAACATGGCCTCCAACGAACTGCCCAAACAGTACGAGGTGCAGCCGCCGATTCCGCGCTCTTTCTTCAGCGCCGAGTCCCTCGCCAGCGAAGGCGCGCGCTGATGGCCGAAGTCACTGCCGGAGTGACGCGGCGGCAGGCGGCCCTGGCCGGGCTGCTAGCCTGGAGCGCCACGCTCTCCGCGTGGGCGGCCAGCGTGCCGGCCGTGCTGTCTCAGCCCGCGCTGCTCACACCCAAGGCATTGGGGGCGGCCACACTGGCCGTGGCGCGGGCCGGCGACCGCCTGGTCGCCGTCGGCGAGCGCGGCACGGTGCTGCTGTCGGACGACCACGGCGCAAGCTGGCGGCAAGCGCAGGTCCCTGTGCAAGCAAGCCTGACGGCCGTGTGTTTTGCCGACGCGCGCACGGGCTGGGCTGCCGGCCACCTCGGTGTCATCCTGCACAGCGTGGACGGCGGTGCCACCTGGCAAAAGCAGCTCGATGGTGTGCAGGCGGCGGAGCTGGTGAAGCAAGCTGCGCAACGCTCGGGCAATGCCGAGGCCGTGGCGCAAGCGCAGCGCCTGGTCGAAGAAGGCGCGGACAAACCTTTTTTTGATCTTGAATTCATGGATGCGCAGCGCGGCTTTGCCGTCGGCGCCTACAACCTGATGTTCGCCACCACGGACGGCGGCAAGACCTGGGAAGCCCTGGGGCCGCGGCTGCCGAACCCCAAGAGCCTGCACCTCTACGGTGTGCGCGCATGCGGCCGCACGTTGGTGGTTGCCGGCGAGCAAGGCCTGCTGCTGCGCTCCACCGATGGCGGCGCCACTTTCAGCGCATTGGCCTCGCCCTACAAGGGCAGTTTCTTCGGCCTGCTGCAGACGCGCGGTGGCGCGCTGGTGGCCTATGGCCTGCGCGGCACGGCCTATCGCTCCACCGACGAAGGGCAGCACTGGGACAAGCTGGACACCGGCCTGCCCATGGCCATCGGGGCCGGCATGGCCTTGCCAAACGGCGGCTTTGTGCTGCTGAGCCAGGCGGGTGACGCGCTGGTGGGTGCGGCCGACGGGCCCGCGCTGAAGCGCATCGCGGCGCGTGAACCGGTTCCAGTGTCCGGCGCTGTGCTGGCGGCCGACGGCCACCTGGTGCTGGCGAGCCTGCGCGGCATGCGGCGCCTGGAACTGCCTGCTCACTGACAAAAAGAAAAACAAGAACCACCCGGGACCACCGCGACCAATTTATGCACGCCGATTCCTCTTCCTCTCCTGATCTCCAGCCCGTTGTCGCGCGGCTGGAGAATTTCGACACGCGCTCGGGCACGCTGCTCGAGCGCGTTTTTTTCAACCACCGGCCCTGGGTGATGGCCGTCTGCGTGCTGCTGACTTTGCTGCTGGGCTGGCAGGCCACGAAGCTGCGGCTGAACGCGAGTTTTGAAAGGACCATCCCCACGGGCCACCCCTACATCGTCAACTACCTGGCCCACAAGGCCGACCTGGGCGGCCAGGCCAATGCGCTGCGCCTGGTGGTAGAGGCGCGCCAGGGCACCATCTTCGACAAGGCCTATCTCGACGCGCTGCAAAAAATCAATGACGAGATCTTTTTGCTGCCCGGTGTGGACCGGCCTTTCATGAAGTCGCTGTGGACCTCCAACACGCGATGGGTGGCGGTGACCGAGGAAGGCCTGGACGGCGGGCCGGTGATTCCCGATGCCTACGACGGTTCACCTGCGAGCCTGGCCGGGCTGCGCGCCAACGTCGAGCGTTCGGGCGAGATCGGCCAGCTGGTGGCGGGCGACTTCAAGTCCAGCATCGTGTTTGTCCCACTGCTGGACCGCAACCCCGAGACCGGCCAGGCGCTGGACTACGGCGAGCTGTCGCGGCAGATCGAAGCCTTGCGCACGAAATACGGCAACGATGCGCTGCAAATTCGTGTGACCGGTTTTGCCAAGGTGGTGGGCGACCTGATCGAAGGCCTGCACCAGGTGCTGCTGTTCTTCCTGCTGGCGCTGGCCATCACCACGGTGGTGTTGTACGGCTACACCCGCTGCAAGCGCAGCACGGCGCTGGTGGTGGCCTGCTCGCTGGTGGCGGTGGTGTGGCAGTTCGGCCTGCTGGCGCTGCTGGGCTACGAGCTCGACCCCTATTCGGTGCTAGTGCCCTTCCTGGTGTTTGCCATCGGCATGAGCCACGGTGCGCAGAAGATGAACGGCATCATGCAGGACATAGGCCGCGGCACGCACCGCGTGGTGGCCGCGCGCTATACCTTCCGGCGCCTGTTCGTCGCGGGCCTGACCGCGCTGCTGTGCGACGCCGTTGGCTTCGCGGTGCTGGTCATCATCCAGATCAAGGTCATCCAGGACCTGGCGCTGATCGCCAGCATTGGCGTGGCGGTGCTGATCTTCACCAACCTGGTGTTGCTGCCCGTGCTGCTGTCCTATGTTGGCGTGGCGCCGGCCGCAGCGGCGCGCAGCCTGCGCCAGGAGACATCGCAGGGTGCACAGCGCTCATGGTTGTGGGCCCTGCTCGACCATTTCACGCAGAAACGCTGGGCCACCGCGGCGGTGGCCGTCGCGGCCCTGATGGCTGCGGGCGGCTATGCCGCCAGCCTGCACCTCAAGATCGGCGACCTGGACCCGGGCGCTTCGGAGCTGCGGCCGAGCTCGCGCTACAACCAGGACAACGCCTACCAAATCGCGCACTACGCGGCCAGCGCCGACATCCTGACCGTGATGGTGACCACGCCGGCGGACAAATGCACGGCCTATGACACCCTGGCCAAGGTGGACGCCCTGGCCTGGCGGCTGGAGCAATTGCCGGGCGTGGAATCCACCAACTCCATGGCCGCGCTGTCCAAGCTGGCCATGGTGGGCTACAACGAAGGCAACTTCAAATGGTTTGAGCTGTTGCCCAACGAAGGCGCTTTGGGCGGCGTGCAGACGCGTGCACCGCGCGAGCTGTTCAACCAGAGTTGTTCCTTCCTGGCCCTTTATGTTTACCTGAAGGACCACAAGGCCGAAACGCTGGCCGGCGTGGTGGCCGACGTGGAACGCTTCGCGGCCGTCAACGACACGCCCGAACTCAGCTTCAAGCTGGCCGCCGGCAGCGCCGGCATCGCCGCGGCCACCAACATCGTGGTGGGCAAGGCCATGCGCGAAATGCTGTTGTGGGTGTATGCGGCGGTGGTGATCCTGTGCTGGATCACCTTCCGCTCCTGGCGTGCGGTCGTGGTGGCGGTGCTGCCGCTGGTGTTGACATCCATTTTGTGTGAGGCGCTGATGGTGGGCCTGGGCATGGGTGTCAAGGTCGCGACGCTGCCGGTTATCGCGCTGGGCGTGGGCATAGGCGTGGACTACGCGCTGTATGTGCTCAGCATCACGCTAGCCCGCATGCGCGAGGGCGCCAGCCTTTCCGAGGCTTACCACCACGCGCTGCAGTTCACCGGCCGCGTGGTGCTGCTCACCGGCATCACGCTGGCGCTGGCCGTGGGCACCTGGGCGTTTTCGCCGATCAAGTTCCAGGCCGACATGGGCATACTGCTGGCCTTTATGTTTGTGTGGAACATGGTGGGCGCGCTGGTGCTGCTGCCCGCGCTGGCGTATTTCCTGCTGCGGCCGGCCATGCCGGTGGCACTGTCCCAACCAGCCGGCAAGCGCGTACTGGTATGAGCAGGCTCACCCACATGCGCGCCCAGCGTGCGCGCAGCTTCTTTGCCGCGGCCATGCTGCTGTGCGCGGTCGCAACATGCCACGCCGCCCCTGAGCCCATCGTCATCGGGCAGTCGCTGCCGCTCACCGGCCCGGGCTTTCCGGTGGCCAACCGCGTGCTGGCCGGCGCCCGCGCGCATGTGGAGCGCGTCAACGCATCGGGCGGCATTCTGGGCCGCCCCGTGGAGCTGATGACGCTGGACGACGCGGGGGACCCCCAACGCGTGGCAGCCAACCTGCGCACCCTGGTGCGCCAGCACAAGGCGGCCCTCATCGTCAATTGCCTGGGCGAGCGGGCCTGCCTGGAAGCGGCACAGGCCACGCGTGAACTTCGCGTGCCGCTGGTCGGCCCGATGTCGGGCGCGTCGGTGCTGCGCACGCCCGACGTCCGCCATGTTTTCAGCTTGCGTCCCGACGATGCCAAGGAGGCCGATGCACTGGCGCGCCAACTGGGCTCCATCGGCGTCTCAAAGGTCACCGTGCTGGCCGATGACTCGGAGCCGGCACGCACCGCGGCGCTGGTGGCAGCCCTGCAGCGCAGCGGCCAGCAGGTCACCCGCTTCACAGCCGACGCGCGCCTTGAGTCGATTGAAGCCGCGTTCCGCGAGGTTGCCAAGGCGGCGCCGCAAGCCCTGGTCCTGAACCTGGGCAACGAGGTGCTGGATGCACTGGGCAGGCTTCCCCCCACGGTTTACGACAACATGCCGTCCACCGTCGCCACCCTGTCGACGTCGGGGCTCACGCAGCTGACGCGCCTGTTCCGCAACCGGCTGGTGGGCTACACCAGCGTGGTGCCGAATCCCGAGGTGGCGCGCCTGCCCATCGTGCGCGAGCTTGAACGCGACGCCGATGCCTTCATCGGCCCCGAGGCCCTGACCTTCGAAGGCCTGGAGTCTTACCTGAACCTGCGTGTCTGCACCGAGGCTTTGCGCCGTGCCGGCCCGCGCGCCGACGGCCAGCGCCTGGGCGAAGCGATTGAAAGCCTGGGCGCGCTGGACCTGGGCGGCTTCAGGCTCTCATTCGCGCGCGAGCGGCACCAGGCATCGGACCACGTCGAGATCGGCATGCGCTCGCGCGACGGAAAGCTGTTGCTTAGATGATTCCCCTCCGAAGCGCCTGCGGCGCTCCCCCCTCAAGGGGGCGCCACCAGCGGCCCGGCAAAGCCGGTTCCGCGGTGGCCCCCGCATTGCAACCGAGACCCACCGAAAGACTGTGATGACCACAAACGCTATCACCCCCGGACTCAAATCGGCCCCCATGGATCCCGGCCTGGCCGGTTTTCTGGCGCAAGCCGCCGCGCAGGGTAATCCGCCGCTGGAAAGCCTGCCCCCCGCCATCGCGCGGCAGGTGTACCGCGAGCTGGCCGGCACATTGGGCCTGCCCGCCCCGGCCATCGCAAAGGTGGAAGACACCAGCATCCCCGGGCCGGGCGGCCCTCTGCCACTGCGCGTGTACAGCCCCGACATCGCCGGCCCCTGGCCCGTGCTGATGTATGCGCACGGCGGCGGCTTTGTGATCGGCGACCTGGAGACCCATGACAAGGTCTGTCGCACGCTGTGCTACCACACGGGCATGCTGGTCGTGGCGGTGGACTACCGGCTGGCGCCCGAGCACCCCTTCCCCGCCGCGCCGGACGACGTCGAGGCCGCCCTGCGCTGGGTGCTCGCGAACGCCGCCGCGCTGGGCGGCGATGCCGGACGCTTCGCGGTGGCCGGCGACAGCGCCGGTGCGCAACTCGCGCTGGTGGCATCGCGCCGCGTGAAGGCCAAGGCCGTGCGCGCCTTGGGGCTGATCTACCCGGTGGCGCAGCACCCCGACCAGCCCAGCGCTTCCTACGCAGAGAACGAAGGCAAGTTCCTGACGATGAGCGTGATGCAGTGGTTTATGGGAAGTTACCTGGGCGGGCAGGCCGATGCGCACCAGCACCCCGACTACGCCTTGCTCGATTCAGGCAGCCTGGCCAGCCTTCCCGCCACCTGGGTAGCCACCATGGGCCACGACCCGCTGCGCGATGAGGGGCACGCGCTCGCGCTGCGCATAGCCTCCACGGGCGTGGCGGTGATGCATCGGCATTATCCCGAGGCGATTCATGCCTGCATCCATTTCACGGCGGTGTCGCCTGTCGGCCTGCGGATCTTGGTCGAGCTGGCGCAGTGGTTGCGCGCGCGGGTGTGAGGGCCGGCCTGTTTATTCGCGCAGACCGGCCCCGGCGCGCTTTTGCGCGAAGGCCACATACCAGTCCAGGCAAGCCGGGTTGGTCATCGCATCGCGGTTCACCACTTTCTCGAGCGGTTGGCCCAGCAGCAGTTTCTTGATCGGCAGCTCCTGCTTCTTGCCCGAGAGCGTGCGCGGAATCTCGGGCACGGCAAAAATCTCGTTGGGCACAAAACGCGGCGACAGCGCGGTCTTGACGGCCTGGTTGAGTCTGGCTTTCATGGCCTCGTTGAGTGCATGGCCGGGGCGCAGCATGACGAAGAGCGGCATATAGCTTTCGCGGCCCAGGTATTCAAGGTCGACCACCATCGAATCCAGCACCTCGGGCAGCGCCTCGATGGCGCTGTAAAGCTCGCTGGTGCCCATGCGCAGGCCGTGGCGGTTGATGGTGGCGTCGCTGCGGCCGTAAATGATGCAGCCGCCCGAGGGCGTGACCTTAAGCCAGTCGCCGTGCCGCCAGACACCGGGGTAGGTGTCGAAGTAGCTTGCGAGGTAACGCTGATTGTCTTTGTCGCCCACGAAGTAAAGCGGCATGGACGGCAGCGGCTGCGTGCAGACCAGTTCGCCGACTTCATCGACGACGGGTTCGCCCTTGTCATTCCAGGCTTCGACGGCGCAGCCGAGGATGCGGCATTGCATTTCGCCGGGAACCACGGGCAACTCGCGATTGCCGCCGATGAAGGCCCCCGCGAAGTCCGTTCCCCCGGAGATGTTGCACCACCAGATGTCGGGATTTCCAATCTTGGCGAACTGGGCCGTTCCCCAGCGCTGTGTGTCCTCGCTAAGCGGTGAGCCCGTCGTGCCCAAGGTCCGAAGCCGGCTCAAGTCCCCGCATTGCGCAACATCAACTCCTGCCTTCATGCAATTGGCAAAGAAGGCCGCGCCAGCGCCGAAGAAGGTCGCACCCGTGTTCGCCACAAAGCGCCACAGCGTGGTCCAGTCGGGCTTCTCCTTGTTCGTGCCGGCCGGGTTGCCGTCGTAGATGCAGCAGGTGGTGCCGTTGAGCAGGCTGGCGGCCTGCACGTTCCACATGATCCAGCCGGTGGAGCTGTACCAGTGAAAACGCTCGGGGTTCGCGGGGTCGGCGTAGCTGGGCGCCAGGTCGTTGTGCAGGCGCAGCAGCGCCAGCCCCACCAGCGCGACACCGCCGTGGCCGTGGACGATGGGTTTGGGCAGGCCAGTGGTGCCGCTGGAGTAGACAATCCACAAGGGATGGTCGAAGGGCAGCCAGAGCGGCTCGAAAGCCTCGGTGTGTTCGTCGTTGCGCGCAATCGCATCGGAGAGCCGCGCGTACCCTGCCGGCAGATCCGAAGCCGAAGCGGGAAGAATCTCATGAGTGAGCACATGGGTGACGCTGGGCAGGGCCGCAAGCAGCTCCGCCACCGCGGCGTCCCGCGCCATGTCGCGCCCACCGTAGTGCACGCCATTGCAGGCGATCAGCACCTTGGGTTCGATCTGGCGAAAGCGGTCCAGCACGGCGGGCGTGCCCATGTCGGGCGCGCAGACGCTCCAGACGGCGCCCAGGCTGACCGTCGCGAGGAAGGCGACCATGGTCTCGGGCGTGTTGGGCAGGTAGGCGGCCACGCGGTCGCCAGGCTGAACGCCTTGCGCCTTCAGGTGCAGGGCCAGCGAGGCCGACTGCCGGCGCAGTTCGGCCCAACCCAGTTCGCGCGCCGCCTCGCCCTTCGCGAGGCTGGCCTCGCCGTGGCTGAGGATGGCGGGCACACCGGCCGCTTCGGCCGCCGCCGCGTGGCGAAACACCTGCTGCGCGTAGTTGCCCTGAGCGCCGGGAAACCACTCAGCGCCCGGCATGCTGCGCCGGCCCAGCACGGCCGTGTGCGGCGTGGGCGACTGGACTTCGAAATAGTCCCAGATGCTTTGCCAGAAAGCATCAAGGTCGCTGACCGACCAGCGCCACAGCGCCTCATAGTTGTCGAAAGACAGGCCGCGTGTGGCCTGCAGCCAGTTCTGGTAGTGGCGTATCTGGAACATGGGTGCAACCATAAACCAAGTCGGGCGGCTGCGCCGAGCCGCGCCACTGCCGTAGCGTATATTGCCCAAGGCGCTATAGCACCGCCCAACTGAAGGTATTGATTGAGCGACGAAGTCTGGATGATTCATTGCGATGGAAGCGCCGTGCCCAATCCGGGCCGCATGGGCCTGGGCGCAGTTCTCGTGGAACCCGGCGGTACGCGCCACCCGATGTCCGCCCTGGCGGAGGGCCGGGGCTGCAACAACGAAGCCGAGCTGCGCGCACTGATGGCAGCGCTCCATGAAGCCAGGCGACATGGGGCGACCGCGCTGGTGATCCACTGCGACAACAGCGTAGTGGTGCAGCACCTGGCCGGTACCGCTACCGAACCTTTTCTTCGCTTGGCCCCGCTGTTCGACGAGGTACGAGTTATGCTGCGGTCTTTCCCCGCCGCGCGGGTGGTCTGGATACCGCGCCACCGCAACCGCGAGGCCGACGCCTTGGCCAGGGCGGCCTTGGGCTTGCCGCCCAAGGCCGCGGCGGGCGCGGGCAAGCGCCGGGCTTGAGCCTCGCAGGCCCAAAACCAGTCCCTCAACAGGGGATTGCACTTTCGCACAATCGTGCTAATATTCGCGCCATGGACGCCAAAACCCAGAAAAGCGAAATGACCCGCGCCGCCATCATTGGCGCGGGCATTGACCTGGCCGCCGCGGAGGGCCTGGAGGCCATCACGCTGCAGGCC
>Ga0055528_1001568_pt1 | contig 13678 bp, 13 predicted proteins | sample AraplaCol_mMS_r2_2_FD_55006 | JGI IMG/M metagenome (GOLD analysis project Ga0055528, IMG submission 55006) | Arabidopsis root microbial communities from North Carolina, USA - plate scrape MF_Col_mMS_r2 | ecosystem: Host-associated > Plants > Roots > Endosphere | place: USA: North Carolina...
AGTAGTCCAGAGATTCTTCCAAAAGACGCCTCAATTCTCCCTTTTCAGCCTGAAGCTCCTCACTTAAATTCGGTGCCAGCATCAGTACCCGTCTCTGAGGAAGAGTACCCTCGACAAGACCGTCAATATCAGAAGCCTTGAATCCCAGATCCTTCAGACCACGCGGCTGATCGCCCAATTTAGCCAAGAACTCAGCGATTGCATTTCCGAGGACTTCACCGGCACTCTCACGCTTGACATTCGAGATATCAACGCCGAAAGCCTCGGCAGCTGCAAGATGACGATCGGGGTTGGATGCAGCGGTAAACTTGAACACGGCGGGAGCAGTGACTGCGACAGAGACACCGTGTGGGATGATAGGGTGGTCGACCGCATATCCAGTATGCTTGTAACCGGGATTTTGGCTGGAGATGGGATAACTCATGCCGTGGCAAAGATGTACACCTGCATTTCCGAATCCAATACCCGCCAGCGTAGCGGCGAGAAGCATCTGTGACTGGGCTTCATGGTCCTCGGGGTCACGAACTGCGCGAGGTAGATATTTGACAGTACTACGAAGAGAGTGAAGGGAGAAGATATCCGAGATTGGGTTTGCACCTTGATAGGCAGGGCGGTTGATGGGGTTAGTAGGGCGGGGAGTACGCTCATTGTACGGGATTGCAGTCCAAGACTCAAGGGAGTGGCACAACACGTCTAGGCCTGATGCGGCATGAACGGCAGATGGCATGGTGCGTGTGTTGAGGGGATCGCAAATTCCGAGAGTTGGCTTCAGATTACGGTGGGCAATTCCTGTCTTCGCTTTCTTTGAGACTAGATCGAAGATTGCGGTTCCCGTTGTTTCAGAGCCAGTACCTGCTGTCGTGGGAACGGCAACGAGTGGAAGTAGAGGCTTGTCAACTGGTCGGCCTTTTCCTAGAGGTGCGTTGACGAAGTCCAAGAAGTCAGCTTCAGGGTAAGCGGTATATAAGTTCATGAGCTTGGCAGTATCAATAACAGAACCGCCACCAACTGCCAGGAAAGCATCTGGCTTGTAGGGCTTCGCGAAATCAATAGCCTCTTTGACTCTAAATGTGGGTAAAATCATATTAGCTGGTTGCCGCTAGTTTCTACACGTAGTGGAGACTCGGTATTAAAACTCACGAGCTGTCCTTAGGCTCAGTTCGAGTCTTGTCATAAATGGTGAACTCAATTCCTTCCTTGGTCAGACCCTCCACAGCCTGCTTCATAGCATCTAGTTTCGTAACATTGGAATCGGTCACAATGCACACGCGCTTGGCTCCCATATTCTTGAAGTCCATGCCAACCTCTTTGGTAGAACCGGGACCGAAACGGATACTGGATGCGGCCATTTCAAAGGCGTATTCCTTCTCACGCGATGGATCCACGGGCGTTGCCAAATGACGACGAACATTGTTCATCATTGAAGGGGTCTTGTGGTGATGGTGATGATTGGGATTCGAGTGACAAGGGCAGTTGGGTGGGTGAGTGTATTGCACTGTGCGCAGCAGATTCAAGGCCCGGTTGGCGGCCGAAGGGGCCACTCTGATAGCTGGTGTGACCATTCTGTTCTCTGGGGACTGTGATATGGGAAAAACAGAAGAGAATTGAAAGACTGGATGAAAAGAGAAGGTAAGGAAAGTGGAAAAGGAATGGGAAAGTGTTCAAGTTGAGGTTGAAATGGACGGCCAATTGGAGAAAATGGAGAAATGCGGGGGTTCGTCGTGGGTTGCTTAGTTCGGCCTTCTGTCCGAGGACCAGCAGTACATGCACTATGTAAGTAGTATTACTCTTAGTAGATCATGGACTTGGTGGAATTAACTATTCTGCCAATAATGAATTTCCATTTTCCCCAATTCTCAGTTTGTTCAATTTTGTGGTATTTTCGCTCCTCCACTGACTCTTTTCCCAACGAGCATTAAGCGTGTCTCCCTTTCAACCGAGGTCCATCGGCAATGACATCAACACGCAACAGTGCGGATCGGATGGAATGGCGACACAAAAATGCACCTCGGAGAGTAAACGACAAATTTGATTTCAATTGAATTATATATTAAAGGATACTATTAATTATTAATTAACTTCATGCCTAGCAATATTCATAGCACAGCAATAAATCATGTTTCTTTTATCGAATGGAAAATCAAATGGTTGATATCAACCTTTGAATACGCGCAAAACATGGATTCGTTCAGCACAAAGTCAACGTCAGATCACAGGTCGAAGGCTGAACCCGAACTTCACTTCCCTTGGGTGGAATTCCATCTCGCCAAGTTATCACTGGCGAAGAAGGTAAAAGAGAGACTTGATGCCCTTTAAACGGGTCACCAAACACATCCGACAAATCATACCAAACTTGACCCTCCTTAATATTGTATGCAAATATAGTCTGCGGTGAGCTATTGTAAAGACCACCGTGAACCGTCGCAATCTTCAATGCAATCCCGCCAGTCTTCATGTCATGGCGAAAAGTTTCGGTGAATCGTGCCCCAGAAGCGATAGTTGTTTCGGCTCGAACCGTTGAGCCGACAGACCAGATATACACTGGAAATTTGCATGTATTGACAACAATAGCGCGTCCAACATGGGACCCGTCGTCTGCTAAAGGACTTGGTGTTGCAACCGGGGCCATAGAGGCAGAGGATGATGAGCTCGATGGAAAGGCACCGTACGGTATGAGGTCATCGTAAATGTCCGTGTCCCGGGTCGAAGGCACATAGAGAGCTAATGCGCGAAAAGCTAGAATTGAAAGAAGGAAGTATGATTTCATCTTTCACTATGAAGCGCTCTGTACAGAGGTGTAGATTGAAATTGAATGTTTTGAAGGTCTGTGCCTGAGCTGCCCGGAATTATCAAGGACTTTATACTCCATTCGATATCAGTACTATATCACCACTGTAGGCAAGAAAAAATTAGAATCTTTCTACGAAGAGCTGAGTGTTTTCAAACATCGCTGCCTCTCTGGAATGCAACATCCCCATGGGACACCGGTCTAGCGATTGCTCGACCTGGTCTAGGTCCGCTTTCAAATGAAGATATTATTTTGTATGTTACGACTCGGAGAGAAAAGGACCAATAGAGAACTGATAAAGATCGGCAACATACGACCTTCAAGTTCAGATCGATACCCCTGATCAGATATGCAACCTTGTGGGGGAGGTATGGTTGGCAGTGTCAAACTTGAGATCTTGAGGAATGTGAAATCAGGCATTCAGACCTTCTCGCGAAATTAATCCCAAATTTCCAAAGCCCATCTCACAAAGGGATGCGACTTTCCGTGTTCTAATAAAACTCCGGTAAGCTAGATTTGAGGCACATACTTCCACAATTTCAAGTTCCGAGTGGCCAAAATGCTCTTCAATAATTGCCTCGTGAAGAATATCGCCTGTTTTCGCCCACCTTCACAGATTCCGGCTGCTTCATGGCGTAAACTAGGTTTCCGTGTCAGTCTTTTGTTTTAAGGCCCTTGGTTCCGGGACACTGGAGCAGGAAGTTCAACGCAAGGTATTCAATGTTAAAAGCCACCGCGGTTACAAGATCATGTTCAAGAGTTGGGATTATAACCGCGAAAGCTATTATGCTTTGACCAGAGCATGAAGGAGCCTAACGCCATAACCTATGGTCTTACCTAAACCCATAATAGGTATTCGGCGGTGGCTTGACTGCCGTGGGTAACATGATTATTGTACCTTACATACTAGGAATGCAGGCATGAGAGGAGACACTCGTTGCTTTATTACCATGGCCATTCAAGGGGTTTCTGAGATATTACCATGTGATCGGTCTACGAAGCATTAAAGAATCAAAATGTATATAAAATTTGACCAGTTAGTCAAGTCTGCATACCAAGAACTTTCTTTGGATCTCCTGCACCAATTGATCTAATGTGATGGCCTCTTCCCGGTTATGGCAAAACCTGCTAAGATATATTTCCTTTGGGTACTGACAGTATTATCTCTTGTTGCCTTTGGTGGATTTCCAAAAATAAATTGTAAATTCGATGACTGCACAAGTTGTGCTGCCATCAAAGTAGTCTCGCCTTGAAGGCGAGACTGAGACTGGCTGACCTCTACAGGCAAAATGTCCGATATTCGGTGGGGATATTTTCGGTCACCCTATTTTCTGAATTGAAGGATGTAGAAAGAATTGAACGGAGGCTATGTTCTGATTAGGCCTTTTCAGGCCTGATACACATCTTTTTTCTGGTCTGTTCCATCCATGGATGGCACCAAGAAATCTATACGCGTATTCGGAGGATGTTGTAGGTGCTCCACATAAATTTAGAACGGCGCTACTTTCATCGAGTGGGGTCCATGCGTAATTATCATGTACCAGGTGTAGATGACTTTCAGCATATAGTGTAGAGGTATTTTTGCAGGAGGAACAATAGTACTAGAAGCACCAAATTACGAACTACGTGTCGTTAGTCCCAGGGACCAGTAAATATCTTATCTTAAAATCATGTTTTAAAAAGGAATCGAAAGATCAGTGAGTTTGTTTCACGCTCTCTTCGATCCGATTGAGCTAGTCTTCAGCATGGCACGTACTATAAAAGCTACGTTCAAAAGGCTCGTTTTGGTGAAGCAGATTCTGTCAATCTTTTTCCTTTTCTACTACAGCGGCCCTTGTACATTATTCATAAACGCAAGACAACTATTGGTAAAAGGATTGGTAACTAACTACTACGTGGGCCCGGTATTAATCCACTAGTAAGCGGCGAAGAAGGTATGCCTGGGTACGTGTACTATGTAGAGAGAGGCTGAGAGTCAAGCGGACCTTATTCTCTATACGTGTATAGATTGAAACAGAATGAAGCAAAATTCAGCAGCCTTGGATTTAAGACGATCCGTGTCCATATCTGCTATTTAAATGCTGTAGCAGGGGAAATTGCCATTCGGGTTCGTCCACTGCACTTATTCAACATCTTTCTAACTGAATTCCTTCATTTATTACTCCGACCTTTGCAAGCCTCTGCGCGCCTCTATTTGTCCCCTATATTCTCATTATAGTCTCTCAAGTTGATCGCCAATCGTTAAACCTTTCTATTTCGATTCATCTTTCTCTCCCGGTCCACACAGTCCACAAACATGCATCGACTCATATCCCGTGGCTATCAATTTTGGACATATGTCCCATCAATGCCCGCTGCCGTCATTTTTATGCTTATTTTCTTATTCATGACTGCCCTCCATTGTTGGAAAATGTTCAAAACGAAAACGTGGTTCTGCATTGCGTTTACACTAGGTGGTCTATGTATGCTCTCTAGCATCCGACGAGACGCCCTCGATTGCCTCTAGGACTTAATGCTGACAATCTTTCTCTACTAGTTGAGGTAATAGGCTATTTAGGCCGTTGTATCGCACACAATAATACAACTACGATGGGACCATACGTCCTAACAAATGCTTTCGTTCTTCTTGGTCCCACGCTCTTTGCTGCTTCAATTTATATGGCCCTCGGTCGCATCATTCGTCGTGTGAGAGGAGAGCACCTCTCAGTAATTCGTGTGTCGAGATTGACTAAGACATTCGTCTGGGGGGATATCATATCTTTCGCTGTCCAAGGAAATTCAACGCCACTTTCAGTACTGGGATACGCTAAATGGGGAAAGATTCTCGTGATTGTTGGGTTACTCATCCAACTAATCTCTTTCTTTATTTTCTGGCTTACAGCTATCATTTTCTCGAAGCGTATTCACCGGAAGCCAACTACTGAGTCCCTTCAGCCACATATCCCCTGGAAAAAATCCTTGCATATGCTCTATGCTGTTAGTGCTTTGATCCTTGTTCGGTCTATCTTCCGGATCATCGAATACACCCTGGGGAACGATGGATATCCCTTAACACATGAGTGGACACTTTATATATTCGATAGTGTACCGATGGCCATCGTCATGGTAATCTTTTTCATCTGGTATCCAAGTCAGATCAACCCAAATTCTGATCTAGACCCTGAGGGAAATATACCTCTGGCGAGCTCGATGTCACAGGAGTACTTGAGGGTCTAAGGCATAGTCTTTTATTTTGTGAATGAATCAGAAATATTCTTCTTGTCTTAAGCTATTCCGTGCCATTCTCTATTTGCGATACATTTGGCATGGTAGTACATATTATCGTTCCATTGATTGCTTTACAAGTCTGCTGAGCTAAAGAGAAATTCTACTTGGGAGATAGACTGTCTACTAAATTTGAAAATCATGCAGGATGATGTTGGTCAAAGCTCTCGAGACATTTAGTAATAGTCACTATCGTAATCCAATGTATCCTTCCGATCTAAGGATAGGAACCTAGAAGTCACAACTAACTCATCGGCAGGGCCGTTAGATCTGATTTGTTTTGCTAAGTCCAGGCCCTGTTCATGAAGAGCTGCTAATATCCGTTTTCGAGTATTGTCGCGATATGCTGCTTGAACAGTTTTCTTGATTCCCTGGCTGGGATACGCGACAAGACCTATTGATGCTGAATGAAGTCAGAGATTTGACCAAAAAGCTTGATGGCGAAATAACCTTGTGAGTATCTTACCATGTGCCATCTTAGCCAAAGACCCAAATGAGCCTTTCAACAAGCCTCCAGCAAAACCAGAGATGCCCCCGTCTCTGGCACCCTTGTAGGGCTGATAAAGAGGATCGATAAAAGATTCGCCAATACCGACGGCGAAGCTCTTCATGCCAATAATAGCCCCGGATTTCCAATCCTTGATCACCCCTCGTTCATGAACTTTGTCTCCATATAGTCCCGGAAGCACGCGAAAGCCTTCAGCGGCAGCCAGAGGAACTTCTATCATGACCCCTGACAGGGTCTTTCCGAGCAGATTTCCCGACGCCCGAGCGGACGCGGACGCCATGGTGCGAACCATGCATTTCTCCTTTCGATCCAATGAGCCCGTCATCGTCAAGTCGTTCATTGACCTGGATTTGTTCAATGATCGACTGTCAGGTCTCATTTCAGATACGGAAGGGGACAGAAGAACAGGTTTATCCAAACGTGATAAGCTCGAAGAAGCATTTGATGAAGTCCTTTTTCTATAAACTTCATATGGCTTGTAGACGACATCGCGTCCTGCCTTCAACATCTCAAATGTCATTCCCATTCCAGCAGATGCAATTCCTGTGATTGGCTCCCATCGTCTTGTGCCAATATGTATTGGGCTTGATTGATATCTATCAATATGAAGCGTCAGTATTCATTCTAAAACAAGATCGCAAACGATCGGGCTCCGTAGTATTTGAGTGCGGTACTGAGCTTACACTTTTAGCTTTTTTGGATCTATCAATCTGCCCTCGACGAGTATTTCAGCAGCGGCTGTAGACAGGTGCCACGCTCTATTGTTTTGTTTGAGCTTCCAGCATGCTGGTAGATGTGGTAGTAAATCACAACCAAGAAGTCGTTTCGGCAATTGTTTGTGGAAGGAGGATACAGCTTCTTGAATACCTTGCTCCTCACCAATCTTTATTGAAAGACGACTTGCGGCGCTGGTAGCTTCAGGGGTCAGACAATAATTGATTGCTCGAATGAGCTTTGGTACATCAAGAAGCCTTTGTGGAATAGGGCTTGGTCCCGCTCCGCTAGCAGCGATCATTTCACCCCAGAATGGTTGACTGAACACCAAGGTTAATGCTTGGGCTATGCATGGCTTGTATAAAACAGCCAGGAAATCTTGATCTGGAAAGAAATCTACTTACTCGCCGAAGAAGGGAATAATTACTGTGGGCTTGCCATAGCGGAGACCGCATGCTGTTGTACCAGCGCCACCGTGGTGGATAACGGCACTGACGTGTTGAAACAGCCACTCGTGCGGACAATCATCCAGGTAAAGAATATGCGGTAATTGCGGCCCACCAATATTACTCCAACCTCGAGAAATTATAGCCCGGACATTGGACCCCTCGATAGCTTGTAGCAGCATTTCCGTCATTTTCTCTGGGTTGCTAATAACAATGCTGCCAAATCCAATGTAAATTGGAGGCGGGCCAGCATCAAGGAACTCCAAAATCTCGAGGGTTGGCTTGTAATTGGGCATATCACGGAAAAAGAACCCACATACATCTGTTCTGATGGTCAATTTCAAATTGCTCGAAGCTGTGGAAAGACCGTGAAATGACATACCTATATTTTCATGCCAGTCTCTGGGCTTGGGAACCAGTCCGGGCGACCAGCAGTAGGTATATGGTATATTGAGATTCTCCAATAGAAAGGGACCATCCGAAAAAGACACTGGATCTAGCTCCAACTCGTGTTTGCGCCAATCATTGATGATACCCCCCAAACTGATACCAATGATGAGATACTGGCGGCACAATGTGGAATCAGGGAATCTTTACTTACCCTTGCCATGATAGCCAGTCAACGACAGAATATGAGACACGATTGACCCAGCTCTTGTCCGGGGGAACATTGCGAAGATTTGCCAGCGGATGAGGAAAGGCCCGAGTAGGGCTCCATGGCATTGTAAACATGAGATGTAGGGGGATACCGAGGGCTTGAGCACAATGAACGTGTGCAAAACTTGGAGGATTGGCAATGATTGCGTTTGCGACAAAGGGCGCATTTGTAACGGGGTCAGGCATTATACATGCATTCCAACAACCATGAAGAATTTCTGCCATCATTAAGCGATTCTTCTGAACATCGCCATCACGTAGACTATTCATATTGGGTATGAGGCCAGGGTTATTCACCATATATGCCATCAGATCAGCCGGATTACCTCCTATTGGATAAAATTCGAGTCCTGCTTGGCAAACAAATTGTTCAAAAGCATTGTGTGTGGCGATTCGCACGCGATGGCCAATTCTTTGAAGTTCTGTGCCTAGTGCAATGAAAGGCTGGACATCGCCACGACTTCCCACTATTTGTATGATGATATTCAGACGGAGATCATATTTTTCAACGAGCGTTTCATAGGGTGATTGTTGTTGAACAACATCGGGATTTGGGAGTAGCCGGGACAGAGTCCGACAGAGCCGGGAGCTTGCGTCAATAGAAACACGGCCATCATCTGGGAACATTATCAGTATTGCGATACAATGAGACAAAAACAACGTTCCCACCTGCAACGCAAATGCCCTCACTGTCTGTGAGGCAGTGCTGTAACGCCTCATAGGGTGGTGGAGGCTGATCTAGAGAGGCCGCAGCTGCCTCGTCGATTCCACGGTTCTCCATCGACATTGACAAGATAATTGGAGCTCACGTGCAAAATAGAACTATCTTCGAGGCAGAATGTCCGGGTAATATATCTCAAGGCAGATAGAAGAAAAAATTGTTGCTGGGCATCTCGTAACCATGACATGATCGTTTTCTCAAGATAAAAAAAATCCAAAACTTGGACCACTCCGATTAATGATGGAGCCCCTGAAGTCTCTACTGATCGTTTGTGGAGCGAGAGTATATCCATTAGTTCTATATCCCTACAATTTCAACTCTTTCCGCAAATACGCGTATAGATAATCTGTCTGCTGTAAGGCTTGCGGCGCTAATAGACTTTTGTTAGACCCACTTAGCTCAGAGTCTAAAAAGTGGACTCCCGAATACGCGTATTCGGTCTTCGAGCGTCTTCGGGTAATTCTCGTCCACTGCAAGCAGGAGTTGATGAACAAACGTTCCTCACAAATCCATAGCAGGCACCAGGGAGCCCCCAGATGGCGAGTAAGAAGTTTCCTTCTCCCCTATCAAAGTGGAATTTCTATAATCGAAATTACAGGGGCAGTATGTCCAAGGTTAAGGAGCATCATTCTTTTGAATGGGGCAAAATAAGGCCGTTAATGCCTATGCCTCAAACCCCACTGCGATCGGTCACTTCGAAGATCTAGCGGTTGCGAGGTTATTGCAACTGGTAATCCTGTTGTCTAAACGTATAAATACCTCAACATGATGACCTTCACATTCGGGGTATCTTGTTTTTCAGAGACATCCAATAGAAATGTTGCCCTCATTCAACATCTCACTGGCTTTGAGCTTAATATTTATGAGCGCAACATCTGCCTTTACCTGCTCGCCCGCTTTCTTTGACAAGCCTCACTTGACTGGGGCGTCGATCCTGCAGCTTGAAGCATCAGAAGCACACAACTACACTACCGTCAGCCTTGCACTGGCACCAACCAAGGTGGCCGAGACACAATCAGTTTCTGCAACTCACAGTCACTCACACGCACCCTGGTCCTAACGATACAGTTCATACCCAGGTTTCCGTGGATCGAGCCGATCTAAAATGTAGGACCCACTCTTCCTATACGCGTATTCAATATCGTCTATGCAGTTTCGATATGGAGAAATTCTTGATCAACTGTTTCTATTCCTATCCGCGTATTCGTAGACTGCGTTTAATATCATTTAATATAATTTTTTTCAGATATTTTGTATTTTCTTTTGCTCCATTAAATCATTAACTGAATGCTATTATGATTTGTATCATTATCATTATAGGCATATGAGCTGGGTTTAATACGTCGTGATACAGTATGGTTTCTATCTTCTAGAGGTAGTGATAATTATATTATGGCAAATCCAATGCAAACGCTATAAGATTGAAAAGATTTTCCACGCCTCTACTTTGCAACGCCACTGCCGCCTCCGATATCAGTCATTGCAATCTCATAAATAGTTTACTGCCTTCCAGCTGATTCCGAAGTTCACTTTTTTGTCTCTTGCACGACATTCAAAAATTCGAGTCTACTCTCTCGCAGTTACATTGCTAAATCTCTCTGACCATGACCAAATTAGAACCTTTAAGGAGCGGCTATTATGTGTGGCATTATGTGCCCTCTATCGCCGCATCTATTATTTTCCTAATATTATTCGCGGCGGTCACCTCGTTTCACTTTTGGAAGATATTCAAGACAAAAGTCCAATTCACTCTTCCATTTGCAATTGGTGGTCTTTGTGAGTTCTCTTTCTTGCTCCCGCAGGTCATTCACCATATTGGAACTGATAGAATATCGATTAGTCGAGTTTATTGGATACGCTGCTCGTGCGGCCGCCCATGATAAAACTGGAAAATTGATGCCCTACATCATTCAGAGTGTATTCGTTCTTCTCGCACCTACTCTCTTTGCGGCTGCCGTCTACATGGTTCTTGCGCGCATAATATACAGTGTCAAAGGCGAGGCCTACTCTCCTATCCCGATGAGACTGATCACGAAGCTGTATGTTTCTTGTGATATCATTACCTTTCTCATTCAGGGTGGTGGGGCTGGTTTGATGGCTAAAGGCGACCAGGCATCCATTGGTCAAGATATCGTCCTGGCCGGTCTAGCCTTGCAGATTGTCACATTTGTTGTCTTCCTTGGTACGGCAATCATTTTCCATAGACGCATGAATCAGTATCCTACACAGATTATTCTGTATGAGAATGTGCCATGGAAGACACATCTCAACAGTCTGTATGTCATCAGCGCCATGATATTTGTTCGATCCATTTTCCGAATAATCGAATATGGATTGGGTGATGATGGGTATCTACTATCAAATGAATGGCCGAATTACATTTTCGATGCTGTGCCTATGCTTATCGCCATGGTCTGCTTCACTGTTTGGCACCCGAGTGAGCTGTATCCATTTCTGGTTCAACCGCGCGAGCAGCCTGAACAAACCCGCACAGTGGAGCCCAAACTCGAAGCCTAGTGAGAATTGAGAACTTGGATACTTGTGGTGGTGGATTTGGTATAAATTTTGAATATTTATGAATGAATATCTGTTTTTCATTCTTGTCGCAGGAAATCCCGGAGACTCGAAAAGTGTCACATGGATCTTGGTGGGTGCGTAATCGAAGATGCGATCACACCGGAGGGGATGAAAAGGGCTCTCCATTCTACAGCTGTTCTGAACGTATGAAGTAGGCGAACGTAACTGAGAAACGTGGTAGAGTAGATTCCAATGAAGTCAAAGGGGAGTATAATCACAATACTGAGTCGGTTGTTTCTCGTCCGCCCCTACCCAAGTACTAACACGTATACTATATGAGTTCTTTGCAAATTTCTCTTTTCAGGATGAAACTAGCCCTGGACCCAGCACCAGTGTGTAATGAAGCTGCCTGAAATAATGGAACTCATCCACTGTGGTCCATTTACGGACAGCAGCGTTCTGAAATGGCGATAGGCAGCCATTGATTTTCGAAATCCCAGTTAAGCAACCGACATAAATTTGAGGTTGCTAGAGCGATCCAGATACAAGGACGATTTCATGATTGTTTGGCTGGCGTAAAGATCTCAACATGATTGAAAGCATCGAGCTGAGATATAGGGGAAAGTGGTGCAGTCTCCTTGGTCCTTCGGAATATTGACCGAGAGGGCGTGATTTTCGTTGAGTTGTCCAACCTATCGGACACTGGTTGGTGTACAGTGAGAGAAAAAGGCTTTAGCCGTAGATCGTATCCATATGTGAAGCCTTAAACTGAAACTGCAATGTATTGTGCCACGAAACAGCCTCATCCAAAGGGGGGTGTTGATAGAAGTAATGGACTACAATGCTCATCACATTGGATAGAAGGATTTTCTCAACAATCACAAGGATCAAATTTGTGAGACGACCTGGATTGGCCAAGCCAACCAGTCAGACCACTGATCACCCAGGTGTTGAGCTATTAAATGCACCATGAATGCACCTCCGTCTCCACACATCCACATATCACGGCGAAAGTGCAACATGACCCCATAATGTGCGAGGATGACCAATGCATGCGGATCTCTTCTTCTGAGCAGATCGGTATATCCTTGATCTAGGATAATAGGCCAAGTCAAGATAGAGTTCATACTTAGACTTTCTGCTGAGTTGATAGATTTGAAATTCAGGACAGACTGTAGAGATGATATAGCTTGCTTGCAGCTAGCTTCATCTGTTGAATTGAGACCATTCGAGTTCAGAAGACTTTGTAGGTGTTGGTAGACTTCTCCGCCATCCGAGGATCCACTATCGGCGACAGAAGATTCCCCTTGTTTCAAAAATGGTGCCAAAATACTTTTTCTTAGAAGATGCCAAGAGCCCCTTGTAACTGCTTTAACTCCTTGGTGCAAAGAAACATAATCGACGAATTTTGACATGAAGGGCTCAAAAGTAGTTTCTCGAAAGATAAGTATTTTGCACATCTCATGTACGCCGAGACTCGAAGAGAAAATCAAAATGGGAACACATGTCTCGGCGTTGACATCTGGTCTCGTAGTATTGAATATTGACAAAGCGCATGTTTGAAGCTCAGTCGCTTGCCGTAGGTAAAATGACCTTACTTCTTGCCTTGGTTCTATTGCACTTCGGTGTATAGCAGCAAGGGCAAGAAGCTCATTCATGAGATAGGCAGTTAATGCCATCTCTTTCAAAATCTGACGAGCTGGAAAATCAATGCCTTGGAATTCTGGTCGAAAAGAATCAATAACATCCGTGGAGAGATGGTAGAAAAGCTCCACATGCTGCATATTTACAGGTTGATGCACATCACCAGGCTCTGTCGGTTCAATCAGGCTAGGCGTCTGTGGCTGTGAAGAAATTGACCGAGTAGATGGAGGCTCAGATCGCCTTATTTGATACTCAAATACAGGTCCATATTCGCACTCGCGCTCTGAGCTCGTACAGTGCGAGCAAACAGGTCTCTTTTCGTCACACTTTCGTCCAGTTAGCGCAACTGCCAGAGAGACTTCACTTGGTGATAACTTCATACCTTGATATGACGCCTTTTGCATTCTATGCAGCCGTTA
>Ga0055528_1001580_pt1 | contig 13547 bp, 7 predicted proteins | sample AraplaCol_mMS_r2_2_FD_55006 | JGI IMG/M metagenome (GOLD analysis project Ga0055528, IMG submission 55006) | Arabidopsis root microbial communities from North Carolina, USA - plate scrape MF_Col_mMS_r2 | ecosystem: Host-associated > Plants > Roots > Endosphere | place: USA: North Carolina...
CAGTTCTTCAACTCGCCTAGAAAAGCAATGTTTTCACCAGAAAAGTCATTAAGCGCCGCGAACTCCTGCAATTGTTCCGAGCCTTTTTGAAGAACATGGTCCAGAGCATCCATGGTATAGATCCTGTCGCTATAGCACTCCTTCAGGGACTGCTGTGACTGACCCTTCTCTGCAAGTGTAGATGAAGATGACTTCCAATCAATTGAAGGAGATGGCGGAAGGGATATTGAGATCGCCGAAAATGAAAATATATCATATTTGGCCGTCGAATCGATAGTCTTTTTCTTCATTGCCCGGGGTTGTATGACCTGAAAGATCGGGACAAAAACAGTGAAAATTTCCCATAGAAGAACTGATATGTGAATCCTATGCGTTTGTTAGAAGGTATGTCCAGAGGTTTTGAAGTCATGAATCTCGGAGTATACCATTGGCTGGGGGCGAAGTAGATATTCACTTTCTCAAAGGCTGGTGCGTACGACGCTGCGAGGAACATCGGAGTTGCATGAAGGCTAAAAGTCGTAACCGTACATGAGACCATGACCTGGAGAATTATAGTAAAACTTGAACGTACCTAGAGAGACAGCAGGCAATTTTCTGAGCACGGCATCCCATAGTGTCGCGGATTCTCCATGCTCGGAAAATAAGAATCGGGGCGGCCTTGCAAAATATGGGTCATATAAGCCAAATTTCTCTTACTATTAATCGACTTGAAGCTTTGGTATCTCACAATCCATGTCCAAATCACTTGCCAGAGCAGCGACGGCCACCATTCCCACCCTCGGTGCATGTACGCCATTTGCTCAGACAGCGTATCTCCACGAACTTCTGTTTCTGGGATGCCGTATGTAGGGTGATGCTTGGCACAAGCTAGCCACATACTGATGGTAATTATGAGCTAGGTTTCAATTACCGTTAGTCACTATATTCTCGGAGTATGGCCATATAGTAGTCGGACCTGCAGGAGTATCCCTATAGCAATAAAAACCGTTGTTCGAGTCGTGTAGCTCATGCTTTGCAACTGACTTATTACTGGGGAGCCGCGTGGCTTTGAGCCCATGCTGATGGTACTTCGCAGTTCAGGAAAAACGAACTGTCTTTGCATGCGGGCGACATGAAGAAAGCGAAGATTAGATGCTTGAAAAAAAGCGATGCCGAGAGGGCAATAAATCCCCATGGCGAATTATTGAATATCAACAGAAAGAAGACCCGGCATTGTCGGAACGATTGGATATGTAACTGACCGAGGATCCAGTATACATGAAGCAAGCTGATTGCTAGAAATGGCCAAAAAATTCCACGAGCTCAAATCAATGGTATATCTCGATTCAAGCAGCAAAAAGCCATGCCTGAAGTTAAAGAATGGCCCAAATAATGCATAATGAAAGATAAAAAATCCCAACCCCGTCCCAGATTGGGGGCGACGAAGGAAGGTTGTAAACAGTAAGACCTGCCATTTTGGCCGCCGGCTCGGCGAAATGAGTGACTGTAGTTGGTATGCACAAAGAAAAACCAGGAGCAATGGCTAATCATTGGGGGTATGTACGGAGTATGTATGTGTAACTAGGTTGGGCCAAATGAGTCGACAAGGAAACGGAGAAAGGAATACAGCCTGTAGATCCAGAGGCCATCCTTGATTGCGAAACCCGAGCTGGGAAAGCTAACAAGAATTCCAAATGTCGAGTCAAAGTTAATGTTCTGCGTCGATCCACATCGATCCACCGACAGTACGGAGAACAAGAGCTTGGGCTGCAGCATTTATAAACCATCTTTAAAAGATAGGCATATTGAATCGCCATTCAACCTAAACGCTGATAGTATTGCTGTCAAAATTCTCGATCTGATATACCTACAGAATGAGGCTGAATACTAATACTCAGGCTTTTGTGCAATCTCGGAGAGTGATAAAAGGAAATACGGATTTCCGGAGTCCGGAGGGGCTAGTAGGCATTCATAAAATTTTAACCTCAGAACTGGTGAGGTTTTGAGGTTAAAATTTTATGAATTCCATCGATTCGTCGTGGATTATTGCTTGGCTACTACCCAAGTAGAATAGTATTCTACTGCTACATCGTCATGTATTCTCCATTGCTAGGGTGTTGGATGGCTATGTTGACGTCCATACTCCAATAAAATAAGTTCTAATGCAAGTACGATATGGTTGCAGAATACTATATACATGAGCCGAGAGTATCGTTGAGCTACTCTGTACTAGCGACGTATATTATAAAACCGAACTCAAAGGGCAAAATGGTCCCAGTTCACGAGCCCATGCAGATACAAGGTGCATCGTGATGTTCCCATCAGCCATTTATCAAATCACACAACGCACGAGTCGGTGATCCTCACACGTGTGGGGCTAATCTCATCGTACGAGGGTATCCTTGCAGGATGGAAGATAGGGATCTACAATAGCAAGTCAAACCTGCAGCACCGAATTTGTCCGTGCAATCTCTGATTCATTTCTCCCTCCATCTACACTTACGAAGTCCGCCATACTTACGGAGTACAGAAGACTAAAACCTTGCTGAGTCGGACTCGGGAATCCGGGGTAAACAGTCCCGCGGCAATGTTTTGGCAGAGTGAAAAGATTTCATAAGTATTGACAAGGCTCTTGGTTGTGGGGCAGATCTTCCAAATTTATTGCTAGTACTCCGTACTACTCCGTAGTTACAAGATCATCGGACAATATCAGGAACGGATCAGGCCGAGGAAGACTACGTACTGTACTGTGCACTACAGTAAATATGTCCCTTCCTCAGTATACTATGTATGATACACTCCGGCTACATCCTTGGCAGCGAATGAGCCCGCAGACCTGGCGGAATACATACCATAAACGGACGGCAGCGTGCTAGGATCCACTTCGCACCGAAGAAACGAAATTTGTAGCGCTTACTGTAGAAGTGGAGGATGAGCCGGTCCCTCCATATGTAGTGTCCAATAGAAAAAGTAAACAGTCACTCGCCATCATGGTCTTGGTGTAAGACATCAAAAGTAAAATCGTCCTAGGGTTTATCTTTCATGTGCCAATCAAGTCTAGAATGAGCCAGGAGCACGTTACGAGTAACTGCTCTAATAGACATGGAGAACACATAGTACATGTTTCCCATGTCTATCAGAGGTAGCAATCCAATGCATACTGGTCGCTTATATTGGTATGCTAGTCGCAGTTGCTCAAGTGACGAACCTTTACAAGAAGACTCCCTATGTAGAGCCTTCGTACATTATATTTCATGGGAAAGCAGGATGAAGTTTTCATTTCGCTAGTTATGAATATCTAGTACGTTCCAGAACCGGCAAAATGGTATGCTTCACAACTTCATGTTTCGTGGAAGGCATGGAGCATCCCTTTCGAAGCATGTTCGCCAAGTGCATCAAGTGTTCCCATCCCTAGCATTTCCAACACACTAATGTCAAATTCAAAGATAGCCTTCCACCATTGGCGTACTTCGATGGCGACGAGTGAGTCCATTCCCAATTCAGGAAGGGAGCACCACGTTACGAGATCTTCTTCAGACTTCAGGAGAAGGCTGAATACCTTTTTTCCTATTTCAACCGCGAGGAAATGGGCTGAGTCGGGCTGGGATAGGACTGTTTTGTCAGCCTTCGCGGCTGCAATGAAAGATCTCAGGTTATCGTTGGTCGCATTGCTAGAAGTTGCCCCGGTGGATTCATCATTGTGGAAAATTGCCATACGGACATCCTTCTTCCAAAGAAGGCGATTCTGTGGGTCATGGAGAGGGATGTCCGTCCGTAAGCCCAGGCAGATATTATTGGCAGTATGTTTAGATTTCATCGACCTGGACCGCATGGCTACTTCCAGGGCTGTGAGAAGCTCGGATTCCGAAATTGCGGCGGGCAATGCGCCAGCGGCTTTGAGCTTTTGTCTTATATCATCATGCTCTGCCAGGAAGCCGACTTCTTCAACAGCACCTATCTGCAGGGCACAAGCGGGGAGCCCTAGATCTAAACGGTATTGTGCAAAGGCATCCATAAAAGTGTTCGCACCGGCGTAGTTCGTCTGACCTGGCTGTCCACAGATACCGGAAATAGAACTGAACAGAACAAAGAAGTCAAGTTGGGCCTTGGCGGAGGTAGACGCATGATGCAAGTTCCACGTGCCTTGAACTTTCGGATCAACAGCAGTATTCCACTCGTGCACTGTCATACGTGGGAATGTCTGGTTTCCAAGCGCCATGGACATTTGCAAGATACCTCGTAGTCGACCCTCAGAACGCGCAACAGCCTTGATCACATCCTTGAGACTTGCTACGCTGCCTTGAACAAAGTCGACACGGCACCCCAAGCTCGCAAGCTCCTCAGCAAAATCCTGATGTTCCTTCTTCGTACCAGCGCTCGGCGAGAGATAGATAAAATGACGTGCTCCACGCTCTACCATCCATGACGACACAGAGCGACCAATCCCCCCGAGACCCCCAACAAGCAAAAATGAACTAGATGCATCGAAACGAGTTTCAGTTCTTCGAGGTCGAACTTTTTGCTCAAGATCTAGTTGGCCTTTGGAGTCTCGGATCGACACGATGATTTTGCCGAGATGAACACCTTGTTGCATGTATCGGAATGCATCAAGTATGGCATTGGCAGGGAATTTTCCGATGGGTCGAATGGGGTGAATGTATCGTTCTTTTACCAAATGAACGATATCTTTGAGAAGTCTATATATATTCGTTAGTCAACATTAACACTTTTGGTGGCTTTGAGAACTAACCTTTTGGCAATTTTCGATCGCTTTCTGCATATTTGATCGAGATCAACACAGCAATAGCTTCGGTTAGCGAGGAATGTATGCATATCAAGTTTGCCTGACCCCATCAAATCCCTTTTGCTGATCTCAACCATTTTTCCAAATTCTGCAACACAACTCCATGTCGCATGAAGTAATTCGCCCGACAGCGAATTCAGTGCCAAATCAACACCAATGTCATTTGTTTCTCGTTTGATATCATCCACAAAGGATATGTCACGAGAATTGAAGATTCTATTGCGAGGAAGACCGAAAGAATCCATCAGATACTTTACCTTTTCATCATTTCCCACCGTCGTGAAGATTTCCGCTCCGATCATTTGGGCGAGTTGAATGGCGGCAATACCAACTCCACCACAGGCACTATGGATAAGGATAGACTATAGATCAGGATTAGTTTACGGCTCGCTGCCAGCCAGAGGATATGAGTAAACGAACCTGTCCTTTTTTCAAGTTCCCAACATCAAAAATGGAATATAGCGCTGTAGCAAATACGCACGGCATGGTGGCAGCGTCCTCAAAGCTCAGCCCACCGGGTATTTTTTCACAGACATTCTCTGAAACAATGACACGTGATGCAAAGGAGCATGATGAAAGAAGCATGACTCGGTCTCCAGGGAGAAGATCTGTGACTTTATTTCCGACTCGACGGACTATACCGGCCCCCTCAAGGCCAAATCCATTTTCCTCGGCTTCAACAATACCCATGGCGCAAAGAACATCCTGTAACCTGATTCAGTAGCAGACTCGCATAGAAGAAGATTGATTCTATCTTACCTTGAAGTTCAAACCGGTTGCATGGACTTCGATCTCTACGTCCTTGTCGTCCAGAGGGCGAATTTGTTGATAGGCCCATTGTAAGGCAGTAAGACGACCGGGCTTGCTTGTTTGTAAGGTCATAACGTCACCGGGATTTGATGCCATGAGTTCTTCCTTAGCATCAAAGCAATGATAGCGACCGACATGAACAATGTTGTCAGTGATTGCATATTCGAACTCGGGCTTGAGAAACTGCTCCTCACGTCGAAGCTGGAAAGTTTCAAAAACGTCGATGATTTTCCCAATTGATCGAGGAAACTGATCTACTTCACAGGTTGCAATATCAACCAACATTTCGGAACGTAAAGATCTGGCTGCTCCATTGATCTGTGCAAACTTGGGGTTCTGACAATGTACCTGAGAAAGACCGGTCACCCACAGAAGACCAGAGTCTTTGATATTGTGTATCAATGCTTTGAATGCGGCAAATCGCCGATCGTCGAGATCTTCGAAAAATGGAGTTTCGTCATCAAGCATTGCAATCACGTCTTGCCCTCGTGGCAAGGGCATATGATACAAATCACGGGGATAGACGACATATCCCCGGTTCTCGAGAGACTGTACCATGAGGTCGACATTCTTAGACCAGGAGAGAGTTAGTAACGTTACTCTCTTCTTTGGAATGACATCGAGAGCCGGTCGAGCCACAATTACTCCCCCAAGTTGGTATGGCTCTGGAGAGTCCAGGACTACGGCGTCTGGAAAACGAAAACCTGCAGCCTGCAGCTCGGAAAGCCATCTTTTGACCCCAACGTACGGCTCTTGAACCCGATCATCATTCTCTCCGTACCACCAGCCCGGTAGCGTCCCCCAGATATAATTGACCCACTTAGAGGTCGGCGTGAGCTCATGGAGCAAGAATCGACCATTAGGCGCAAGCAGTTTCCGGACATTGCACAAACTTTCATGGAGTGATGGTGTCGCATGGATCACATTCGTTGCGATAATCAAGTCGTACTCGCATCCTTCAAACCCCTGCTCAGAAGGCGGATTGCTAATATCTAGAGTCGCGTACTCGATGTTTGGATATCCGGTGAAGCGCTCTTTGGCAGCCGAGAAAAACCCCGATGATATGTCGGTAAATGTGTATTTATAATAGTGTCTGCGATCACCGGGTGTGAGAAACTTGAGTATATTTGAGGTAGATCCACCGGTTCCCGCTCCAATTTCAAGGATTCGGAGATTTGGCTTTGTGTGTATCAGGTGTTTGAAGAACTCCGATTCGTCACACTGATCAACCGAAGCGTATAGATCAACCAGTGTGTTGTCCGAGACTAGCAAATCGAGGGCCTGAAGGTCCCCCACGAAGATTCGCTCAATATGATCGAAAATCTTCTGAATGGCGACAGCAGGACTCTGCGCAGCCGTGCTCGATAGTTGATCAACAAGCCTTCTCACTTTGTCTTTGATTGCGCATTCATCGAGACTATTCAGACTCTGCAGATCAGAAAGATTCAGTTGACGGTCAATCCAAGTTCGATATTTCTTCATATAAGGGAGGGGTGTATCGAGGCCTGATATCGTTCGTTTTGTAGAAACCATACAAAGGTGTGAAAGTTCAGTTAACGCACGCATCTGAACACTTCGATCGGGAGCGGGTTTGATCAAAGTCTCAACATTTAGAAAATCGAGATGCGGTGCCCATGTAGCTCGAGAAAATCCGTCGTGCCCCTCCGTTGAAGAGGTTTCATCAACACAAGACAGCCGTATGCCTGAACCACTAATGACGACCTTTCCCTCAGCAGTTACACCATGACTAGACCCTAAAATACCACCATTTGGAGTGTATTTTGCGGAGGCTTGAAGGGTAATATTGCCATAAGAACGGAAAATGCACAAGTCTTCGATATATGTAGGGATCATCATTCTCCCGGCTGTGTTCACAAAGCCTTTTGTCGCCGCAACACTAAACAGCTGTAATGAAGAATCAAGAACCGAGGGGTGGACAAAGTAACAAGATTCATCGTCCTTTTTCCATGCAACTTCTGATGATGCCCTCTGTAGCTTCGTATGGGCGCGCACATGGTCCAGTCTTTGAAATGAGGGACCATAGTTGAGCCCAGCTCGAGCCATAGCATCATAACAGCGCCGTGTAGCAACCTTTCGGACGAGATCATCATCCTTTTCGGTATTTTGGATTCCATGAACCTGCGATCGAGCTTCTCCGGAGCAATGTTTTGTCCAAGTCTTGCCAGTGTAAGATGAGATTGAAAACTCCCACCATTCACTCTCAAGGGTCTGTGTCAAGCGTCGCGGGCGAAGCGTTGTTATGATTTCTGTCGGCTGGCTTTCTCGGAGAACAAGTGCTGTGTTGATTACAACATGACTCAGACGGAATCCCTCAGAAACACCCGTTTGTTGACGGATAGCCTCTCCAATCATTTCAGCGTAACCAGCAAACGGAAATACAACATCACCAGCCACCTTGTGATCACGCATCCAGGGGACATTGTCAAGGTGGAAAAGATTGCGGAAAGAAGCATCAGACTCGGTACTTTCTGGGACTCTTCGGCCAAGAAGATCGTGATATTTGTGTTGTGGATTTCTCCATTCTTTCGTCAGTCTCGACTCATACCAAAAGCGTTTAGTATGATCCCATGGATATCTTGGAAGATCTGGAAGACTGACACCATTGCCAACAGCCTTGGCAAGATTTAATTCACAGCCAAGGGCGTGAAGCTTTCCAATAGCCGCCAATAGACTCTCCACATCATTCTGTCCTCGGAGGAGTGCGGATGTGTACGCGGATGTGTTTGAGCATTCCGCTTGAATTTGTCGCAGAGGCCCCTCAAGGGCAGCATGTGGCCCGACTTCAACGAGTACCATATTCTTGGAAATCTCGTGCTTTAGGAGTGAACCGATAGCCGCATGGAACAGGACAGGCGACTCTAAGTTTTTCTGCCAATATTTAGGCCCGAGGCTGGAGTCCCTGACGAGAAGACCGTGCTCGACGCTGCTGAAAAACATCTTCTTAGGTGGTTTGCATGGTATTGTACTGATGAGGTCATAATATTCTGAGCCAATTTCAGCCATATGCGGTGAATGGTATGCCTTTTGAACCTTTAACTTCTTCGCCAGAATACCAGGGAGAGTCTGCTTGATATTGGAAATGGTGGCTTCGACTGCTTCTGTATCACCAGATATTGTTACACTCCTAGGTGAATTTTCACAGGCAACTGTGACACCAGAAAGTAGATGTTCACGTACACCTTCGCAACCCATTCCTACAGCAGCCATAGATCCATCTTTTGTTTGTTTTGTCATGACTTGGCCGCGGTAGAATGCTAGCTCGATTGCATCTTTTGCCTCAATAGCACCGGCGGCGTATGCAGCGGCAATTTCTCCACTGGAATGTCCAACGACAGCGGAAGGATAAACCCCAACTGAAGCAAATATGTCGACCAAGGCAATTTGAATGGCTGTGCAGAGCGGTTGGCAGAACTCAGCTGAAAATGACCGGCTAAGTTTAGCGGGTTTTTGTAATTCTTCCTCAATAGACCATGATAATGCAGAATTAATTCTTCGCAGATGGTCATCGAGCGACCTGATTGACTCCCTGAAGACGGGGAAAGATTTGTCTAGGAGCAGACAACGACCCATTTCGGGCCATTGAGCACCTTGACCAGTAAATATCATCGCAACCTTTGGTGATTTGCTGGATTTGAAGGGGACCGACGCTGTCAAGCCGCCAAACAGATTTACCACCGCATATGCACGATGGGGGAGATGTTCTCTGCCTGTAGCCAAAGTGAACGCGAGGTCTGTGATTTTTGCAGGATGCTTTAGCACAAAGTCTTTGTAAAGGGCGATGTTTTTCTTCAAGGAGTCAACATTCGCGGCTGACAGAACGAGAAGCTTTGGCGATGTCATAGCCTTTTCGATCGTGGGGAGAATACCAAATCCCCTGGCGGAGTCAAGAACAATATGAGCATTGGTTCCTCCAATCCCGAATGAGTTGACGCTGATACGCTCCTTTCGGGACTCTGGCCATTGTTTCGGTTCTGTAGGCACGGAGAGCTGACATTCGTTCCAAGGAATGTCTGGATTTGCTTGGTTGAACTTGATGTTGGGCGGAATGATACCCTTTTCCAATGCCAGTACAGACTTAATAACGGATGTGAGCCCCGACGCGCCTTCAGAGTGACCAAGATTCGGCTTAACTGAACCAATTTGGACACCTCCCTGGGGACCAAAGACCCGGCCAACTGCCTTAGTCTCTATTGGATCGCCAACTGATGTGCCTGTACCGTGGCATTCAACGAATGCTGTCTGGGAATAATCCGTAATACCAGAAACTTTGTATGCATGTCGAATCATAGTTTCTTGGGCAATATCGTTTGGTAACTGCATCCCACCGGTTCCTTTTCCGTCACTGTTTGAAGCTGATCCCCGGATAACGGCCCGAATCGGATTTCCATCCTCTATGGCAGCAGCAAGTGGTTTGATGAAGATAGCAGACACTGCCTCGCCTCTAGCATAACCGTTTGCATCGGCGGAAAATGTTTTACAGGACCCATCAGGTGATAAAACGCCCTGCTCCGACATTGCGGCCGTCATTCCTGGGCCAAGTATTAAGTTGGCGCCACCAACTACCGCTCCCTTGCAATCACCTCTAGCAATTGCCAAGCATGCTTCATGTAGAGCGACGAGGGATGATGAACAGGCGGTTCGTATAACCATACTATAATTGGAAAGAATATTCTGTAAGTGCACAATACACCAAGGGGTGTTGGGTGTTCAAGTTGTAGACTAACCTCGGTCCAGTGAAATCCATCTCATATGAGACCCGGTTTGCTAAAACGAAATCCCCGTATCCGCTCACGCGATGAAGTCCGTATTGTTGATTTTCCTTAGCAAACATTTCCACCCAGTCTTCCCCAAAGCTTCCCATATAGCAACCAATTGGAGTTCCTTTCCAGTCAGTCTCACACGCATCTTCCATACATTCCCTGACTACTTCCAACATCTGTCGCTGATGAGGGTCTGTCCTCTCAACCTCAGCCTTGCTCATGTGGAAGAAAGACGTGTCCACCGTAGAGATGTCAACACTATCATCGAGAAAATATCCATATTCCGTCTTTATACACCCTGGATTTGCTTTCTCAGAGTGATATGCCCATGCATTGTATCTCGACTTTGGAACAGGGCCACGGGCATCTCGCTTCTGGACGATGAACTCCCATAGATCCTGAGGAGTTTGAATATGCCCGGGAAGACGGACCGACATTCCACAGATCGCGATGGGGATTGTGCTGCTGGATTCAAGCTCTTTGGTTATTGCTGGATCGATAAAAGATCTGCAGCCATTGATTGGATGACCTTGATCTTGAGCTGACGATATATTGGAAGCATCCAATCTATCTTTGACAGTGCCGGCCTTTTTGGACCCGTTTATTTCGGCATTTGGCAAAGGCATTTTTCTTAGATCAAAGACGAATGCGCTGCTCGTGTAGAGGAACCGAAAATTTGATTATAAGTAGTATTGGGCGTTTTCCAATAATATTGATAATCGAAAGAAAATCACAAGGTTCGAAGATTGAAACGATTTCATCAAAGTTTTTTCCTTCCAGAACCCTGACAACCATGGGCTTTACTAGACTATATAACATCTTGATATCTTGGTTCTAACAGTGAACGCTTAACAAGGGATCTGTATATTGAGAATACTAGTAGTATGGAGCGACCAAAAATGCCATCCCGGAGCACTAGTGAGTCCAACCACGCTTCAGCCGGTGAAAGGGCTTTTGTTTCGCGGTAGATATCGACTAATAGAAGTACTAGTCTATCTGACGTACCTCACTGTCGGTTCCCGGGGGATACCATTATTACTGGCACCGAATTCCCGTTCATGCGAGGGAGATGTATACTCCCGCCAGCTGTAGACGCAGATAGCCGGCGACTGCTACAGATGCTGTCATCCTGCTAAGTCGCAATAATTCTGTAGCAGGATATGCTTCTAGTGAACTCTAAGGACTACAATGGAAAGACAGCTCGAAGGATTGAAGAAAATTCAGCTCTGGCGGTATCTCTAGATGAGAAACTTGTGCAAGGAGGTTGACTTGAATCTGGTGATCAATACTGGTAGTATAATGATCTACATCATCATGACTTTTTGACTTGCGATTTCGACATTCAATTTCGGGTCTTTTCAAAGTTTAGCTATGACATGGCGTTTCTTTCATCTCGGAAATCATGGAGGAGTATCTCGGCAAGGATTAAGCCGTGTTCACATTAATGAAATTATGTGGGAAATATTTCGCCATCGGGATATCAGTAATGCATGTTGCCAGGGAGGGTTTCAAGTGGGGGTCGTTTTCTTTGTCGCTCCATTGGGCTCCAAAATAGTCGAGCGAATAGATGTAATACACGCCAAAGAGAGAGGCCACAATTAAAAAAGTGTATAAAAAATTTTAGGACCGAATTTAGACTCGATCAGTGATCGATGATCTTGATATGGCGGACCGTAGTCTTTGTTGGTCTGGATTGTGATAACCTTCACATACTTAATCTACGAAACGTTTTAAATAGCACGAACGGCTTATTTTCCAGGACATGCAGCGGAACTAAGGATCTGCACAAGATGATACCTAACATCCGGCTACCAACCAAACTTTTCTTTGACAGATTAATGGATTTTCACCAAAGAAAGGAGTCTAGGCGTTCGTGGTTTTCCTGCTATGCATGTATCCCTCGCAGGATCTGCCTCGTGCCTTATCTTCTTCATTAGTGGTTCATGGGATGTTGGGAGCGCCCCACCCCAAGCAATGACTGCAAAATGAGATTATGGTCGACCCCGTGGGTAGATGAGCTCTTGGACGCAGAGACACCATATTCCCCAATCGTGCAGAACACAGTATCTCATTCAGTGCGGCTTAAAATGACGCCCTTTCTCATTCCAATCTACAACGACGTTCCAAGTAGATCGCATATACCCACGATCGACTATATTACTAGCGTGAAATGCTAGTGCGCGTTGATCAAATTAATCGGGAATAGCGTATGCGGGACAGGTGAAGCGGGTCACTAGAATCGTTCGCGCATCCCCGTGCGAGGGGGGACGAACTATCGTGGAAACTATCCGCGAACTCGAATCTATCATATGGGCGCGTGATGTAGCAGGAGGCTGCAAGGATTATCTGCAGGGTCCAATAATTTGACCAAAAGTAAATCGTAGATGAATCATTACGTCTAAAAGTGACTAGTGATCTCGGAACTCGGATGAAAAATGTAGCGCGTACGTGTAAGGCTACATATATCACGTTTCGTCGTGGCAGCGGGCGCGATACTATTTTTTATTGCACGAATTGATCTAGTCACACCAAAACCGAATATTCAAACCCGTTTTGTCCGAGACTCGTGTCATCTTCAAACATGAAGTCCGTTGACCCAAGCCCTACAACGGAGTGGGGCAGTACAATACATGGGCTTCGTCTGTATCTTGGTGCAACTGGGTATTTATGCCCATTATTATGACTGGCGGTACTGGTAGTATCGCAGATGTGGATTTACTGACTCTCGGTTTCTAGTCTCGGCTTGGCCCTCTTTCTCACTTGCCTTGAAGCGACCATCGTCAGCACATCACTTGTCACCATCACTGATGACCTTCAGGATTCCAATAACAGTAGTTGGATTATCACTTCCTATCTCCTTACCTATACAGGTTTGATAAAGCCCACTCAGAAGTTCCACCATAAAGACTATGTTTTTAAATTGCTAACTGACTTGTCGGTATAGGATTTTTAATCGTTTGGTCCAACTGTAGTACCATAGTCGGTGTTAAGACCGCTGTTTTAGCGTCTCTATCACTTTTTATCGGCTTTTCCGCCGCATGTGCAGCATCTCAAACACTCAATCAACTGTAAGCTGACCAGCAAAACGATTTCGGCCTTCGCTCATCCTGTGATTTTCTACGTAGAATCATTTTCCGAGCCTTGCAAGGACTAGGTGGCGCAGGTGTATACTC
>Ga0055528_1001622_pt1 | contig 13269 bp, 8 predicted proteins | sample AraplaCol_mMS_r2_2_FD_55006 | JGI IMG/M metagenome (GOLD analysis project Ga0055528, IMG submission 55006) | Arabidopsis root microbial communities from North Carolina, USA - plate scrape MF_Col_mMS_r2 | ecosystem: Host-associated > Plants > Roots > Endosphere | place: USA: North Carolina...
GTGCAGAGCTAACCGAATGTGTTCCGCCGTTACGTTCTCTGTTGCTGCAGCGAATGTCTCGCTGCGCCACTCCCCCTTCAATGGAGGCACGTAATAGTCGAGCTGCGTCGTGCCACGCTCTGTTTCAAGGCGTTTTCGAATTGCTTGCAGTTCGCGGTCCAGTTGCACAGGATCCATGCGATTGACTACACGGCGCTCGTGCTTTGAATAGTGGCGAACAATAGTCTTGCGATCGTTCTGCCCAAAGATCCGTTCGAAGTCGTCGGGGAACAGCAGGAAGAGCAGCATGTGACGAAACTGTCTTGCTTCCCAATCGGGGACCTGGCGAAGCCATTCATCGAATGCCCAACCGTCACCGATCAACTCCAGTTGACGAATGCTGGTTAGCTCACTGAAGCGGCGGAGGAAGTTGATTAGGAAGACGAGCTCGCGCCATTGATTTTGATTGAAGCCGGGGCCGGCGCTACCGACACCTGCGAGCACGTCGTCATCTAGCCAGCGTGAGTCCGTCGGTAACGGTTCGCCGGACCACGACCAAATAGCCTGGATAGTCTTGCGTTTGTGGGCTGCTGTGAGGCTACTTGGGCAGAGGTACAGCAACCACATCATTTCTGCGACCAGTTGCTTCGCGGAGTGCGCGGCCGGTGCGAGCTGACTCTCTAATTTCTCAAGAAACGTTCCGTCTCCGAGATCGGGGTTACGCACGAAGTGCTCGTCGAGCAAGTCGAGGGCTTGTAATGTCCAAAGCGATTGATTGGTCAGGACGGAGCGGCTGCCTAGGAGCGCCGTGTCGCGCCAGTGTATGGCCGCGTCTAAGATGGATTTAGGATCGTCGTCCCCGCAGTACCTGCTCATAAATCGCCCCGTAGTTTTTCGTATGTGTAGAGTTAGTCAATTGTATCGATAGATCGTCTGGACTGTGTTGTCGCAGCGCCGTGAGCGGCATGATTTGCCGGGAAATTTTGGGCAGCAGATTTGCAACGGCAAACGACCAGAAAGCCAAAAGCCCACCGAGGGGGTGGGGTAAACGCTTGATTATTTGGCGTGGCAGACGTGATCCGAATGTTCGACCTACGGATTAAGAGACCCGCTTCCTGCAAATAGGCAGAAATTAAAATGCGGTCAAATCAATGACTTGCAGCGCGGCCGCCGCTTTGGGATGTTCAGCTTCAGGGCTCGCCACATCCGGCGCACACGCGATTCGCCCAGCGACAGCCACGCCGCGATACGGCGATACCCAAAGCGTGGCACTTCCTGAGACGCTGCGATCAACCGCTCTCCCACAAGCTCTCCGGCTACCTGGGCGTATAGGGCGGCACCCGGCGGCTCAACCCCAGGTAACAGCATGCCTTGCGTTGCGACAACCCCCGCCGGGTCGGGACTTCCAGCGCTTCGCGCCGGCCCGCCGGGGTGCTCATTTTTTTCGGCTGAACTCCTTCAGACCATCGATCACCAGCAGTTGCTCGGCAATCAGGCGCTTGAGCCGATCATTTTCCGATTCCAGTTCTTTGAGCCGACGGGCCTCGGCGACATCCATGCCGCCGAACTTGTTTCGCCAGCGGTAGAATGTCTGTTCGGTGATGTTGTGCCGTTTGCACAGATCTTTCACTGCCTCCTCGCGGCTCTCGGCTTCTCGCAGGATGCGGATGGTCTGTTCGTCGGTGTGGCGCTTCTTCATCGAGTTCTCCTTGCCTCTAGGATAAGAGAACTCACTTGCCGTTCGGCTACATGATCCGTCTCAGGTCAATGCCACGCAAAATGAAATTGTCAGCCGGAAAGACCGTAAGATTTTTACATCAATAGCCGCGTGGCATTGAAAAGCACTCGAGAGTCGGCCCTTTTCAGTCTCAGAATTATCCTAACTTTAGATCGGTAGCCACCAAGCACATGCGCACTCAACGGCACATTTAGTTCTCCGGGGCCCTATCCGAAAGACGAGCGTAAACTTGGCTGCCCAACCACTTAGACACCAGCTCACGCATCTCTGGCTTGCCCATGTAATCAGTGAATAGCTCTTCATTCAGCTCCATGCGCTCAATAAATAGTGACTCGAGGACCTGCTGAAATACGAGCTGGAACTTGTCTAGGGAGTTGACCTCGGCTGCCTTCTGCAGGGACTCGTTCTTGCTCGCGGCTTCGGTGATCTGATCGAAGAACAACTGATCTGCATCATTCAATTCGCCGCCGAAGCGCTGATTGATGATGTCGATTAGGCGCGAGAGCGAAACGGGTTCTTCACGCACCATGCCTGAGCCCACCTCTCGTGGACCGTCAAGCGGTTTGGCATAGCCCTCATTGAGACTGATCGAGCCTTCGCTAATTTTCTGCAAGCGGTAGTAATCGAGTTCGACTTCCTCGTCGAACTGATAGCCCGGCCCGCTCTTGCGTTTGGGCAGCTTCAGCGCGAGATGGCGCAGATAGGTGAAGAGTTTTTCCAAATCGCTGTCCTGATAGGGAATCACTTGGCTCAGGAAACCGTACAGATTGCGAAAGGCCTGCAGCTTGCCGCGCCACAACTCCGCTTCATCCTCTTCGCTGTTCTGCAACTGCACAAAGCGCGCGACCGCCTGATCAAGAATCGCATTCATCAGCTTGTGGTCACCGGGGCTCTGGCGGCGTTTAGGCGCAAAGAACACATGCGCAAACTCGACAATCTCGGTTTGCAGGTAAATGCCCGAGGCATCCAGCTCGGCCTTCACCTCGTAGAGCTTGTCCGGATCGACATGCTCGCCCATCACCGAGCCGTCGTAGTACTGACGAAAGGCCTCCTGGATCTCGTCTGGCTCGTTGACGAAATCAAGCACGAAGGTATCGTCCTTGAGTGAATGTGTCCGGTTCAAGCGCGACAAGGTCTGTACGGCTTGAATGCCCGCTAGCCGCTTGTCCACGTACATGGTGTGCAACAACGGTTGGTCGAAGCCGGTCTGGTATTTCTCGGCCACCAGCAACACGCGGAAATCCGGTTTGGCGAAAGTGTCGGGCAACTCCTTTTCCTTCACCCCGCCATTCATCTCCACCTCGGTGTATGACTTTTCCGGAACCTTGTGGTCTTCCAGTGCGCCCGAGAACGCCACAAGGCTCTTGATCGGGTATCCCTTCTCCTGGATGTAGCGGTCGAACTCTTGCTTGTAGCGCACCGCCTCCAAACGCGAGCCAGTCACAACCATCGCCTTGGCATGGCCGCCAATCTTGTGCCGGGTGAACTGCTGGAAATGCTCGATCATCACCTCGGTTTTCTGGCCGATGTTGTGCGGATGCAGGCGCATGAAGCGGGCCAGTGCCTTGGCCGCCTTCTTGCGCTCGACGTTGGGGTCGTCTTCGGCCTTCTTGATCAGCTTGTAATAGGTCTTGTAGGTGACGTAGCTCTTCAGCACGTCTTCAATGAAACCTTCCTCAATGGCTTGGCGCATGGTGTAGCGGTGGAAGGGTTCACCGCGGCGACCGAAGATCGCCAGCGTCTTGTGTTTGGGCGTGGCAGTGAAGGCAAAGAAGCTCATATTCGGCTGATGGCCACGCTTGGCCATGGAGCGGAACAGCCGTTCGAGTTCGACTTCGCCTTCCTCCTCGGCCATTTCTTGAGCTTTGCGGCGCAGCTCGGCACCACCCAACACGCTCTTGAGCTCGGTTGCCGTTTCGCCCGATTGCGAGCTGTGCGCCTCGTCGATGATCACCGCATACTTGCGCGTGGGCAAATGGCTTTTGCTGCCTTCCCCGCGTTCCTCGTTGAGCTTGGCCAGCTGCCCTGTCACGAACGGGAACTTCTGGAGCGTGGTGATAATGATGGGTACGCCCGCTTCGAGTGCCTCTGCGAGCTGGCGCGAGTCTTCGTCGATCTTCTGCACCACACCCTGGCGATGGTCGAACTGGTAGATCGTGTTCTGCAGCTGGCGATCCAGCACCACCCGGTCGGTGATGACCACCACGCTGTCGAACAGCCGTTCGTCGACTTCGTTGTGCAGGCTGGACAGACGGTGCGCCAACCAGGCAATGGTGTTGCTCTTACCGCTGCCGGCTGAATGCTCTACCAGATAGTTATGTCCCGTGCCTTCGCTTGCGGCAGCTGCCACCATCTGGCGTACCGCCTGCAACTGGTGGTAGCGCGGAAAGATCAGGCTTTCCTTGCGCACTTTTTTACCGTCGTCCGTGGTTTTCTCTTCCACATTCAGGTGCACAAAGCGGGCAAGTAGGTCGAGCAGGCTGTCGCGTTGCAGCACGTCTTCCCACAGGTAGGCCGTCTTGTAGTTACGGCCCTCGCGGTCGGGCGGATTGCCGGCACCGCCGTCCATGCCGCGATTGAAGGGCAGAAAGGTGGTGGATGAGCCCGCTAGGCGCGTGGCCATGTGCGCTTCTTCGGTATCAACCGCGAAATGCACCAACGTGCGCTTGGTGAACACGAAGATGGGCTCGCGCGGGTCACGATCGTGACGGTACTGGTGGATCGCATTCGCCGCCGTCTGCCCGCTCAACGGATTCTTGAGTTCCAGCGTAGCGACTGGGATGCCGTTGACCGACAGCACCACATCCAGCGATTTTTCGGAGCGAGGGCTGAAATGCAGTTGCCGCGTCAGGCCCATTCGATTGGCCTGGTAGCGCGTTTCCAGATCCGGGTTCAGCCCGTGCGCCGGGCGGAAGAAAGCCACCCGCAGGGTCTTCCCGAAGCACTTGAACCCGTGGCGTAGTGTGGCCAGCGCGCCGTGCGTGTCCAGCCACTTGCACAACGATTCCAGCACCCGCCCGCTGGTCTGCGCACCGTGCAGTGCTTCCAGCTTCTCCCACACCTTGCCCTGGGTGGCGCGGATGAAGGCCAGAGCTTCTTCAGGGAAGATCGCCTGCTCGCGGTCGAAGGCCTTGTCAGCGACGCGCATATAACCATTGGCCAGCAAAACGGACTCAATGGCGGTTTCGAATGCGGCTTCGCTGGTGCGCTTCATACAGCGGCCCTCGCTTGTTTTTTTCGTAGCCAATAGACGACCACCTGCGCGAACTCCGGCAGGTCGCCGGGTCCGCTTCCATCCCATCTGGGCAGCTCACGCGCCGGATCAATGCGGCGGCCATCCTGCAGACGCTGTTGAAACGCCGTGAGCACTGCCTTACGGTTGTTCACAAGGCGAGACAGATTCAGGTTCAGCACCTCATTGACGGCCTTGTCGATGGCGCCATCATCTGCCTTGATGGTGCCATCGCCCAGGTAGCGAAACTGTCGCTCGATCGGGTGCGCCGGGTCACATACGCTGAAGCACAGATCGTCGTTGCCCTTGCGCGTATCGCAATGCTGCTCGCGTTCAGGCCGGCCGTGTCCGCCCAGACAGGCGCCGAGCAAATTACTGTAGTCGAGCTGCCGCTCAGGGTGGTCGGCCTGGCATTGCCAGTGCTCGATCTTCATGCTCTCGGGTGTGGCGCGGATACGCGACTGACAGTAGCAGCACAGACCGCGCTGTTCGGCCACCAATGCGTGCCGCAAGGCGGCCTTGTCGGTGTAGTTATCGTAGTCGGCATGCGGCTGCTGGCGATGCTGGGTCAAGGTGGCGGGCTCCAGCCCTTTCTGAATGGTGCGCATTTATTCTGCACCCTCCAGAAAGCGGATCAACGAACTAGCACGAATCAGCTCGGGCTCGTCCTCGCCCAGCTTCGTTTCCAGAGCCGCAATGGCCGCACGAGCATCGTCGAAACGCTCCTGGTCGATCAATGAGAAGAGTTCCTTGAGTGCGCCATCCACCTGCCGGTTGCGCACCGGCGCGCCCATGAATTCCTGCAGGATGCGGTTGGCATCCATGCCATAGGCCTCGGTGGGCACGGTCACGCCGACCTTGCCATCCACGAACTCGAGGAAACGCACGCACCGTGCTGGCACCTCGCCCAGAACCAGAGGCGAATGCGTGGTCACCACGAACTGGCAGGCCTTGAAGGTGTTACGCAGACATAGCAGGACATCCCGCTGCCACTTCGGATGCAGGTGCAGCTCGATCTCGTCAATCAACACCAATGCCACTCCCTCAGCAATGGGGTTGTCGCTATCCGGGTTGGCAATGGCCAAGCGCCGGGTGAGGTCGAAAACCAGTGCCAACAGGCCGCGTTCACCGTCGGAGAGTTGCTCGAGAAACAACGGCTGGCCGCTCTTTGTCACGCTGAAGCGTGCCGGTCGTACATCGTAAAGCGCGAGATCGCGTACATCTGGAAGGAAAGTTTTGATTGCCTGTTCGAGCTGCTGGAATAACCGTTCTTTCGTAGAGGCCGCAAAGTCGGAAGCAACAACCCGATACCAGTTGGCAAAATCATTAAGCGATACTTCCAGTTGATTGAGGGCCTTGTCATAGGCAATCGCTGCGTCAAGCTTGCGTGGCTTGGGAAGCGCGGGTGGAAGTCGGGAAAGAAAGCGTGACGTTGCATAGAACACCGCGAGTGGCTGCTGACGACTGTCCTTCAGTGTGGCAACCAGTTCATCTGCTCCAGTGGCTGCATCGTCAGGCAATATGCGGACGGTAGAGATGTCCGAGGATTGATCAAGCTGAAGTTCAATCAATCTAATTTCATCGTTGATGTCCTTCTCTTCTTTAGAGCCCTTCTTTGTCTCACGGGTGGCAAAGCGGAGGTCGTCTCGGCGCTTTGTCAGAGCCTCTACTTTTTCAGCAGGCAGAGGGGCTGCGTGGGTCAGGTCGGTAGAAACCCTCGCCGTATCTAGATCAAGCGTAACTGACAGGGACAGCCCAGGCTTGCCGGATTGAACGTCGGTATCGCTTAGGCCAAGCGGAGACTCTCTGGAAACAGAGAACTTGGGCAGCCCCAGCGACAACGCACACGTCAGAGCCTTCAACACCCCCGACTTTCCCACTCCATTCACGCCCGCAATTACCGTCACGTCATCGGCAAAGTTGAGGTCGAGCTGATCGAAGCCTCGATAGTTGGCAAGAGCGAGTTTCTTTAATTTCATTCGGTCATCTCCTCCAACGGGATTTGGCCGGTAACGGCGGCAGTGATCAGCGCGGAGCGGCGTTCGGTAAGTAGGCGCAACGAGTCTCGCAGTTCGCCACGTAATGTCTCCAACCGCGTATTCCTGACTATCAAGAACTGTTGGATCGCGAGCTGCTCGCTTACCGGTGGCAATGGAACCGGAAGCTCCTTGATGTTCGACCCAGAAATGGATGCCAGATTGGTCGAACGCTTAGCGCGACTCTCAAAGTAGCGCTTTGCCTGGAGTGTCGATGTCCAAAGCGCCAGCCAATCGGAATCAACTGAATGAGGCCGCACAGCAAAAACGTGGTTCTGATGGAGGCAAGGTGCTATTTCGTCTCGCCAAACGCAACCTCTGCCTAGCTTATCGATGTCACCGCCCTCGTTCATCAGTACATCGCCATATGCCAGAAGGTTCGATGCAGCCTCTGATGCGGGTACCTCAACTGTGGACACGTCGTCTAGCTTGAGGTATCCGTCCTGGACGTTTGCGACGCGTAGATACGGGTACTCGAGTAATTCCCCGGAATACTGCTTTCCGAGCGTCAGACCACCTCGAACCTCGGCGAGCTGCTTTAGACGCTGCACCCCCCAATGCGCTGGAATCTCGCCCAACCATTCCTGGCCGGAAGGTTTGAGCGGCGCATTTGGGGTGAGGCCGCGGGTGACGACGCGGCTGATAAGGGCTGCGCGCTTTTCTTCCAGCAGCGCCAGCATGCGTTCCTTCTCGGCGATTAGCCCGTTGATGCGGGCGGTTTCGCGGTCGAGGTAGTTGGCGATGGTTCGCTGAGCACCGATTTCCGGCAAACTGACCTTGATGTCGCCGAGATCTGAAGCATTGATTGCCGGATAGCTGACGCCGGTTGATCGGCTCTCGACCTCCCAAAGAAACCGGTTTGCACGAAGGGCATATTTGCAGAACTGGTGGTCAAGTAGGTTTGACGGCCTGACAACAGCAAATCCCGTTGAGACGATCAAATTATCCGGTGGGTTCTCGACCGGCGCTATAGCCTGCAGGTACGTGCGAACGGTTGAAATGATGACATCGCCATCACGCACGATGCGGCGAGCACGGCTGGGCGCATCCTCGAAGCGATAGTTGACGATGTCGTGGACTCGCCCTTGAGAATCAACGTTGCCGATATCGATGTAAGCCAACTCAGAATCAGCATCCGTGGACTCTGAGAGTGCCTCGTCGTTGATTGTCGCGGCGTACTTGAGGCGTTGCTCCGGAAACCGCGCTGTAGGCATCACGCCGTCACCTCCCGCAGCAACTCCAGAATCCGCTGTTCAACGCCAGCCAGTTCCGCATCTATCTCGTGCAGCGGGCGCGGCGGCTGGTACTGGAAAAACACGCGGTTGAAGTTGATCTCGTAGCCCACCTTGCCGATGCCGCCGTCCTGCTCGTCCTGCGTCTCGCGGTCGATCCAGGCATCTGGCACGTAGGGTCGCACTTCACGCAGGAAGTAGCTGACGATGTCTTCTTTCAGCGGAATGTTTTCGCCATCCTTGAGCGCCGGGTCGGCCTCGTACTCCACGAAGCCTTTTCTGCCATCGCGATGTAGGCCGAGCAGGACATACAGGCTCTGTGTCGTAAGGTCGGTGGGCAGAGTTTGGGCTGGGAAGTAGTTGGCATCCCCCAAAGGGTCTGCCTTGTGGTGTTTGGCAATCACCGGCGCTGCATCGGGATCCACGGTGGTAAAGCAGTCGCGGAAGATTTTCTTCTGCGCGGTGCCTTTGGCGCCCTTGGCCCAACCTTCAATGTTGTCGGGCAGGGTCCTGAACACCTGCTGTACGGTGGCCCAGGTCTGGTTCCAGTCCAGCAGCGATTCGGTGCCCAGTTCGCCCTGCACCGCTTCGAGGGCATCGAACAGTTCGGGGCAGGTATTGAGGAAACGCTCGCGGGCTTCGTCGGTAATCTGGAAACGCAGGCGCAGCGGGCGCAATACGGCAATGCGGCGATAGCCGAAGTCCGTGTTGTCAAACACGCGGCTGGTCTGACTGTTTTCCAGTGCGCCGTGTTCGCGGGTGACGGTATCGAGCGCAGCCTGATCGAGGTAACGGCGCTTGTCGCCCAGACTGCGCTTCATCGGCATGTAGCGCTCGCGGGCGTCAATGAGCTGGATCTTGCCCCGGCGCTGCGCGGCCTTGCGGTTGGTGACCACCCAAATGAAGGTGCCGATGCCGGTGTTATAGAACATCTGCTCGGGCAGCGCGACGATGGCTTCAAGCTGATCGCGCTCGATGATCCAGCGGCGGATTTCACTCTCGCCACTGCCGGCACCGCCAGTGAATAACGGTGAGCCGTTGAATACGACGGCAGCGCGTGATCCGGGCTTACTGCGGTCGCCTGGCTTGTAGTCCTGGAACTTGCTCATCATGTAGAGCAGGAACAACAGGGCACCGTCGTTAATGCGCGGTAGCTTGCCGCTGTAGCCACGGAAGTTGCGCCAACCGTCGATGATTTTCTTCTCCGCTTTCCAGTCCACGCCGAAGGGTGGATTGGCCAGCAGGTAGTCGAAGCGGTGGTCGGGAAACGGGTCGTCGGTAAGGGTGTTACCCAGCACCACTTGCCCGTCCTTGTGACCCTTGATCAACAGGTCGGAGGCGGCCACGGCGTAGGAGCGCGGGTTGTAGTCCTGCCCGAAGACCTTGACCGTGGCCTGTTCGTTATGGGCACGTATCCAGTTCTGCGCTTCGGCCAACATGCCACCGGTGCCGCATGCGGGGTCGCAGATGGTGACGATGACGCCGGCCTGGGTGAGCACGCTGGTGTCGGGCTCCAGCAGCAGGTTGACCATGAGCTGAATGACTTCACGCGGGGTGAAGTGGTCGCCAGCGGTTTCGTTTGCAGCCTCGTTGAAGCGCCGGATCAGGTCTTCGAACACCAGACCCATGGTGATGTTGTCCACTCGCCTGGGGTGCAGGTCGATCTCGGCGAACTGGGACACCACCTGGTAGAGACGGTTGGACGCTTCGAGCTTCTCGATCTCATTGTCGAACTCAAAGCGCTCGAAAATCTTGCGGACGTTCTCTGAGAAGCCGGCGATGTAGTCGGCCAGGTGGCGGCCTATGTTGTCGGGGTCGCCCTTGAGCTTCTGGAAGTCAAGCTGGCTGTGGTTGTGAAAACCCAGCGGGGTACCATCCTCGTCCTTGGACAGGTTGTTGAGGATGGCATCGATGTTCGGAATGTTCTTCGCCTTGAGCTGCTCGTACCGTTTGAGCACGGCCTCTTTGCTTGGCGCCAGCACGGCATCGAAGCGACGTAGCACGGTGAGCGGCAGCATGACACGCTCAAACTGTGGCGGACGGTAGGGGCCGCGCAGCAGGTCGGCCACCGACCAGATGAAATTGCCGAGTTGCTGAAAGTTAACGCTCATTGTTATTTAACTATCTTCTTGTGTTTATGCAGGCCAATCGCAATGTGCTTGTATTCCCCGACATTCAGCGCGCGGCGCATCTTGTCGGCGGCGGCCGAGAGGTCTTTTTCGATGCTCAATGTGATCTCCGGTGCAGCATTTTTGTGATTCCCTGGGTGTGGCTATGAGCAATGAAAGTCATGGATGACGTGGGGCGACGACACCGACATACTTGTACAACGTGGTGCGGGACACGCCGTAGCGTCGGGCCACTTCGGCAACCTGGATTTCCGGGTCCCGTAGCAGCGCCTTAATCTCGCGCACCTGCTTCTCCCCTAGCTTGGGCTTGCGACCGCCTGAGCGACCTCTAGCACGCGCAGCAGCGAGCCCGGCATGCGTGCGCTCACGGATCAGACTACGCTCGAACTCCGCAAGGGCCGCGAAGACGTGGAAGACCAGCTTGCCCGCAGCGCTGTTCGTCTCGATCTTCTCGGTGAGGCTCTCGAAGCTGATACCGCTGCGTTCGAGGTCCGCCACAATTTGCACCAGATCTGACAGGCTGCGACCGAGCCGATCGAGCCGCCACACCACTAGCGTATCGCCACTGCGGAGAGCCTTACGACATTGCTCTAGCTCTAAACGCTCAGCGTTTTTGCCGCTTGCAGCTTCCTCGTAGACGACATGGCAACCGGCCTGTTGAAGCGCGTCGCGCTGCAAGTCCAGATGCTGGTCCTCGGTGGAGACCCGAGCATACCCAATACGCTGATTCATTGACGAAACCCGGACATTGAAAACTTGACGGCAATATTAACTCGGCACCTAGCGTTTCGCTAGCCCGGAATGCCTTATTTCGCAATGTCCAGAAAATGACCGTTTTCGTGTCGAGATGCTGGAGTGACGGAATCGGTGTGGCCAGAAAAATAGCCCGGACGACATGGGTAGTCGAGCGGGCTACAACAGTGACTAAGTTTTCACGAACAGTGAGAAACCGGCTTCGTCTCAGAACACGTTTTTCACTATTTCTGGTGACCTACAAGCTCAAACATCAATATTCCCCGCCCGCAACGCATTCGACTCGATAAACGCTCGCCGCGGCTCGACATCATCCCCCATGAGGGTAGTAAAGATCCCATCCGCCGCAATCGCATCCTCGATCTGCACACGCAGCAACCGCCGCACGGCCGGATCCATCGTCGTTTCCCACAGCTGCTCGGGGTTCATCTCCCCCAGCCCCTTATAGCGTTGTTTCGAGACGTTGCGTTCAGCATCCGCCAGCAGCCACTTCATCGCGCTCTTGAAGTCCGCCACGGCCATGCTGCGCTCACCGCGCTTGATGACCGCACCTTCCCCAATCAGCCCCTTGAACGTATTCGCCGTCGTCACGAGCTGCTGATAATCCGCCGTGTGCTGGAATTCCTGGTCGATGACCGAGAGCCGCACGTTGCCGTGGTGCGTGCGCTCGACATGCAGCGCCCGCTGTTCGCGAACCGCGTCATACGAAGGCACGACCCGCACTTCGTTCTTCAGTGTTTCATCATGCAACGCAGCGTGCAGCGCCTTAGCCGAAGCCTCGGTCGACTCCTCGTTGGAGAGATCGATCACCACGCCGTCCATGACCGCTTCCAGCGCGGCCGGGTCATACAACCGGCTCAACCGATCGATCACGCTCTGCGACAGCAGATACGACCGTGCCAGCTCCCCAAGCGCATCGCCCGAAATCGCCGCCGCATTCTCCCCAGGCACCAGCTCCGACCCTTGCAGCGCCAACCGCAGCATGTGCGCGTTGAGCTCCACGTCATCCTTCAGATACCGCTCGTCCTTGCCCGCCTTGATCTTGTAAAGCGGCGGCTGCGCGATATACACGTACCCGCGCTCGATCATGTCCGGCATCTGGCGATACAGGAACGTGAGCAGCAGCGTCCGGATGTGCGCACCGTCGACGTCCGCGTCGGTCATGATGATGATGCGGTGATAGCGGAGCTTGTCGAGGTTGTAGTCTTCCTTGCCGATCCCGCACCCAAGCGCGGTCACGAGCGTGACGATCTGCTCCGACGACAGCAGCTTGTCGTAGCGCGCCTTCTCGACGTTCAGCACCTTGCCGCGCAGCGGCAGGATCGCCTGGAACTTCCGGTCACGCCCTTGCTTCGCCGAACCACCTGCCGAGTCACCCTCGACGATGTAGATTTCGCACTTCGCCGGGTCTTTCTCCTGACAGTCCGCGAGCTTGCCCGGCAGGCCGACGCCGTCGAGCACGCCCTTGCGGCGCGTCATCTCACGCGCCTTCCGCGCCGCATCACGCGCACGCGCGGCTTCGACGATCTTCCCGCAGATGATCTTCGCGTCGATCGGGGTTTCGAGCAGGAACTCTTCCAGCGCCTTCGCAACGACTTCCTCAACCGGCGCACGAACCTCGGAAGAAACCAGCTTGTCCTTCGTCTGCGAGCTGAACTTCGGTTCCGGCACCTTCACGGACAGCACGCACGACAGCCCTTCGCGCATGTCGTCGCCGGTCGTCTCGACCTTCGCCTTCTTCGCGATTTCGTTGTCGGTGATGTACTTGTTGATGACGCGCGTCATCGCGGCCCGCAGGCCGGTCAGGTGCGTGCCGCCGTCGCGCTGCGGAATATTGTTCGTGAAGCACAGCACGTTCTCGTTGTAGCTGTCGTTCCACTGCATCGCGACTTCGACGCCCACGCCGTCCTTCTCGCCGTTCGCGAAGAACACGGTCGGGTGCAGGTTCGTCTTAGTCTTGTTGATGTACTCGACGAAGCCCTTCACACCGCCGGCGAACGCGAAATCGTCTTCCTTGCCCGAGCGCAGGTCCGTGAGACGAATCCGCACGCCGTTGTTCAGGAACGAAAGCTCGCGCATCCGCTTCGCGAGGATGTCGTAGTGATACTCGACCGTGCCGAAAATGGTCGGATCGGCCATGAAATGCACTTCGGTGCCGCGGTTCTCGGTG
>Ga0055528_1001630_pt1 | contig 13233 bp, 13 predicted proteins | sample AraplaCol_mMS_r2_2_FD_55006 | JGI IMG/M metagenome (GOLD analysis project Ga0055528, IMG submission 55006) | Arabidopsis root microbial communities from North Carolina, USA - plate scrape MF_Col_mMS_r2 | ecosystem: Host-associated > Plants > Roots > Endosphere | place: USA: North Carolina...
GGACCTGAAATTCAAAAAAGGAAATCTTCCACAAAAAGCAAAATAGAAATTCTTCAACTCCATTGGTCTATACGCATCAATGGGGCATTCGACCCTCTCGGCAGCGCGGGAGACTTGCCCATCCCAGCTCAAGGGTCCAGTTATAAAAGCATTCAGCCCCCACGGTAGATCGCGACACTCGCCTCTCCTCCTTCATTTCCAAGCCGCCGCCGTCATCATGCTCGCACTATCCATTCTCTTGGCGAGAATCAATAGATGGAGGCATGTGAGGCCGTCCCTGATATACGCAGACACTTGAAGCAGTAGAATGTACGGAATCCTATGGGATATATCGTGCATCTGAAAGGGTACAAAGGTGTCGTGTCGGACATCAGATTTTGTGTCATTTCATTTTCATTTCATTTTTATTTCATTTTCATTTCATTTTCATTTCATTTTCATTTCATTTTCATTTCATTTTCATTTCATTTTCATTTCATTTCATTTTCATTTCATTTTCATTTCATTTTCATTTCATTTTCATTTCATTTTCATTTCATTTTCATTTCATTTTCATTTCATTTTCATTTCATTTTTTTTACCTTTTCTCTCCCTTATCGAATTTGGTAGTAGCAAACAGCATTTCAATATGCGGGCTACCAACTCGGGTCTCCGAGGAAAGAAACTCCATTAGGCTATTATTTTCACCTCAGTTGTCGGTTACTCTCTCTTTAGTTCGGGCCAGAGTTTGGTGTCCGGTATCCTTCAAGATACCAAACATTTTTCATTGATAAATTACCCGTTTTCGATAAAAAAATATTCCTGGACAAGAGAAGGTGTATATTTTTGTTCTACAGGATACCGTCAATTCCTGCTACGAATTCGGTTGTTTCTTCGATACTATTTCCATTATTTGTTTTGGTCAGTGTACAAGTCGTAAACCGTTGCTCGTGACTGGGGGTGTTCTGATGGTAATTGGTACACTTCTTTCAACTGTTTCCTATGGCCATTCGCGGGATTTTGGTCAGTTCGTTATTGGCTGTGACATTTCGGGTATTGGAAATAATCTGGATACTACTACGATCCCAGTTTGGTAGTCTGAATGCTCTCAGGCTCACAACCGTGGATTCCTTGTTCATTTTCAAGGTACCCTTCTAGCTGTTGGTACTTGTGTTGCATACTGCATTGACTTCGGTTTCTCCTACGTGGATTTCTTCCGTTCAATGGTGATTCCCGACACCACCGATAAGGAGTGCCATTTTATGTTCCATATGCAGATTTTTATCAAAAAGAATGGTCAAATAGTAGATAGCAGCATTACATCCAGTAAACTGCTGAAATATCTATAGCAGCACTACAGCCAGATCATATTCGCTCTTTTTGCTACCATCAGCGCTCTGACACTACCAAAGTCTCCTCGCTGGATTGTTATGCAGGGTCGAGATCTGGAGGCTCTCTATGTCATGGCACAAATGAATAATAGCTCTGAAGATGTTGAAGATGTTCCTCCAGGTTTCAATCTTATGAAAACTGATATAAATGCAGCTGCTGCTCAGGAGACTACTAGCAGCTGGAGAATTTTTTTATTTTTTTTACTTTTGGCAAAATCCAAGTGTTCCAGAGTATGATAATCGGTTGTTCTGGCCAGTTTTTCCAGCAATTTACTGGCTGTAATGCTACTATCTACTATTCGACCATTCTTTTTGATAACAATCTGCATACCCAACCGAAACCTTACCTATCAAGAAAACAGCAAATCGCCACCACGATTATTGATTCTTTCAGCTAAATTTATGCTGTTGCTTAAAAAGTTGCCATGATCATCTTCCAATTCACCTCTCAGGACGGGAACTTGACTTGCACCTTCTGCGGCATTGAATCTGATGTTCCTGGCATGCTCAGTGAACTCGCTACCACCCCATTGAAAGTGCCCTGCCATAATAGTGTCAGTCCAGATAAAGTCAATACTATGAGCCACTTACCTCTATTATCCCCGAGGCAGCTATCCAGTCGCAGAGTTCTTTGATTCCAATGTTGGTCGTTGTTCAAACAATTTCCCACGAGATAGGTATCCATTCCATGTGATTCGATGTGTAAGTCCTTGGTGGCAAAGATTTTATTCTCTTGGTCCCGCAGTTGTTGCATTACTTCGTACGGCTTCTTGTTCCATTCGAAGAGCTCCTGCGGGATTACTCGACTACGTTCAACCTTGCGAGCATCTATGAAGGCCTGTGATACCAATGCCGTTTTTGAATTCTTCCCCTGGAGTTCTCCCCGATACGCATACGCATACTTCGTAAACTTGGGTGCGCCATGCTTCCCACCGACTTCAAAGTAAACGAAGATGCCCTGCGAAAAGGAGAGATCGCTCATAAGTTCGAGGCCGCGGACGACCGGGACCCAAACCTGAATGAGACGCGTCATCTCGGCCTCGCCCTCATCAACAACTTCCCGTGTTAAGCCATGTCGCCACTTGTTCAAGGTGAGCTTGCACTGTACGACTGCTTGCAGATTGCGGTAGAGGGTCATGATGGCGGCGCCATCGCCAACTTTGGCACGAGCATCAATGAGCCCGTACAGCGTCTCCATGACAGTACGCGCATCTCTGATTATCAACTCGAGTTGGATTGCATCAAAGCCGGTGAGAGGGTATGTCTTGACGTAGGGCAGGACTTCGTGGCGGAAGCCATTTAAAACGCCCTTTGTTGCATTGACGGCAGCCTCGACCTCCTGCTGATCAAGGTGGTGTTTCAAATCGGCCACTGCTCTTGAAATCATTCCATCCACTACCCAAGAGCTGTCAACGTGTCCCGTAGCATTGGTAGCGACCAAAACCTATTGCTTACCGGCGGAGGTAATCTGCTGGATCATGTTTTGCAGCTGGGCTGTGTCCTCCTTAGCCTTCTCCATGTTCGAATAGATATCCCAAACAAAACCGACCACTGTGAAGGCCTTCCCAACACTATCAATTAGCTCTCCATACTCCTTCACGATGCTGGTCACTTCATTCACGATGGGTTTCATAGAATTCCATTTCTCTAGTGCTTCATTCATACTAATGATCGTCTCACTGAGCGTCTTTTCGTCTGTCATAGTGGTGGATTCCGATGTGATGGGCTGAAGCACCAATTCACGATTCCACTTATATGTTTTTAGTCTGAAGACGATAGAATGGGTCTCGGGGAAGGGAAGTTATTGGAGGTATTTTTGAGGTCAAGAGATTATGGATTTGTATCATGTCAAGAGAAATTTGTATTACATCATGAGTGCAGTAAGGTAACCCGCATTTAGTAGTGATATAAAATGACTGGATGTATGTCAGTTAAAAGTTCCACAGTGCAGCTAATGGGACTGTGCTACATATAGCATCAGCTCTATAATCTATTAGCTATATTTCTCTGTGTAATGAAGACATAAAAAGTTAAAATTCTATTAAAACAGTTGATTACCAGTTCTGCGTCTGATTTAGACACAATTTCCTAGTACTATCTCTTGTCACTAGTATAATATTGATAAGCTTGGCTTTTAATTAGATGTACTACTTTTTGTACCGTAAAATCGGAATCTAGTCGGATAGACTTCTTAATCGAAATAGAGGGATCGACCCATTTCTCAATATACTCACCTGTAAAAGATGAACAACTGAACTCAGACAACATTTTTGATTTTCCGATCCAGCCTTTACAAAAGGGTTACAAAACGTTCAACGGGGGCCAGGATGGGCAAAAGCAGAGGCAATAAAACCACGATCATTCGAAGCTCAAAATATCATGACTGGTCGGAATGAGAAAAAAAAGGACCATAGATTTCATGCGCGTTGGCCAGATCCAAAGGATTAGCTCCCAATGTCTCCCATTTGAGAGAGAATGCGATTCTGCAGCTCAATCATACACCCCATGTGATCATTCAACCCCGCAGCAATGAAGAAAGTACGAAATTGTAGATGCAAACGGTTGCCCAGACATTATCTGCTGTTCTTTGTCGCAACTATCCATTCAGGGCCAAGGAGGGCGTCAGCCACAAAGTTGAAGACATATTGCACGGCCGACCGAGACATTTTAGTAACCTCAGCTACCATTTCCATGGAACAGGAACCATGTAGCCCAAGGCTTGGAATGACGCTGAGCGGCAAATTCTCATCAATTCTAGACTTCCAAGAACGAAAAAGATAAGATTTTAGCAAGCACCAAAGGATGAACTAACCGTGATCAATGTACATTTCTTCAGTTGGAAACAACGTCAGCGAAAAGAAATGGATGGTAACAACGTCGGAATGAAGTGATCATATAGCAAAGTATATCAATAAGGACAGTTAAATAATACGCCTAATTCTACACATCTACTGTGGAACATTTTATTCAGACTAGAAGTACACCATTCAAACTTCCCAACAGTACATCATGTCTGATTTACATCAATCTAGTCCACAGGACTCTTATGACGAGCCTCAGATCTACGTTAGTTATGAGGCTGCAACGGCCGACCTACGAAATGAGTTGATGCGCAAGGAGAAACACCTCAGATTCCAATATCAACTTATCAGCGTTGTTTTCAATTTGATTGCAATTGCGCAAATAATAATAGGCGCAACTATAACTGCGTTGGGACCGTCAGGTGGGGAACACATATTATCGATCACAATTCTCGGTGCTTTCAATACCTCTATTGCGGGATTGTTAGCGCTGCTTAAAGGGAGAGGGCTCCCGGAGCGACTAAGGAGAAATATGATTGAAATATCCAAGGTTTCGGAGTTCATTCAAGAAAGAGCAATCTTGTTAAGATATGGCAACAGTGGCATTTCTCACGACGAAATTTCGACCCTTTTACAGGAGGTTTTTCGAGAATACAATGTCGCCCAGCAAATTATTGAAAGGAACGAAACAGACACATACTCTGATGAAAGGGTGCCCCAAAATCCCGTTGCTTATGAAGACACTGTGAATGGTCCTCCGAGTCAACCAGAAGTGGACGGTAAAAAGAGTGGAAAAGCACGCCAAATGGACGAGGAAATGGGGACTGTTAACTCAAGTTAAACGACGGAAACCTTCAAAGTCTGCCAGATGTAACATTAGCAAATTTGAATGAAATATAATTAGTTTACCCCAAAATGAGTGATATATTACTAGCACCGTCTGACCTCCGCTGGATTTCCCCTTACTTTGATGGTTAGCTCAAAATGGATATGATTTTGGATCAATTAGGCTCAAATCCAAGCACGTTTTTCATATTGCAAGAGCCTACTACCTCAAAACGATTTTAGGTAAACAATGCATGGTAAGCTATGAAGCTCATTCTCATGCTGGAGTCGAATTAACCAGAGCGAAGGTAACCGAAGAACGGCTTGATATGGATTGAGACTGTTACTGCTCACCAGAGGATGATTCTAGTCCAATTTACCTTCAGCTCATTCATCACAGCTCTGCCTCGCAGCTCTGCCTTTCCCGGATCTCTGTACATACTCTTTCCTGCGTCTAGGAATTGCTCAACAAGTTAAAGATCTAAGATAATGTCCATTGCTCCGCATAATTCATCTTTACTTCCAGGCTCTTGTCAGACCATATTCATGAGAAACTTATGCTGCACAGTACAATCTCGTAAATCTCCCGTGCCAAGATTTTTCCTGGAATAATGGGTGTCGGAAGTTAACTCTATTAAAATGGGGTTGACTTAGAGTTGATAGTGTAATTCGGACATATGGAGGCTGTCAGAGTAGACAGAAAGTATTATAGAGTTCAAGTTTGTAGTAACATGAAGAAAAGGCACACTGACGATGTGCAGCTGTTGACAAGCTATTCCGATTATATCAGGACAAACTCTCAATTTTATGATACAGGAAAAGCTGCTCGAGCTCTCGTTGATGGTGGGTTTTATCTAATCTAAAAAGAATACTCCAGCGAAAAGTAAAGGTCCTTTGGTGAAAGTAAAATGTGCCTGTGATTTCTCTGGAATATTAGCATCTCAAGCAGGTAAACTCTGCATGTGGACTAACTCGTCCGTCTTCACATTAGAAAGTTAGAATAGCTATGAATTGTATTCCCTTAACTTGTATATAGTCTGTGTAGCATTCTAATATATCCCACTCATGCCTCTATTGGACCTGGGTACGATTCTCCAAGTTAGGCCCATGCAACAAAAAGCTAATGGTATCGATATGAAGCTTTCGTCCTCTTTGTCAACTTGAACTCTTGCGATCTGTTTTAGATCTCGCCGATCGCCTCTACTTCGCCTCGGTATACTAACTCAACCGCGGCTCTCTACCCACGCCCTTTTCCGCAACCGGAAATGGAGAGTCCAGTTGCTAATGTGTAATTTAATTGACCACCTGACAGGCTTAATTGGGGAGCCTATTGCATTATCGGGAGATCTGAAGTCGAAACCAGATTCCCAGACTTATCTGAGGTTGGCAGGTAATGAATTCATAAATCACCTGAACAGACGGGGGAGGACCCAAACAATAGGAGAACCGGTTAGGGAGATTGACCAATCAGCTCAGGCAAAGGGTGGCCTTAAGCGCATAGTTTTTTAGATGGTCTAGACCGCAAGATCCTAATGCGGGTAGTCAGTATGGTCTAGGTAATGCCAAGGAAACAAACCACTGTTTCTACTTCTACACGCGCATAGGTTTCAGTCTTCAAACGAGTATTCATCGAAGTCGCCGTATATCCAGGTATGTACGTATGGATACAGGATGGAATGCTGATTGATTGATTGGCACGTCATCTTACGTGATTATGGTACCTACTGTACTCTAGTTGATGTACTTTATGTATGGATCGGACTTGTCGCCGATCAGCCGACGAGCCGATGGGCCACAAGATTCATTTTGTGCAATTTCACACATTGCATCTTTCTCGGCCACAAAGCCGTCGTGTTTGATTGTCCGACAACCCGCGTTCGATGGATGCGATGAACCGATCTAACACTTCCCAACTGGGGAATTAAAACTACCCTGCTCATAGTGATACTCGCAAACCTTGAATATAATGGAGTATATATTCGGGGATTACCCCCCTCCCCTCTTCAATTTCAAGTATTCAAACTTGAAGCTCCTACGGTCTAGCTACTTTTAAGTAGTATATTCAATATCTTCGCAAACCCTTATCGGGTCTTCACGTCAAAACAAAATATACATTCTGCCTGATATTTTCACAGTTTCGCAATAAAAAAACGTCGCCAAAATGTCGACCACAGTCGTGCATACAGATACTATTCAAAGCCATGCAAGCGAGCCTGTCGATCTTTCGAAATTCCCAGATGGCTACAAAACATCAGGCCAACATCCACCAGTCTACTCCGAAGTGCGACCCTACTCGGAGTTCCCCAAAGTTCACCATGGACCGACAGTTTGGAAAGCAGAAGACTATCGTGAAAATCCTGATCTTTGGACGCACCAGTTTACCAAAAGCGAGATCGAAGAGATTAGCACTGCTGCCAACGCCTTCATTGAACATGATCTTCCTTTGACAGGAATTTCAAAGGTAAGATAAGAATCAGGAAGAACGAATCAATAGCACGACTTATTCATTGCCCCTAGACAAATTTCCCATTGCCCAATCTTTCCAAGCGGCTAGAAGTTCTCCGTCAGGATTTGATCAATGGCAAAGGATTTTATCTCTTCAAAGGAATCCCCGTGCGAGAATGGGATCTTCGCAAATGTGCCACAGCTTACATGGGTATCGGTACATATCTCGGTTACTTCGTGAGCCAAAATGGCCGGGGTCATGTCTTGGGGCATGTTAAAGATTTGGGCGAGGACCCAACTAAGACTGACCGAGTGCGAATCTATCGCACAAATGCACGGTAATGATTCCCTTCACAAAATACAATCTTGAAAAGGCCATGCTAAATTATTGAATAGTCAATATTTTCATACCGATGGCTCGGACATCGTTGGTCTTCTGTGCATTGCAAAGTCCCTCTCTGGCGGAGAATCAGACATTGCCTCAACTCATCATGTTTTCAATGTTCTACAAGAAAGACATCCCGATGTTGTCCAAACACTGTGTGAGCCGAATTGGTATTTTGACCGCAAAGGCGAGCTCTCAGAAGGAGAAGAGCAGTGGATTCGGGGCAGCATCTTCTATCTCGAGAATAAGAGGGCTGGTGACAATCCTCGAGTCTACGCTAGATTCGACCCAATGAATGTCACCTCTCTATCAAGATTCAACTCTGGGCCAAATGCCGTGATCCCTCCTCTATCGGAGAAACAAAAACACGCAATGGCAATTTTTGAACAGACCTGCGCAGAGTTATCATTGCATATGATTCTGGCACCAGGAGACATTCAGTTTGTCAGCAATTCACATGTCTTCCACGCCCGCACAGCTTACACCGATCATCCTGCTGGTGCTTTGGATGAAGATGGCAAACCCGCACGTCGCAGACATTTGATGCGTTTGTGGCTTGCAGCGCCAGAGTCTGAAGGGGGATGGCGTCTGCCATATCATGACACACTTGAGAAAAAGCGAGGAGGTATCCAAGTAAATGACCAGCCTCCTATTTGTCCTCTAGATGCGGAATAAGGGTGACAAGGTACTGGCACATACTGGATGGATGCTTGGATAGCGCGTTATGTGATATGAAAATCCTTTTATGACTCTATTTTCATGTGCAAGCTACTATATTAATTTTATTTCCAACAATTCGAAGTGCTTTTAATACTGGAAGTCGTATCTATTGATCGTACTCTTTGGTCAAGTCAATACACCGAAGGTCAGCGAGTGGCAGTCGACATTGGGAGCCTCTTCGCTTACAAGGGCTTGTAGCAGTTTTGTTTGTAGAAGATAAAAAATTGTCAAGATGTTCTACATTACGTGGATGTAGTAATGATGCACCGAGGCACTTCATGAAGATCATCAAGACTAACGCTCTTTTGGCACCAAGAGCATGGAATAAATCATATCTAGTTCCAATTATTTCAATCATAAATGAATCTTGAATAGAGCTTGTCACAACCCATTGATCATTTAATAGCTGTTCACAGGTCAATACGGCCTGATCATCACCGTTCCTTTGAGCAGAGATCAAAATCGTCATTAGTCGATCGAATTTCTTGATCCAAACTCACCACGGCTAGAAAACCGCCAGCCTTAGGACAACCCGATGCCTTTTCTTCTGACAAGAAGTTGAATGGATTTCAGAGATCGTCGCAAATCTGCTGCAAACGGGGCAAGGGGCAAGCTGTATCCAGTGGATCAGCGGCATCCGTACTGTTGCTGACGGCAAGCATGGCCACCGTTGACCATTTGAATTCTTCCGTGTAGATAGAAACAAAGCAATTTATATCACATAAAATATATTGAATTACAAAATACATTCGGTCCATTGGTTCAAATTGTTCAGGCTTTGACCGGGCGTATTTTTTGGAGTGGACTGACACAACTTCGCTCGTCGGGTTTGTGTCGCGCATTATCTGGCAACTTAGGGTCTTCCATCGAACCGTATCACTATAACATCCAATGATACATATCCAGAATTCTATCAACAGTGCTATAAGGTTACCGCAATGCACATTTTGAAATTGCCTGAAGGTTATGACAAGATGAAGGAACGTTATTTAACAGCTACCAACACTATCAACGAGCCAAAATAGAACGGCGAGGGCGGCGTACACAAACGAAGATGAAACAAAAAGTTCGATCGGAATAGTCCATTGTATCGAGAAATATACGACCAAAAAACCAATACCGTATGTAGAAAATTCTTCGCAGGCGTTCCTATACTTGAAATTGACACAGAGAGCCAATAAAAGACAGATAAATTTCCACAACATCCGCATATATACAAGAGATCTAAATTGTAGTTGTCGCGAGCGCTGGTCACATCATTGCGAGGTAGCCTGGTGAAGAAACGAAGAATCAAAGGTTATCAAAGGCCCCGTGGTTGCCGCTCTCCCTGCAATCTCTCAAATCGTGCTCGGTTGGCCTGCCCACTTCGAATTTCTCGCTGTGTTTGAAAAATATTATAACCTAAATTGAGCAAATTCGTGCTCTGTCCGGGCAAAACCACTTTAATTTAAGACAGGGATAATTTGAAAAAGTATGATGCCTTGATCGGTGCCTTCCCAGTCTCTCAACTGGAAAACGTCGATCGTTCATCGTCCCCCCCCCCACGCGAGTCTTTGCAGCAGTTGGAATCATCAGTACGGTAGAATCCGAAAACAATTTCCCCTCTTAACACACATCGCTTGTTTCTCGGTTCGTACCCGAAACTGCGCTATATCTTATTAGGCTACTAGTAAGCAGCCTTTGTTTCTTCATGTCCCGTTCTGCATCGGTACTGTATTTCAGCGCTCAAGAAACAACGTATGATGCCGTATCATCCACAGAACGTTCTCGTACAAGGGAGGTAAGGACCTGACGATATTTTCTGCTTTACTGAGTCTCGTCGTTTTTCCTATCTAAACTCTTCATCTATCTCAACCCATACGAATGAGTGTTGGGCTGATCTTGTGGAGAGATATATTTGGTAGGCTAAGTTTAGGGTTTTCGCGTTACTCTGTAGATTCCGCTCGCCACTATCGTTCCTATTCGCTCACATTTTCTGCTGATGGCTGGTGCCCACATGAGCTGACGACGGCCTACAAACAGAATTTCGATCGGGTCAATATGAACGACACTCCATTCCACAACAACTTCTCTCAGCCCCAACAGCCGGAGTCCTGGGACGAAGATTCTCAGTAGTCATTTCCTACCGCCCTTATACCACACGGTCCAACTATAGCCCCTCCCATCCGTCGTCGGCGTCGTAAAGATAATAATCATCTTCGGTTTCATCCCAAATTCTATCCTTATCCCATTCCTCTTCTTCCACAGGCTCCACTGTCTTGAGTGTCCACCATAACTCTTCATTCTCTTTATGATATATGAGTTCAGGCCTTCATCATAAATTTCCATGACAATTTCTTGCAGTGATGTGATTGCTCTGAAGTGATCGACTACCAACGCCAATTGCCTATCGCAAATTGAAGGGTCATCAAGGTTGTCAACTGATAGTTGAATTCTCCAAAGTTGATTTATTGCAACACTAGGCCCCTACGCCTAAAAAATATCTGGATTCTAGTCGACCTAGTTCTCTGAGAACTGATCCGTGGTGCTAACTCTAAAATAGGATGGCATCAGGGCAGCGACCTTAACTTCTCCTAGCGCATAACATTAAACAAAAAGAGTGTCACGCTTTCTTCACAGCCACGCCGATCGAGGTACGTAGCATGTACGTGCATAATGGCCGTACCTTCCGCCTGTCCGTTCGAAGTGCAATGTCAGCGACGCTATGAATAAGGCTCCTTCTTCTACCTACACTTGTAGCAACGGCCGTTTTGTTTGGTGCAGTATTCTTCATAATGACCTGTCTCACCACCTGTTCCTAAAATAAGTGAATCAAAAAAAGGATATAAAATATACACGGATTAGCGTTCTCACATCTTTTGCATTCGCATTTATTTGGGCAATTCTTTATCATATGTCCATATTCTTTGCAGTAGTAACATCGAACGCGAGAGAAATATGAGTCTTCGCTTTCATCTGAAATGTCACTGGTCCAAGCTCCTTCTTCATCGTCTTCGTCTTTACCGGTCCTAAGGGTGACTATGAAAACAGTCAGCGGGGATCACGCCATATGATAAGAAGAATAATTGCGATTATAGAAAGAGAGACTGAAAATGAAAAAAGGCAGCAAATTTCATTGAAAAGAAGAGCTGCAGTAAGGATCCTTTGAAGGATTCGTGTAAAAGCGCAGCCATCCACTCCCAACCACTCACTGCAGCCAGCAAGATTACGCCACGTATAACGGCCCTCTGGAAGAGTGCTATATGCTAATTTTCATAATTTCTTCTCACCGGAATAGATATGCTGAGAGCCGACATGAGCATTGTTGTTGATTTGCTGACCATTGCCACTATTGATATTGTTGGTCTGTGCACCTCCGCCGCCGTGGAAAGCCAAAGCCGGTGGCTCCTCTTCAGCAGCCGAGCTTTGAATAGATTTCATCTCTTGAAGAATGTCTTCAAGTTCGACTTTTTGCTCCGGTGTAACAGAATTCACCGCATTGCTATTGACGATGAGTTGAACGTCTTGAGTTAGCGTAGCCATGAGCTCTTCGACTTTGTTTCCTTTTCCAAATCTCTGAATGACCTTTGTATAACGTTTCTCCCATGTATCCTTCTCACCAGGAATGACCTTTTCGAATATTTCTCTCAATTTCCGTGCCTTTTCATCACAAGAATCAAGGATCTTCTCTAAAGCATCGCAGATATCTGAGGGTATACGATTGTTACCCGGCTCCAGCTCGTTCTTACATCTCTGAAGAATATGGAGGATAACGGGCATTCGGCGTCGAACTACTTCAAATGTCTCAGATAACTTCGTATCACTCTTGGCACTGTCGTAGATCTTGATCGAGGTATCGAGGAGAGTGATAACTGCGGAGATGCCGCTGATCACCTCAAGAACTGACATCTTGAGATAATGTATTGAAGAATGTGTGCAGTTGATAGTGCCCTCACAGTAATCGTGGTAGCAAGGACCGTTTGACGGTAGCTGAAAGGGAGAAAAGAGGGGTATGAGTCAAGTGGAGCCTCAACATAAATGGGGACTATTGCATGCGTGATGCACCTTCCCGTTTGGTGCACTTGGGCGCCAATGGAAGGTACACGTCTTGACACCATATTTGTAGGATCTGATACCACGCGCGTCTTTCAAGTTTTACAGACCAAGTGAGCACGAATTGTCCTTGGACGGTGAAGCGCGGTTGAATTATAGGGTTATCAAAAGGGTAGTAGGAACAGGCTTGCGGCTAATAGTGTGGCTCGAGATGTAGGTGATATTTACTACTTTGTCATGCGCAATATGGAAGTTGCGTGGCCAGGGGATAATTTAACTGTGGTCCAATTATAGTCTAGCCGAAGGGCCGAAAAACGATCAGAGAGTGTAGGTGGTGAAACAAGTTTCCAAAAGTACTGTACATCTTTATGATACCACAGCTCGCCACTATACCAAGTAGCGGACGCACTGAGGAAAGTCTAGATGGAATCGCTGGAAACAATCAACATGTTTACACTGGCACTATTGGAAGCACGCGTGTAAACTGATGATGAGCCCTTTCCTAAGACCTCGACTGTACCAGACGGGTGAATGCAAATCGCATTCAGCAGCTCGGCGCGGAATGAGCTGGTTGGGTTTGGGGCCGCGATCGAGAAGCAGCCACCTCGCTATCGAAAAGTGAACTCGAGAACTTTTTCCGTCACATTCGATGACT
>Ga0055528_1001634_pt1 | contig 13192 bp, 17 predicted proteins | sample AraplaCol_mMS_r2_2_FD_55006 | JGI IMG/M metagenome (GOLD analysis project Ga0055528, IMG submission 55006) | Arabidopsis root microbial communities from North Carolina, USA - plate scrape MF_Col_mMS_r2 | ecosystem: Host-associated > Plants > Roots > Endosphere | place: USA: North Carolina...
TGATGGAGAATCAAATTCGTTCGGATTTTTTTTAGGTGATGGTGAATGTAGATTTCATTTATATAGTTGGTTCTAGCGGTTGATTGGAGGGCAAGGCGAAGACTCACCGGCCGCCCGCGGAAAGCGAAGCCTTGCATGGAAATCAACAGCGGTGGCCCAAGCCATCCATACTATCTCATTTGTTCTTATTTAGAATGGATTGATTTCATTATGTCTCATTCTCTTTTTTTATTTGATAGATTCAAAAGATTCTTGGCATAGTTTTTGTACTCTATCATACACTCTATTAAGCGATTAATAGGAGGAAGACGATGAGAAAAAAACAATTGCCATTATCGTATGCAAGACATTTTCAAGAAAACAGTTCTATTTATTTGTTTGTGACCGTGCTGTTTTTAATGGGAATCATTTTTGGGGCTATTGTTGTAAATAGTTTGACGCTTGATCAAAAAGAAGACCTGTACTTCTATTTAAACCGGTTTTTCGGACAGGTAAAGAGTGGAGAAGTAGCAAGCAGCGTTGAAATGTTTCAGCAAAGTTTTTTTCATAATGTTAAATACTTGGGGCTCATTTGGATATTAGGAATTGCCATTATTGGTTTGCCTGTAGTGTTAATTCTGCTGTTTTTAAAAGGAATGGTGATTGGTTTTACCGTAGGCTTTTTAGTCAATCAAATGGGACTCTCTGGGTTTGCGCTATCTTTTGTATCTGTTATGCCGCAAAATATCTTTCTCATACCGGCATTTCTGATCTTGTCTGCAGCTTCAGTTGCCTTTTCTTTGAAGCTTGTGCGGCAGCAATTCTTTAAAAAAGCAGCGGAGCCAATTTCCGCATCCTTTTTACGCTATAGCGGCACGATGATTGCAATGATATGTTTGGTTGCCTGTGCGGCTACAGTTGAAGCCTANGTATCACCTACTTTAATGAAAAGTGTAATGGCTCTATTAAATAAATAAGAATAAGTATTAAGTAAAAAGAATTCTTTTTTCTTATTAATAATAACTTTATTTTGACACCCTCGACACATCTGATATAATGAATTAGTGAATGGCGAGGGAGGGAATAATTATGGAAAGTCGAATTGAGCGAATTAAGCAGCAGTTGCACTCAGCTAGCTATAAATTGACACCTCAACGTGAGGCGACTGTAAGAGTACTTCTTGAACATGAAGAGGATCATTTAAGTGCCGAAGATGTATATCTCCTCGTCAAGGAAAAGTCTCCGGAAATTGGATTGGCAACTGTTTATCGTACGTTAGAATTGTTAACTGAACTTAAAATTGTTGATAAAATAAACTTTGGCGATGGCGTTTCTCGCTACGATTTAAGACAAGAAGGAGCCGCACACTTTCATCATCACCTTGTGTGTATGGAATGTGGATCTGTGGACGAAATTCAAGAAGATTTGCTTGAAGACGTTGAAGAAATTGTGGAAAAGCAATGGAATTTTAAAATTAAAGATCACCGCTTGACATTTCATGGCATTTGCCATCGCTGTCAGGATAAAGAAGACAAGCAGTAAAAGCCTTTTCCCTAATGGAGAAGGTTTTTTGTCGTACATAAATAGAAAAAAATAACGAGGTTACAAGCTACATGGTTTTATAGAAAGAAAGGAAATGACCAGGAGAGAACTCAGCGTATAAAGGTAAGAAACATGTATAAAACCTGTCCCAATTGGCATATCTTCTAATAGAATCAAAAATTGGAGGAATTGTTTCATGAAATCATGGGCTGAAATGGTATATAATACATGTAAAGTATTTATCTTATTTACCGGGTTTACTCTTTTGTTTTATTTTGGAATGATATGGGTATCTCAAGAGTATCAAAATTATAAACGTTATGATGAGCCGTCGGGTTCAGCAGTTAAGGTCATGCAAGCAAGTGTGAACAAAGATCAGACGTGGCTAGAGCGTTTATTTATGTTTTATCAAAACGGGGAGTAGAGGCTATTGAATGATCAAATTCAAGATTTTATTCATTATTTAGTAGTAGAGCGGGGACTGGCGAAAAATACGATTGATTCGTATGAACGAGATTTAAAAAAGTATGCTCAATATTTAGAACATGTAGAGCAGCTGAAATCATTTAATGAAGTAACAAGACTCCACATCGTTAATTTTCTGAAATATTTAAGTGATCAGCAAAAGTCATCTAAAACGATTGCGAGACATGTGGCTTCAACTAGATCTTTTCATCAATTCTTACTAAGAGAAAAAGCAGCGGATACAGATCCATCCGTTCATATTGATACCCCGCAGCTTGAGCGCAAGCTGCCAAAAGTGCTAAATGCAGAAGAAGTAGAGGCGCTGTTAAATGTGTTTGATACATCGACGCCTTTTGGCATACGAGACAAAGCGATGCTTGAGTTGCTTTATGCTACTGGAATTCGTGTGTCTGAACTCGTTAACTTAAATATTGATGATGCACATTTGACGATGGGATTTATTCGTTGTATCGGAAAAGGAAATAAAGAAAGAATTGTCCCCATCGGAAGGTTGGCAACGGAGGCGATTGAAGAGTATTTACAGCATAGCCGGAGTGTTTTAACAAAGCAAAAGGAACAGGACAAAGCACTCTTTGTTAATCATCACGGAAGGCGTTTAACAAGGCAGGGGTTTTGGAAAATATTAAAAAAGTTAGCTTCTGAAGCAAAAATTGAAAAAGAATTAACTCCTCATACGTTACGGCATTCGTTTGCTACTCATTTGTTAGAGAACGGCGCGGACTTGAGAGCTGTTCAAGAAATGCTCGGGCATGCGGATATTTCGACCACTCAAATTTATACACATGTTACAAAAGCACGTTTAAAAGATGTATACAATCAGTTTCATCCGCGAGCGTAGGAAGATTCCAATGTCCAGTGAGTTCATAGACATTGGTTTTTTTGATTGAAAACACTTTCATTCATGTGTACAAAAAAATAAAAAGCGTCTATACTAATAGAGAGGTCAGACTTCTGACCAATAAGAGAAGATGGTTAAATTATTTCCAAACGGGAATTTTATAGAGAATAAATAAATTGATATTTGGAGGGAATAAAATGGCGCATACATATAAACGCGTATTTTTAATTGTCATGGATTCAGTGGGTATCGGTGAATCACCGGATGCTGAAAAATACAATGATAAAGGTGCTGATACGTTTGGTCATATTGCAGAGCACTGTAACGGTCTTCATATGCCCAATATGGCTAAGCTTGGCCTAAGCAATATCCGTGAAATTAAAGGAATCGGTAAAGCCGAAAAACCGTTGGCTTACTATACAAAAATGCAGGAAGCTTCTGCAGGAAAAGATACAATGACAGGTCATTGGGAAATTATGGGCCTTAATATTGATACGCCTTTTAATGTATTTCCAGATGGATTTCCAGAAGAGCTGATTTCACAATTAGAAGAAAAAACAGGTCGAAAAATCATTGGGAACAAACCAGCGTCTGGTACAGAAATTTTGGATGAGCTAGGAAAACAGCATATGGAAACAGGTGACTTAATCGTCTATACATCAGCGGATTCTGTTTTGCAAATTGCTGCTCATGAAGAAATTGTTCCAATTGATGAATTGTACAAAATTTGTGAGATTGCTCGTGAATTAACGCTTGATGATCCATATATGATTGGACGTGTTATCGCTCGCCCGTTTTTAGGTGAACCAGGTAACTTTACACGTACATCCAATCGTCATGACTATGCATTAAAGCCTTTTGGACGTACAGTAATGAATGAATTAAAAGACAATGACATCGATGTTATTGCTATCGGTAAAATTTCTGATATTTACGACGGAGAAGGGGTAACAAAATCTCTTCGTACCAAATCGAATATGGACGGCATGGATAAGCTAGTTGATACATTAAACATGGACTTCACAGGCTTAAGCTTCTTAAATTTAGTTGATTTTGATGCTCTCTATGGTCATCGCCGCGATCCACAAGGATATGGGCAAGCACTTGAAGAATATGATGCACGCTTAGAAGAAGTATTTGATTTATTAAAAGAAGATGATTTATTGATTATTACAGCGGATCATGGAAATGACCCTGTTCATCATGGGACAGACCATACGCGTGAATACGTGCCGCTTCTTGTGTACAATAAAGGCATGCAAGAAGGAAAAGAACTTTCTATTCGTCAAACGTTTGCGGATATTGGCGCAACGGTAGCAGAAAATTTTGGCGTAGCAATGCCTAAGCATGGAAAGAGTTTTTTAAAAGAGCTGAATTAAGCAGGGGGAATGGAGTATGAAAAAAGAATATATCGAAAAAGCAGCAGCATATATTAAAAATCAATCAGCTGTTACACCAACAATTGGGCTTATTTTAGGTTCTGGACTAGGGGTATTAGCTGACGAAATTGAAGGCGCGGTAAAAATTCCGTATAACGACATTCCTGAGTTCCCGGTTTCAACAGTTGAAGGTCACGCAGGTCAATTAGTAATAGGTACTATTCATGACGTACCGGTTGTAGCTATGCAAGGACGTTTTCACTTTTATGAAGGGTACGCCCTTGATAAAGTAACATTTCCAGTGCGCGTAATGAAAGAAATCGGTGTAGAAACGTTGATTGTAACGAATGCAGCGGGCGGAGTAAACGAATCCTTTAATCCAGGAGACTTAATGATTATTTCTGATCATATTAATAACTTTGGAACCAACCCTTTGATTGGACCTAATGACTCTGATTTTGGAGTAAGGTTCCCGGATATGTCAACTGCTTACTGCAAGGATCTTCGTCAATTAGCGAAGAAAGTAGGAGCTGATTTAAATATCGCCTTACAAGAAGGTGTATATGTAGGAAATACAGGTCCAACATATGAAACGCCTGCTGAGGTGCGCATGCTTCGCATTATCGGGGGAGACGCGGTTGGCATGTCTACAGTGCCAGAAGTTATTGTGGCACGCCATGCAGGTATGAAAGTGCTAGGTATTTCTTGTATTTCTAATATGGCAGCTGGTATTTTAGATCAGCCGTTAAATCATGAAGAAGTAATTGAAACGACTGAAAAAGTAAAACAGCAGTTTTTATCGCTTGTAAAAGAAGTAGTAAAGCAGCTTCCAGCTTATCAAAAATAAGAAGAAAATATGACTTCAAGCATCGAGAATTTCTCGATGCTTTTTTTATTTCCCTTAGTATAAATCGATTATACCTTGGAAAAAATAGGTTGTATAAAGAATGGAGGTTTGTGGAGATGAAGCGAACTATTGTAAAGTTACTCGTTGTCATATTTTTATTTCCACTTATGACGCAACCTGTTTTAGCCGCAGAAAAAAAGAATTCTGAGCTTGCTGACAGTGCTAGGTCAGCTATTTTAATTGAACGGGATACAGGAAAAATTCTATACGAAAAAAATAGTAATCAAGAACTTCCCCCTGCCAGTATGACTAAAATTATGACAATGATTTTAATTATGGAGGCTTTGGATAAAGGGAAAATTACCTTAAAAGATAAAGTGCGGGCAAGTGAATATGCCGCTTCAATGGGAGGCTCACAAATCTTTTTAGAGCCCGGAGAAGAAATGACGGTAAATGATTTGCTAAAAGGGATTGCGATAGGTTCTGGTAACGATGCTTCTATGGCAATGGCTGAATATTTAGCTGGATCAGAAGAAAAATTTGTAGCAAAGATGAACCAAAAAGCGAAAGAGCTTGGTTTGACTCATACAAAATTTCAAAATCCGACAGGCCTGCCCGTAGAAAATCACTATAGTACAGCTCATGATATGGCCATGATGGGCAGAGAGCTGCTAAGTATGAAAAAATTATTAACTATACAAGTAAATACGAAGCTTATTTGCGCACGGATACAGATAAGAAGTTTTGGTTAGTAAATACAAATCGCTTAGTGAAGTTTTATCCCGGCGTTGATGGACTCAAAACCGGATTTACAGGTCAAGCTAAGTATTGCCTAACAGCTACCGCTAAAAAGGGAAATATGCGTGTGTTAGCGGTTGTATTCGGTGCAAGCACGCCAAAAGATCGCAATAATCAAGTAACCAAAATGTTAGACTACGCATTCAGTCAATATACAACGAAGCCTTTATACAAAAAAGGAGACGTTATTACCAAGATAGATGTAAACAAGGGTAGCGAAGATCAGGTAACAGCTGTTACGTCCGAGCCTATTTCTGTTTTATTGAAAAAAGGAAATGCAGCCAAAGACGTTAAAACAGAAGTGAAAATGAACGAGAAGCTAAATGCGCCTATTCAAAAAGGCGACAAAATTGGAACGTTGACCATTAAGAAGGATAACAAAGTAGTTAGTTCTTCACCGCTTCTTGCAAAAGAAGATATCGATGCTGCTTCTTGGTGGAAGATATTCAAACGTACATTCTCTATTTTCTCTCAAACATCTTAAACAGCTAAATGTGACGAAATAGAACTAGTTTTGTCGGTGAGAAGGATTCTATTCTGTCGGCAGCGAAAGACTGACTATAAGATTTCCGAGGAGGTTTGTATAGTGAGTCTTTCGATTGAATTGGAATTCAAACAAGATGTCTTGTTGGTTCGATTAACAGGAGAATTAGATCATCATACGGCAGAAGAGCTAAGAAGCAAAATCACCGAAGCGATAGAGAAGGAATCTATCAGCCATTTGATTTTAAATTTACAGCATTTAACCTTTATGGACAGCTCTGGCTTGGGGGTTATTTTAGGGAGATACAAACAGGTTCATAATAACGGCGGGGAAATGGTTGTATGCGCTATTTCTCCTGCCATAGAACGTTTGTTTAATATGTCAGGCTTATTTAAAATTATTCGTTTTGAACCTAATGAAGAAAACGCGCTTCAAAAATTGGGGGTGGCATAATGAAAAATCAAATGAACCTCCAATTTTCCGCGCTTAGTCAAAATGAATCGTTTGCTCGCGTCACGGTAGCATCATTTATTACGCAGTTAGATCCAACAATGGATGAGTTAACAGAAATTAAAACAGTCGTATCTGAAGCAGTAACAAATGCTATTATTCACGGCTACGAAAGCAATCCGGATGGCGTGGTATATATTTCTGTGACGCTTCATGAAGACGGTGTAGTCGAGCTGATGATTCGTGATGAAGGAATTGGTATCGATAACGTGGATGAAGCCAAGCAGCCTTTATACACAACGAAACCAGATCTAGAACGTTCTGGAATGGGTTTCACCATAATGGAAAACTTTATGGACGAAATTCGAGTGGAGTCTACTGTATTAGAAGGTACGACCTTATATTTAAAAAAGCACTTAACAAATAGTAAAGCGCTATGTAATTAAGGAGACTTGCCAATGGATGTGGAGGTCAAAAAAAATAAAAACGAACCGTATTTAAAGGATCATGAAGTTAAAGACCTCATCAAGCGCAGTCAGCAAGGTGATCAAATTGCACGAGATACAATCGTCCAAAAAAATATGCGGCTCGTTTGGTCGGTTGTTCAACGTTTTATTAACCGTGGTTATGAGCCCGATGATTTATTTCAAATTGGATGCATAGGGCTATTAAAGTCCGTTGATAAATTTGACTTATCGTATGATGTTAAATTTTCAACATATGCTGTTCCAATGATTATTGGTGAAATTCAGCGATTTATTCGTGATGATGGCACGGTAAAGGTTAGCCGTTCTCTGAAAGAAATGAGCAATAAAATACGTAAGGCAAAAGACGAGCTTTCCAAATTACTTGGACGCGTCCCTACAGTCGCTGAGGTTGCAGAACATTTGGATCTCACTCCTGAAGAAGTAGTGCTAGCTCAAGAAGCTAATCGTGCTCCTTCGTCTATTCACGAGACCGTCTATGAAAATGATGGAGATCCAATTACCCTTCTTGACCAAATTGCTGATCATACGGAAGCGAAGTGGTTTGATAAAATTGCCTTAAAAGAAGCAATTGAAGAACTTGATGAGCGTGAAAAGCTCATTGTCTATTTGAGGTATTACAAAGATCAAACTCAGTCCGAAGTGGCCGCAAGGCTGGGAATTTCTCAAGTTCAGGTATCGAGGCTTGAGAAGAAAATCTTAAAACAAATGAAGCTGCATATGAATGATACGTAATACTTAAGAAGCAATCCGTTTTGCTATTCAAACAAGAATAGTGAAACGGATTGCTTTTTTTATTTGGTAATTAATGGTCTGTTCAGAAACGTGAATTAGAAAATTTAAGAAAATCCATACTACACGTACAGGGAGATAATGAATCGTAAGGTGTGATATGAATGGAAAACGTTCTTTATCTTAAAATGAGACATCGTATTCAAGTAAAACCTGATGAGGCTGTAAATATTGGACAATTAGCAATGGTTATAGCAGCAGATTCTGTTCAAAAGCAAATTGAAAAGCTAGTTGTATATCAAGTCAGTATGAGTGATCGAAATATTATCATTGTTGATTTAATGAAGGTAATTGAAAAAGTTGCCTCTCGGTATCCGCATTTGGACATTCAGACGATTGGACCCGCTCAAACGATTGTAGAGGTCGTGTATAAAAAGAAACAATATTCCTTTTTGTTTTTTCTAGCTGTTTGGTTTCTTCTTTTCATCGGAGCTGCTTTAGCAATTATGAACTTTCACGAAGATGTGAGTATGAGACAAGTACATCAAAAATTGTTCTACATGCTGACCGGTCTGAGAGATAAGCAGCCTTTGCTGATTCAAGTGCCTTACTCTATCGGTTTAGGCCTGGGAATGATTCTGTTTTTTAACCATGTCTTTAGAAAACGAATTAATGAAGAGCCTAGTCCTCTCGAAGTCGAAATGTTTAATTACCAGCAAGACTTAGATCAATACGTCATTATGCACGAGAATAAAGAAAGTATGAAAAAAATTGATGATCATTAACATTGTGATGACCATTGTAATTGGACTTGCGGGAGGACTGGCTGCAGGTGCTGGGTTTGTAGCATTTTTAACGGTGCTGGGCATTATTCCGCGTTTGATGCAGCTGACCAAAACCATGAAATATATTCAAGCATATGAATGGGGAGTGGTGGGTGGTGCTGTTACAGGCGGGTGGTGCAGTCTTCATCAATACACGTGGCAGTTTCCTGCGGTGCTCATTATGATCATAGGTCTAACGAGCGGTATTTTTATTGGGATGCTGGCAGCAGCGTTAACAGAAGTGCTTAATGTATTGCCGACGTTAACGAAACGAATAGGAATGGAAGGCAAGCTTATTTTATTGTTAATGGCCATTGTACTAGGCAAAGTATGCGGATCATTATTTCATTGGATTTATTTTGTTAATCAATAAGAAAAGGATGTATGTAACATGGCAAATAATCAAAAATTAAAAGATAACTATCAAGAAAGCATTAAACCATTTCAGCCTAAACCTTCATATGTGGCAAATTGCCTAAAAGCCTTTTTGGTAGGGGGAATCATTTGTACATTAGGACAGGCAATTCAAAATTTCTATATTGCATTTTTTGACTTTAATGAAAAAAATGCAGGTAATCCTACCGTTGCAACCCTTATTTTAATATCTGCGCTTTTAACCGGGTTTGGGATATACGATCGTATTGGTCAATTCGCAGGTGCAGGTTCAGCTGTTCCTGTTACGGGTTTTGCCAATTCCATGACGAGTGCAGCGCTTGAACATCGAAGTGAAGGGATTGTTCTTGGAATTGCGACGAACATGTTCAAACTGGCNGGAAACGTCATTGTATTTGGAACGGTTTCGGCTTACGTTGTAGGAATCATTCGCTACCTTTTTAAAACTTATTTGCTATGAAAAGAGGGGGATTATGAGAAAAACTGGAAAGCAAACGTGGGTTTATGAAAATCCTATTTATATTAATGCCACAGGAACAGCTGTAGGACCAAAAGAAGCAGATGGACCGTTAGGAGAAACATTTGATATTACACATAAAGATTTGCACTGTGAAGAAGATAACTGGGAGTTGGCTGAAAGAAGGCTTATGACGGAGTCTATTGATTCCTGCTTGCAAAAAATAAATTTATCCTATGAAGACGTTGATTTGTTTTTGGCTGGAGATTTATTAAATCAAAACGTAACGGCTAATTTTGTAGCCCGGCATAACCAAATTCCATTTCTATGCATGTTTGGCGCTTGCTCCACATCAATGGAAACGCTCGCAACGGGAGCAGCTCTTGTAGATGCAGGGTTTGCTAATCGTGTTATTGCATCAGCGAGCAGTCATAACGCAACGGCTGAGCGCCAATTTCGAAATCCTACCGAGTACGGAGGACAAAAACCAGATACAGCAACGGCAACCATTACGGGAGCAGGGGCAGCGCTGGTCTCGAAAGAAAAAGGTATTGTCCGTCTCACGTCTGCAACGATTGGTCGGGTAATGGATTACGGGATTAAAAATGCAAACGACATGGGTTCTGCTATGGCACCAGCTGCTGCAGATACCATTCAAAGACATTTGGAAGACTTAAACGTTGCTCCAAGCGAGTATGATCTTATTTTAACAGGAGATTTATCTGGTGTAGGAAGTCCAATCTTAAAACAGCTGCTCAAGGACGAAGGCTACGATATATCAACCAATCATAATGATTGCGGATTAATGGTATATCGCCCTGATCAAAATGTATTTGCAGGAGGAAGCGGCTGCGGCTGCTCGGCTATTGTCACGTATGGGCATATTTTAAATGAATTAAAATCAGGAAACTTAAAGAAAGTGTTTATGGTGGCAACAGGAGCTCTTTTAAGTCCAACGATGATTCAGCAAAAAGAGTCAATTCCAACAATTGCTCATGGCGTCGTCTTAGAACATATTGGGGAGGGGGATGATCAATGGAGTATGTAATAGCTTTTGCTGTAGGAGGAATCATTTGCGTTATTGGGCAGCTGCTGCTTGATTTTGCTAAGCTTACTCCGGCGCACGTCATGAGTTCGTTTGTAGTTGCAGGAGCGATTTTAGATGGATTTGGTCTTTATGATAAGTTAATTGAATTTGCTGGCGCCGGAGCGACGGTTCCAATTACAAGCTTTGGTCATTCTTTGCTGCACGGAGCGATGAAGCAAGCGGATGACCATGGATTTATCGGGATTGGGATTGGGATTTTTGAACTTACCTCGGCTGGAATTTCAGCAGCTATTTTATTTGCTTTTATTATCGCGTTAATCTTTAAACCGAAAGGATAAAAGATTATGAAAAAAAGAAGGATCATTATTGTAACGGATGGCGATGAATATGCTCGCAAAGCAATTGAGCATGTAGCTAAATCGGTTGGTGGCAGATGCATTTCGAGGTCATATGGAAACCCTACTACGTTAACAGGCAGTCAAACGGTAGAGCTAATCCTTCAAGCACCATATGATCCCGTCTTTGTGATGTTCGACGATAGCGGTTTCTTAGAGGAAGGACCGGGAGAGATCGCTTTGCTGCACGTAGCAAAGCATCCTCAAGTAGAAGTTCTTGGAGTGATTGCCGTTGCATCACGTACTCATCAAAGCGAATGGACAAGAGTGGATGTGACCATCGATCGTTTTGGAGAAATATCGCATTATGGCGTGGATAAAAGCGGAATTCAAGAGTTAGAAGTCGGACGAATTAATGGAGATACAGTTTACTGCTTGGATCAGCTCGATATTCCCTTAGTTGTAGGAATAGGGGATATCGGCAAAATGGCTAGGATGGACGATATTGAAATTGGATGTCCGATTACTGAAAAAGCAGCAAGACTTATTTTAGAAAGGAGCGGTTCGTTTGGGTAAGCCAGCAGAGCAGAAAACAGCTATTTTTTCAAAAGTGCAAAAAAACGATCAGTGGTTCAAAGAAAACGCTAGTATGAACACAAGTTTTGATGTGGGCGTGCGTAAATTACTTATTTTGGATCGAGAAGTTCATGTTTACTATGTAACAGGATTATGCGACAGTTCATTTATTATTGAAATTACAAAAGTGCTCGTTCAAATTAATGATAATGAAGTTGAACGAGCGAAGCTAAAAGATATTGTTGAAAACCGTCTTATTCATCAGCAAGTAAAGCCTTTAAAAACGCTGGATGATGGAATGGTTTCTGTTTTATCAGGACTGTTATTCGTTTTAATTGACGGTGAAGAAGTTGGCTTTGAAGTCGATGTGCGTACGTATCCCGGCAGATCGCCTGAAGAAGCGGATACAGAGAAAGTGATTCGCGGAGCAAGAGATGGATACACTGAAAACATCATTATCAATACAGCGTTAACGAGAAGACGAATCCGTGACGGAAGATTTCGTTTTGAAATTATGAAGGTAGGCGAACGTTCGAAACTGGACGTAGCGATTGGGTACATAAAGGGGGTAGCTGATCCAGGACTGGTTAAACTGATAAAAGATGAACTGGAAGCTATCGATGTAGATGGTTTGCCTATGGCTGACAAATCCATTGAAGAGTTTTTAGTCAAACAAGGAATTAATCCTTTTCCAATGGTACGCTATACAGAACGTCCGGACACAGCAGCAGCTCATGTACTAGAGGGGCATGTCATTATTATTACCGATACATCACCAAGCGTTATTATTACACCAACTACGCTGTTTCATCACGTGCAGCATGCAGAAGAATACAGGCAGTCTCCTTCTGTAGGTACCTTTATCCGCTGGATACGGTTTTTAGGAATTCTTGCGTCTCTTTTCTTATTACCGCTATGGCTGTTATTTGTACTTGAGCCAGATCTGCTGCCGGCAAAATTGCAGTTTATTGGGCCAAACGAAGCAACAAATATTCCGACAGTTATCCAGATTTTCTTAGCCGATCTAGGGGTTGAGTTCCTGAGGATGGCCGCCATTCATACGCCGACACCGCTTGCTACTGCTATGGGTTTAATTGCTGCAGCACTCATTGGACAGATTGCCATTGATGTAGGATTGTTTGTTCCGGAAGTTATTCTTTATGTAGCTATTGCGTCCATTGGTTCTTTTTCAACGCCAAGCTATGAGTTAGCAGTGGCAAATAAGATGCTGAGATTGTTTTTATTAATTTTTGTTGCGGCATTTCATACTCCAGGATTCCTTATTGCGACAACGGCTATCATTCTCTACATGGTACGTCTAAAATCATTGAATACGCCTTATTTGTGGCCGTTTCTTCCATTTAATCCGCAGGCTTTATGGCAGATTATCATTCGCACACCGGTTCCTGGAGCAAATCCGCGACCTAGTATTGTGCATCCGCAGGATAAAGACCGCCAGCCTGCAAAACCTTAAACAAAATAGGTGGTTGAAACCTGTATGAAGATGTGATAGATTTGTTTTAAATATGGAAAATAATA
>Ga0055528_1001638_pt1 | contig 13172 bp, 9 predicted proteins | sample AraplaCol_mMS_r2_2_FD_55006 | JGI IMG/M metagenome (GOLD analysis project Ga0055528, IMG submission 55006) | Arabidopsis root microbial communities from North Carolina, USA - plate scrape MF_Col_mMS_r2 | ecosystem: Host-associated > Plants > Roots > Endosphere | place: USA: North Carolina...
TCGATCTTTCTCCGCTTCAAAGGTTCTCCAGAATCGAAGCGGGTTGCCGCACCGCACCATGAGACGGGTGGTTAGTTGAAGCACCTTGGGTGAGTTAGAGAACTTCATCCAGGACAAGATCTTGGTACTTACGAAGGGGTCGTCGAGCCGATATTGACGCTGTCGAGTGCCGAACCAGCGAGTTGAGACCCGCTCCCGACTAGCGTTGTGCCGTTCATTGGCCCCGTGTGGCGCACACTTTGTCAAGCAATCCACTGCCGCCGGGACTTGCTAGCGTCCGCGCAGACGAGCGGGCGGGGATGAGCGGGGCTTGTTTCCAACACGCTGGGCGAACGAAAGGCCGCCATCGCTCGAGAAGTTCACGTCTGACTTCAGGGACGACGGTTGCGGGGATTATCTGGCGACGAAACGGTGGAAATAGGGCTTCCAATGCCCTCGATGTGGAACCAATCGAGCCTGGCGACTGGAAGCCAGACCGTGGGTCTGGAAATGCCAAGGCGTCGACGTCGATGACGACGGAACGCGGACCTGATCCAAATCTCGTTGACATTCCACCGTCCCTTCCTGAGGGCGTTCCTCGTTCGATTTTGGAATGGAATCCTGAAGGCGCACTGAGTACGTGCAACGGAACCTATCTTGTTGACTACCGTTCCTTCTCGAGATGGCTACGAGGATGGCAAGTCTGTGTCGACACCGGGATGGTTGGTTGTTCTCGTCATGAGAAAGCAGATTGTCTACACCCTCACGTCGGCGGAAGAGGCGCTAGATCTGCTAATTTCCGATTGGCCTGTGCACGACGGTACTCCCTTTATCGACGCGATGGAGGCATGCGAAGGCGTCATCAAAGGCACCGTGACAAGCGAGGTGGCCCAATTCGCTTTTCTAACGGCCGCTATGGATGCCGGTGTCGACTTCAAGTTTCCCGAACCTCAGTCAGAACCGCGGCTCGGACTTTAGTCCCCATTTCCTGGAAGCTTGAAAACCGTAAAAATAGGGTCGTCCCGGTTTGGAGGGAGGAGGCGGGACAAGCGGGAAGTTTTCGCCGCTGGCCCCGAACTGTCCGGCGAAAACTCCCATAAAAAAACCAGGAGGGGCCGCCCGGTCGGCGTGACGTTCGACAAGACGGGTGCGCTGCTCGTCGCCGACGACGTGGGCAACGTCGTCTGGTGCGTGTCGCCTGCCGACGGTCTATGATTTGATTGTGTGGGCGGCAGTTGATCCACGACGGGTAAACGTCCCAAACGTGTCCGTTGCCGAAGCCCCCAATGTCGCCTCTCAGGATGAAGCATTGCGTTTCTTCGACAGCCTGCTCCCGTCACGCTCGGCCACTGAATTCCGTTGCTCGGCGTGTCCCGACGCGCCCTGATCATGTCAATCACCTTGCATGACCCCACGTCGGGTAAAAGTTCATTGACCGCGAGGTCGAATTTCGCCTTGACGCCCCCGAGCGCGTAGTTCTCGAGGAGGCTGGAAGTGAAGGNAACGCCTTCCAATCGATGGNTCCTAGGATGCTGCCGCCGCCGTCAACCATGCATGGGAGGCTTGAATGTCAAACGAGTTTACAGAAAGCGGGGGCAGCGCCACCCTTACACCAGCCGCCATCTCAAGGCGGCGAGCCACTGATGCCGCCACGCTATGTGAATCCTTACGTCAAGCGCAACAAGAAGGACGCGGCTGATGCTGAGGCGATATGCGAAGCGGTGACACGACCGAACATGCCTTTTGGGCCATCAAGGCGCTACGCGACGATCCGGTGCCGCTATTCGCGGCTGCTGCCGAACGCGAATTGAAGACCATCGAGACCACCCAATAGTCTTCGTGAGGCGAGACCTGCAGAAGCGAAGCATAGTTACCCGCGCCGACCGCGGGTCACCCGTGCGAGTACACAGATAGCCCGAGGTGTTGCCATTCCGGTATCGCTCGCTTGCCGTGATTTGCGAACAGCGCGCTGGCGCAGAGGCCACTCGAGAAAAACAACCGTATTAGGTGATGCCGCCCAGATGCCCGCAATGGGCTGGAAAGCGTGCATTTGCCATATGGGAACCAACCAACCTCGAAAGAGTTTATTGCCTGGTCTTCCGGTCGACCATATACATCACGAAATCTCGGGGACCTCATATGGAAAACGCAGGTATTGGCTGGATCGCCGCAATCGTCATCGGCGGCATCGCCGGTTGGCTCGCCGAACTATTCATGAAAAGCAACATGGGCGTACTGATGAACATCCTTCTCGGGATCGTCGGCGCGATCGTGGCGAATTTTATCCTCGCTCTCTTCGGCGTGGTTCTCGCCGGGTGGCTCGGCTACCTGATTGCCGGCTTCATCGGCGCGTGCATTTTGATCGCTCTCGCTAGAATGATCAGACGTACAGCCTAGGCGAAGGACGCTACAGAACTACGAACGGATTTCGATATCTGCTCGAGAAGCTTCCGTAGGCTCGCAGAAATCCGCCATTATGGAGCAGACGGTGCCTTTCGTCCGGTCGCCCCTCGCCGCTGCAGGTTAATTGCCCGACGTCGCTGCATGTTAATGGGACACGACTGAAATGATGGACGCACCGGTTTTTCCGATTTCTCGGTGCGGGCATCGAAACGTCACACGAGCGTCCAACCCGTCCGTAGCGACCTCGCCCCAAGCATAAGGGAAGGCAATGATAGACCCCCGACCACTAAGCCAGTCACCGGAACGAAAGGTCGAACTCGACTAGACGGTCGACTTTCGCTATCCAGCCGCTGGCTGGGATATCAACGTCGCAAGGTTGTGCGGGTCACCAGGGCGTTCCCCATGACGGGTCGAGCGCCCTCCGCTTATTCCGAGTCAAAGAAACACCGCATCCAGATCTCTCGTCGTCTTTCTTCACGGCTTCGGCGCTTCCGGCGCCCAACTCATGCCGTTGGCGTCTTCGTGGCGGGCTTCACTACCAGAGACGCGCTTTACTGCACCGTTCCATCAGGAGGGCGGTCACGAATGGTTCAGCGTCGACGGCGCGCAATTACAACCCGGACGCATCCAGGCCGTGCGAGAGGCTTTTGATAAGACCATCGGCGATGCTGCTAGGAAAGAGGGTTGCGCTCGTCCGGATCGCTTTCGTCGGTGTGTCGCAGGGCGCGATCGTCGCCCTTGACGCGGTCGCCTCCGGACGATGGAAGTTCGGCGCACGCGTGTCTTTCGCAGGTCTCCTTGCCGCCAACGCCGGTCTCCGGCACGAGTAAGGACACGCCCGTGCTCCTCGTGCACGGCAAGGACGATCGGACCATCCCCTCGATGGCTTCTTCGCTAGCAGCGGCTCAGCTCGAGACGGCAGGCTTCAAGGTCGAACTCGATATCGAGCCGGCCGTCGGGCACACGATCTCGTGCACCGGGCGCAGAAGGCGCTCGCTTTCCTCCGGAAGACTTTCGCCCGAGAATGGAAACCGTAGATCAGCGTGGCCGTTTCCATTCCATGAGCGATGACAAGCGACAGCCGTTTCCGAGAGACGTTTCCGAACGCCCGGTGGAGAGCTTTCGTTTCGCGCCGACGGGTAATCTCCACGAACTGAAAAGTTCCCGCGATTTGATCGGGAACGAAGTGCGCATTCTGGCATTTCTGTGTGGGCACCGTTAAAAGGAGACATCCGATGGGAAGCACGTCCGACAAGATCAAAGGCACTGCCAACGAAATCGCAGGAAAAGCCCGGCAGGCCGCTGGCAAGGCCATCGACAATCACGAGGAACAGGCGAAGGGCTCAATCCAGGAAGCGAAGGGCAAGGCGCAGGTCGCCAAGGGCGAAACCAAGGAGGCGGTCAAGAAGATCGTCGACAAGGCGTGACTGACAGGATTCACGCTCCCGAAACGCCCGTGGGGAGGCGGGTTCTTTCGCCACGAAAGGCGCCTATGATAACGCGGGTCTGTATGATCGCCGCGGCAGTGGCATTCGCGTCCGGCGCCCACGCTCAAGCGACGGTGGATCCCGCTGTGACGGCATGCAAGTCAACGGGCCTTCTGGCCCTTCAAGAAAGATCGCCGGAGGTTACGGATCTCGTTATGGATATTGAAAGCCTGGCGGTGAGTAAGGCAGACACAAAGGTCGGCGACGTTCCAATCAAGACCGTGATCCTGGGCGANGCATATATTGCTCGCAAGGAGAAGACCGGAAAGCCTGACCGCTTCGTTTGTCTGCTCGGCGAGAAGGGCAAGGTGCTGTTGACCTTTTTTACCGCGCAGTAGGCGTCGGAAAGTGATCGGATCTGTTCTGCCCAGTGATAGGCGGAAAATGAAGCGCAGCGCATGCCAGCACGAAATCTAGCGTTTAGACACCGTCCGTCCTTCCGTTTGAAAGCATGGTCGACCAACGAGATGAATGCAATTCCATTATGTTGGTGCGGGCGGCCTTGCAGCGGAGACCGCCACCGTTCATGTTGCAGGGTCGTCCATTCCGGGTTTAGATCGCCCTCAGACGCCCAGGGGTATACAAGCAGCAAACCCAACACCGCATGCGGCATGATCGCGGGCAGAAGCAGCGTTCCGACATGCGCTGCCTGGAAGAAGACCGCCGCCAGGTAGATGGCCGTCAGGACATTGTAAATCATCATGCCCGCGAGCGCTGGGCTTCTTTTAGAAATTTTCCTTCCCGACCACGCCATGATGCCCGATGCGAACAACGTCAACTCGGTGAGGGGAGGCGACGGCCCGACCAGCGCCCGATAGGGCTTCCCCAAGCAGTAGTTGGGTAACCGTGTTCGGCAGAAGGAAGAGGGCGATGCCAGTCGGAGTTTCGATGCATGCCGCTATTTTAAACAGCAGGGTAAATGGCATGGCCGGATCTCCATCTTGAAGGCTTTCAACGACCGGCGGAGCAACGCTGCACTCGATGCCTAGTCGCGCGATTTAACCTTAGCGTCGCCAGCCTTCTGCTGGTCTGCCGCCTCAAGCTGCAGCGGGCCGAGGTGGACTTACAGCTTGTCTATCTTGCATCGAACGGGAACGGCAACTGATAGTCCTTGGCATTCAACTAGTCTTGTCCTGTCTGCGCCTGTCGCAGTCGTCGATCGGATGCGCGCACCTCGTCGTCGTGAACACGCACGATGCCGACAAGGTCGCCAACGACCAGGTCGCGTTTGCGGCCTTTCTCGGCAGGGAGACCGCCAGCATCTGTTATAGCGAACGGTTCCCGGAGTACGGAATGATCGCACTAGCGCGATGGCTGGATATCACGCTCCCGTCGTCGGCGGTTGTGGACGAGGCGATCGCCTACCGACGACGAATGAAGGCTTAGGTTTTATCGCCGATCTTCCGAACTGTTCGGCGCCTTCAATCGGGCGAATCCAGTTCTCGCGGCGCTGATCCCGAGCTCGTAGGTCGGGGTGAGCGGCGTCGGCGCGTCGTGCAGGACGCCGAGCTTGATTTCCGCCTCCTTCTCGTCCGCCGAAAACAGTCGCGATCCACATTCAGGACAGAAGTGGCGAAATTTCGAACCACGGTGGTTCGCTCCTGTCGGTTAAGAAACTGGGCTGGCGCGGCATTGCTGCCGCGCCTCGCCAATCATGCTTTGATCTGCGCAGACGCCTTGCCGAGCTTAACCGATGGCTCGCGACCCCAGACACGCAGCTTTCCCAGCTCCTCCACGAAAGCCGCAAGGCCATCGTCGCCAGGTAGCGCTATCACTCCCTCGTCGAGAGCGTCGGCGATTCCTGCCTTTTCAAGCAGTGGCAGTGCCGACGGATCGTAGCCGATGAACTTGCAGTGCTGGAAAGCGTCGGCGACGAAGTCCCGCGCCGCTGCCTCCTTGACGAGATCGTCGATCGCCTCGGCGGAGGTGAGGAGGGCGACGGCGTCGAAGAGTACCGATGGTCCGCCGTCGATCATGTGATGGGCCTTGATCAGCGTCCCGTCCGAGGCTGTGACTCCGCCCACCTTCGGCGCGATCACGTCGAAGACTGCCTTCTCCTTGGTGACGGCGTCCCCAAGGGCCTTGAGCAGCTTGGCGTCGACGCCATCGGTTACCAGAATGCCAAGTTTGCGTCCCTCGAAGCGTTTGGGACCACGCTCCACTATGCTGAGGGCCGGCGACGGTTCGAGGTCCTGGCGGGTTGGCATCGCCGCGTCGGCGGGCTCCGGCATGGATTGGAAACCGAGTTTCTGGGCGACGGTGGAGGCAAGCGTCTCCTCTATGTTCAGGAGATGCGAGACCATCCGCTCCCGGATCGCGGGCGTCTCGACCTTGCTGAGCTCGAACGTCAAGGCCGCCTCGATATGACGCTGTTCGGGCGGGGTCTGGCTGATGTAGAACTGCCGTGCCTGGCTGTAATGGTCGGAAAAGCTTTCCGGGCGCAGACGCACCTTTGGGCCTTCCTCTTCGGCGGGAAAGTGACGGTAGCCTTGTACAGGCGACTCCCTCGGCCCTTCGCCGAAGGAGTTTGGCTGGTAGTTCGCACGCCCGACGGGATTGCGCATCGCCATGTGGCCGTCCTGCTGGAAAGTGTGGAAGGGACACTTCGGCGCGTTGATCGGCAGATGCGTGAAGTTCGGGCCACCCAGCCGCTTGAGCTGCGTGTCGAGGTAGGAGAAGTTGCGCCCCTGCAGCAGCGGATCGTTGCTGAAGTCGATCCCCGGAGGGACGTTCTGGGTCATGAAGGCGACCTGCTCGGTCTCCGCAAAGAAGTTGTCAGGCATGCGATCGAGAACCAACCGACCAACCGGCTGAGGGGGTAACACTTCCTCCGGAATGATCTTTGTCGGATCGAGGACATCGAAGTCGAAGCTGTCGGCAAAGTCCTGGTCGAAGAGCTGAACCTGCAATTCCCATTCCGGGAAATTTCCGGACTGGATCGACTGCCAGAGATCGCGCCGATGGAAGTCAGGGTCGGCGCCGTTGATCTTCACGGCTTCGTTCCAAGCCACCGATTGCAGGCCGAGCTTCGGCTTCCAGTGGAACTTGACGAAGGTCGACTCGTCCTTTGCGTTGACGAACCGGAAGGTGTGAACGCCGAAGCCTTCCATGAAGCGCAAGGAGCGCGGGATCGCCCGATCAGACATAACCCACATGATCATGTGCATGCTTTCCGGCGTCAGGCTGATGAAGTCCCAGAAAGTGTCATGGGCCGACTGCGCCTGTGGGAAGTCGCGGTCCGGCTCCGGTTTGACGGAATGGATAAGGTCGGGAAACTTGATGGCGTCCTGGATGAAGAATACCGGAATGTTGTTGCCGACTAGATCCCAGTTGCCCTCCTTGGTGTACATCTTCACGGCGAAGCCGCGGACGTCGCGGGCGAGATCTGACGATCCCTTGCTGCCTGCAACCGTGGAGAACCTGACGAAGACCGGCGTCTTCTCGCCCGCCCGCTGAAACAAGTCGGCACGAGTGTAGGCCGCCAAGGATTCGTAGGTCTCGAAGAAGCCGTGCGCGCCATAGCCGCGGGCATGGACGACGCGCTCGGGAATCCTTTCGTGGTCGAAGTGGAAGATCTTTTCGCGGAAGTGGAAGTCGTCGACGACGAGCGGACCGCGGGCGCCGACCCGAAGCGAATTCTGGTCGTCGGCAATAGGGCCGCCTTGTGCCGTTGTCAAAACGTCGTGGCCATCTTCGGCGAACTGGTGGAGTTCGCCGCCTTCGCCGCGATGAGGGCTCTGGTCGTGAATGGTAACAGTGTCGGATTGCGTGACTATAGCTTTCTTGGTCATTCTCTTCGTTCCATTTTTGGATGCCGCATAAGGTGAACTAGAAAAGGCCGCCCCAGTGGATGGCCTTCCTAAGATTCAAGCGGCCTTTCTTCCCTTGGGATTGGCTGACGCCCGTGCGAGCTCGGTAAGCTTCGTGTCGGTGGCTTCCTCTTCGGCAAGGGTTGCCTGCAGAAGAGGCGCAGCCTCTCTGAGCCCGAGCTGGTCGGCCCAGGCGATCAGGGTGCCGTAACGCGCAATCTCGTAGTGCTCGACTGCCTGAGCCGCCGATATTAAGCCCGCGTCAAGCGCAATCGAGCCCTTGTATTCCTCCATGATCTCTTCGCCTTCGGCGAGGATGCCTTGGATGGCTTCGCAGGTCTTGCCACGAGCCGGTTTGCCGATGAGTTCGAACACCTGTTCGAGACGCTCGATCTGTCCCTGTGTCTCGTCGCGATGCTTGAGGAATCCGGCTTTGCCTTCTTCCGACTGCGTTGCGCGAGCCATCTTTGGAAGGGCCCTCAAAATCTGCTTTTCAGCAAAATAAATGTCCCTGAGCGTATCAAGAAAGAGGTCGTTGAGTGTCTTTTCGGGAGCCATGGTGTCCTCCTATGGCAAGCTTGCGGCCACCAAACTCCGCGTGATGGTGGATGTTCCCGTCCATGAAATGATCGGACGTCCCCCGTCTCCGGGACGTTGCCTCGATCCGTCAAAGGAAGAGAAAGCCGGTCGGCCGCGTTTGAACCTGCTGGGGTACGAAACGAGCCGAGCGGTACAGACAGAACCTCCACCGATCGTCGTTGTTCCATCGATCTCGGCTTTCTTCCAGATAGATGAAGCGAAAGGCCCGCGCGATTTTATGGGCGGCTTGGAACAGCGACCTGATCCCGGAGTTATCGCTCTCCCGTGTGGCCCGGAGAAAGCAGGAAATCGCCTCCTTCAAGCGCGACTACCACGGCAGAGACGCAGGCGGTATCTTGGACGCTGTCGCTGCTCAACGATAAGCCGATTGCCTAGCCTAAGAACTGTCGGGATCGTCCGAATAACGCCCGCTACCGCTTCGTTGCGTCTGAACCACGATGACGTGCTTCGAAGTTTCAGGAGTGCAGCATCTGTTCCGCCTCATTGAGTGATCGACATTGTTCCGGTCGGCGACGAGATATCCAACATTCCAAGGAGCCGGCTTTTCGCAGCAGGTGCGTGAGATAGACTGCTCGAGCCTGAGATAGGGACGCGCAACAAGCGAGTGGCCTGCCGGGTTATCACTCGACCGCAGGCGCGAAAATCGGCGACGCGCACGCGACCGAGCGAACCGCTTGGCCACGGTCCGCTGACAGGAAACGATCATGAAATCGGGTCCTGGTCTCCACCGCGATCGCGGTCATTCTGCTTGCTGCTGGATGCTACGCGCTTCCGACAACCACGTGGAGAGGGAACCGCCGCGGCGGCACCCTTCGCGGTTGCTCCCGGATTGGAACTTGCAGCCCACACCGGAATTATGGCGAACGAACCAGATCACCACCGGCAATGACATCAGGAAAGCGGAACCCTGCCGACGGCCCAATGGCGCGCCAACGAGGACCCGTTCGACGACTTCAAGATCGTCTGCATGGGAACCGTTCGGCCCGGATACACGTTATCTCTTGCCGGGCCAACGGGAAAATGAAGATTTGTGGAAACGTACTCGGGTTAACGCCGGAGTTCGGTCACCCCAACTCGACGCCATGCTTTGAGTTCGCCCGGACTTGCGAATGCATGACATTACTCGAGAAACCGGCAATTGGAAATCCTCATGACCATCGACCGCCTAGAGCGTAGGCAGACCGAAGACCTGGATAGGAGCGAGGAGCAGTTTCGTCTTCTGGTCGAAGGTGTGACCGACTACGCAATATACATGCTCGACCCGAGCGGTTACGTATCGAGCTGGAATGCGGGGGCACGCCGCATCAAGGGATACGAGCCTGAGGAGATCATCGGTCGGCATTTCTCTCAGTTCTATACTGAGGAGGACAAGGGGGGCGACCTGCCAGCAAGGGCGCTTGAAATCGCCGCGTCCGAGGGCCGGTTCGAAAGGGAAGGCTGGCGGGTCAGAAAGGACCGGACTCGCTTTTGGGCGAATGTGATCATCGATCCCATTCGAGCCGAGGACGGCACGCTTATCGGCTTCGCCAAGATCACGCGCGACACTACGGAGAAGCGGCAATCGCAAGAAGCTCTCGAGCGAGCACAGCGCGAACTCTTTCAGGCCCAGAAGATGGAAGCCGTAGGCCAGCTCACGGGCGGCGTCGCCCACGACTTCAACAATCTGCTGATGGCTATCCTCGGCAGTCTCGAGATCGCGAAGAAACGGGCGCTTGCCGGTCAGAACAACACCGATCTGATCGAGAACGCCATCCAAGGGGCGAAAAGGGGCGCGGCCCTGACGCAACGGTTGCTTGCTTTCTCCCGCAAGCAGGAACTCAAGCTCGAGCCTGTGGACGTGGCCGACCTCGTGAAGGGGATGGCGGGCCTGCTTCAGGGGTCGATCGGTCCCTCGATTGAGATCGTGACGAGCTTTCCGCTTGCTCTGCCAAAAGTTCAAGCCGACGCCAACCAGCTGGAGACAGCACTCTTGAACCTGGTCGTGAACGCACGCGACGCAATGCCTCGCGGTGGCGTCATCACGCTCTCGGCCAGCAAGCAGTCGGTTCACAGAGACGATGTGAAAGATCTTCAAGGAGATTTCGTCTGCCTGAGCGTCAAGGATGACGGCGATGGGATGGATGCTGAGACCTTGGAGAAGGCGACAGCGCCCTTCTTCACCACCAAGGGAGTCGGCAAGGGTACCGGTCTGGGTCTACCGATGGTCCAGGGACTGATGGCGCAGGGCGGAGGCGCGCTCGCTCTCAGGTCGTCACAGGGAGGAGGAACGACCGCCGAACTCTGGTTACCTTTGGCAGAGGAAACGGAGTCCGTCGAGCAGCCGCCACTTCAGCCGAGCATTCTTAGCAAGCGTTCGGAGCGCAGGCTGAACGTTCTCGCGGTGGACGACGATCCGCTTGTCCTGATGAACACTGTCCTGATGCTTGAGGATCTCGGCCACCAGGCTATGCAGGCATACTCTGCCGAGGAGGCGCTTCGGCTTCTTGAGCAGGGGCCGCTGCCAGACTTGGTCGTGACTGACCATGCCATGCCTCGCATGACCGGCGGCGAACTCGCTACTGAAATTGCCAGGCTGCTACCTGGACTGCCCGTCATTCTCGCCAGTGGCTATGCTGAGATTCCAGGCGGAGTGTCCTGCGATCTCCCCAGACTGGCGAAACCCTTTACACAGAGCCAGTTGGCTGAATCCGTGGCGTCGGCGGTCTCGTAGACGAGGCGAGAGGGCCACGTGTCGCAACGAACGCTCTGCTGCATCTTTTGTCACTGCTCCGCGTTTTCTCGTCGCGTAGCGGAGGAGATGAAATGCGGCCAAATACGACGTTCAATCCTTTTGTCGGGCCTCTTGCGAGGGGGATGGTGATTGCACTGGCGGGTGCCGTAATTGTCGCGGCCTTCGCAAAGAAAAGGCATCTCCCGCGGTCCTTGCCCGGTGATGTCGGCTTGGAACAGAGAGGTCGGGGAGCGGCCGTCCCGGAGCAGATCCCTAAGTAGGGACTGAAAGACGTCTTCTGGCGCGTCGTTGAAAAGGTCTCCGCCCACCGCATCATGCTGATCGCCGCAGGCGTCTCGTTTTACTTGCTGCTTTCAATCTTCCCCGCGGTCGGTGCCGTCGTTTCGCTGTACGGCATCGTCGCCGATCCGGTCACAATATCGGATCACCTGCGCGAACTCTCGTGGCTCCTGCCTCCCGGGGCGTTCGACATTATCGCGGATCAGATCAAAGCCATCGTCGAACGTGGAAGCAGCACTTTGGGCATCGCCTTCCTTCTCGGACTTGCGGTCGCGCTATGGACTACCCACAACGGCACGCTGGCGATATTCGACGCGATGAACGTCGCTTACGAGGAGAATGAGAAGCGTAGCTTGGTTCGATTGAACTTGATCGCGCTGTGTTTCACGCTCTGCGCGATGCTGTCTGCGGGGCTGGTCATATTCCTCATGGCCGTGATGCCTTTGCTTCTGGCCTTCATTTGGATCGACTCCTTCCAGGAGCAGATGGTGCTTGTGGTCCGATGGCCTGTTCTCATCGTGATTGTGCTGGTCGCGTCGACGGCGATCTACCGGTTCGGACCGAGCCGCGAACCCGCGCGGGTCCGCTGGGTCACGTGGGGAGCGGCCTTCACAGCGGTTGGCTGGTTCACGATGTCCTTCGGCTTCGCTTTCTACCTCAACCGCTTTGCCGACTACAGCGCCACCTATGGTACCCTGGGTGCGCTCATAGGCTTTCTGATGTGGACGTGGCTCTCCGTCGTCATTCTGATCCTTGGCGCAGCGCTGAATGCCGAACTCGAACATCAGACCGCTGTCGATACTACCACTGGTCATGCCCGTCCTATGGGAGCGCGGGGCCCCTATGTCGCGGATACATTGGGACAGGAGGCAGACTAGGAATGCAAACACCAGTCGCTTTGAGAATGGCGGCTCGATCTAAATCCCTTGGTCGACCGATTGGGTGGACTCGTCCAATCAATCGTCTCCCGTAGATTGCTTGGTTGGATCCGACCGCAAGCTTAACGGGGCGGGCATGTGAGGACTGCCCAGAGGACCTCAAGCGGCCCCTCGTCGGCGGTAGTGGAGTGGTGGATGACGACCACGCCAGTGGAAAGCCCTGACGGAAGCCGCGCTAAGTACTCCGCCCTACGGGAACCGGTCGTCAACTCCTCAAGCGACCGCGCATCTGCCATCACACTGGTGGCGAGCGCCTCGACCCGACTTTCTGGAGGCATAGGTGGTCATGGCCAGGTAGGTGAGAGGCAACCTCCGTCAGCGGGATATCTCGTGCGGCCGGAATTGGCGGAAAGAGGGCTGAGGCATAACCGCTGCCGGCCCAAAGCGATAAAATGCGTCTCCGATCGACAGCGACTAACTGGGCGCATATCGAGGGGGCAAAGGGGCTGGCAGACTCGGCCCCTTACCACCTGTCATACCGACAACCACTGCGTGGCAATCGTCCGGCGCGGCGGATGATCCACCGCCTATTCACAGGATAGCCACAGCCTAACCATTTCAATCCCTGAACGTTTCGCGCCGGTTAGATCGCTGCTACCTGGGCGATGTGGGGTGAAGGCTGGAGATCGGTTAGTATTTAGTGATCTTCGGATGGGGCAGGGAAAACACGAGGCGTGGGCGGTCGACGATATTCTTGGTCGACCGCCCGCGACATCGCGAGGAAGCTCGCTCCTTGTTTCAGTTTCAGACCTGAACTCTTCATTCCTTTCGCAGAACAGAACGGCATGATCGGTCAAGTCACGGCGATCATGATCCAAAATGTTATCTTGAACATGAAAATGGCGCTCGCCGAGCATCGCGACATGCATGTTGCGATCAACATATCGCCGCAGGACCTGGAAAGCGGTCAGTTCCTGACATTGATCACCGACGAGATTCATGCGGC
>Ga0055528_1001654_pt1 | contig 13074 bp, 13 predicted proteins | sample AraplaCol_mMS_r2_2_FD_55006 | JGI IMG/M metagenome (GOLD analysis project Ga0055528, IMG submission 55006) | Arabidopsis root microbial communities from North Carolina, USA - plate scrape MF_Col_mMS_r2 | ecosystem: Host-associated > Plants > Roots > Endosphere | place: USA: North Carolina...
GGGGAACTTCGCCAGCTCGAATATTCCGAGCGTCTGGCGCTGCGTGCCCGCAATGTCATCGCCGCCACTGGCGGTTCCACCGGCCAGGCGCTCTTCGAACACGCACTTGCCGGCGGTGGTGCGGCATTGAAGGCACCGGCGGGTCTTGCTGCAGGCAACTATGCCGACATCGTATCGCTTGATAAGAGAGCGGTTCCCTATCTTTCCGAAGGCCAGATTCTCGATCAGTGGATCTTTGCCGGTGATGTGGCAGTCGACAGCGTCTGGGCGCTCGGCCGCAAGCAGGTCGAAAACGGCCGGCATCTGCGCCGCGACCTGATCGACCGGCGCTTCATCGCCGCGATGAACGAGCTCTTGGCAGCATGACGATCTTTCCTCCGCGCTTCCCAGGCGCTACAGCGGGAGGGAAGCCGGAGCGTAATGATGAATGAACCCAAGGAAACGACCTTACACCAGCGTATCCTCAGTGATATCGAGGGCCGTATCGTTTCGGGCGAATGGCCGCCTGGCTACCGCATTCCCTTCGAAGTGGAGCTGACCAAGCAATACGATTGCTCCCGCATGACGGTAAACAAGGCCCTGACCCAGCTGGTGAAGGCCGGGCTCATCGAGCGCCGCAAGAAATCCGGCAGCTTCGTCATGCAGCCGCAAGCCCAGGCCGCGGTGCTCGAGATCCACGATATCAAGGCGGAGGTTCAATCCCTCAATCTCGCCTATTCGTACAAGGTCGCGAAGCGCGTGCGCAGAAAGGCGCAGTCGCAGGATCGCCAGATGCTGGACCTCCAGCAAAATTCCAGCCTGATCGAAGTCATCTGCACGCACTATGCCGGATCGAAGCCTTTCTGCCTGGAAAAGCGGTTGATCAATCTTCAAACCGTGCCGGAAGCAGCAGACGAGGATTTCGAGGAAACGGCCCCGGGCCCGTGGCTTCTGAGCCTGGTTCCGTGGAGTGCGGCGGAGCATAAGATATTTGCAGTTGGTGTCGATCAAGAGGAAGGCGCCATGCTTTCCATCCCCGAGGCAACTGCTTGCCTCGTCATCGAACGACGTACCTGGAACAAGTCCGGGCCGGTAACGCATGTGCGCTTCGTCTATCCCGGAAATCGCCACGCGCTCTACGCGCGCTTCACTCCCGAAGCGGTGAAATAGGCCTGTTTCCCCGAAGAAAAGGCGTCCGGTCACCTCGTATGACCGAACGCCTGTTTTTGCCGCCGCACTGGGTCGACGGCTTCCCATAGAGAGCGACTTTCCCGGCGTCAACATCCCTAAAACAAGGGTATTGCGAAAGTCNNCGCTTACCTTAAAGCAACAGATTGTTNGGGATTTCTGTCAGCANCTCGCCGACAGGATCGTCGCCTGGCCCGCAGCGGACAGCGCTGCCTAGGCTTCCTGCGCTTCCGGAATGAGCGGTGGCACCTGGATGACGACAGGCTTGTCGGCACCGGATTCGATGAGCTCGAAAACCTTGTTCAACATGCCCGGCACGTCCTGGCGCACCATCTCGATGCCATTGCCGAGCAGGGTCACAAAAGGGTCCCAGTCGAAACAGCCGAGCACAAGGCTGCGGTCGTCGAGATGGCCTGAGCGGCGGATCCAGCGCATGACACCTTCGAGCGAGATCGTCGAGTTGACGAACATGCCCTTGGGTAGGGCATTGCCGCGCAGCGCGCGCTCGTCCAACGCTTTTTCGGCCTTTTCAGGGGCATAACCGCAGGCGAGGATATTCTCCTCGTGCACGGCGACACCGAGATCCTCATGCGCAGCGCGAAAACCGCGGATGCGCTCGGCCGTGTTGTGGTCGCTGCCGCGCCCGCCAATGAAGAGCAGCGGCTCCATCCTGCCGAGCCTTTGCTCGCTGTTTTTCAGGATCCGGCGTGTCAGTTCCCGCGCGCCGGCGAAATTGTCCGAGATGACCGAAGGGGCAAGCGCGCCTGGAAGGTCGAGGTTGAAGCTGCGCACGCCGGCCGCCGCGCACATTTCAGTGATCCGGTCGGGATCGGTCGCGCCCGTCGCGATCAGGCATTCGACCTGGTAGGAGAGCATCGTACGTGCCGCCTCGACCTCCAGCTGCGGGTCGCGGCGTGTACAGGTGATGATCGGAAAAAGGCCGCGCGCACGTGCCATGTCTTCGAAGAGTTCGACGATCGATCCGAAATAGCGGTTGTCGTATTTAGGCACGATCATGCCGATGATATGGGATTTTTCGCGCCTCAGCAGGCTCGCCTGCATGTTCAGCGCATACCCCTGCTCCTCGGCGATCCGGATGATCTTTTCGGCAAGCTGGCTGCTGATCCTGCGCTTCTTCCAGTTGCCATTGAGCACGGCGCTGACGGCGCTGGCCGATGTGCCGGCAAGCTCCGCCAGATCATAGATCGTCGTCCTCTTCGTCTGCTTCACCTGATTCAAAATGCCTTCTCCGTTTGACGGTAACTTGACATCAATCTGCGGAAGTGGCAATTCTTGCTTCATCGATTGAGCAAGCTTGCGCAATCGATGATACAAACCGGTTAATCGGCCGGTACAGGGAGGTATTTCTAAGGGGCTGCGGAGAGGCTGTCCTTTTGCAGGGGCGCTTTGCTCGCCGGTTTTATGGCGGCGAGAGCGGCGAGCGGGCAAACCGCAGTGACTTCCAGCAATGCCTGGACCTGTCTTTCGATCACACCAAGGAGGAGAAAATGAATTATCGCAATTTGCTCATGGCATCCGTGACAGTTTTCATGGGGCTTGCCGGTGCGGCTTCAGCTCAGGAAGCTGCGACCGTCGCTTTCCTGATGCCTGACCAGGCATCCACACGTTATGAGCAGCACGATTTCCCCGGCTTCAAGGCTGAGATGGAAAAGCTGTGCCCGAAGTGCACGGTCATCTATCAGAACGCCAACGCCGACGCCTCGCTGCAGCAGCAGCAGTTCAACTCGGTGATAGCCCAGGGCGCCAAGGTCGTCGTGCTCGACCCCGTCGATTCTGCCGCCGCCGCTGGTCTCGTCGAGATCGCCCAGTCGCAGGACGTCAAGGTCATCGCTTATGACCGCCCGATTCCGGACAAGCCGGCTGACTANTACGTCTCCTTCGACAATGAAGGCATCGGCTATGCCATCGCCAAATCGCTTGTCGAACACCTGAAGGCTGCCGGCGTNGCCGATGGCGCGGGNGTGCTCGAAATCAACGGCTCGCCGACCGATGCGGCCGCAGGCCTGATCCGGGATGGTATCCATCGCGGTCTGAAGGAATCGGCNTACAAGACGCTTGCCGAATATGACACGCCGGAATGGGCGCCGCCGAAGGCACAGGAATGGGCTGCCGGCCAGATCACCCGCTTTGGCGCNGACATCAAGGGCGTGGTCGCCGCCAATGACGGCACGGCCGGNGGCGCGATTGCNGCNTTCAAGGCCGCCGGTGTCAAGCCGGTTCCNCCGGTCACCGGCAATGACGCGACGATTGCAGCGCTTCAGCTGGTNATTTCNGGAGACCAGTACAACACGATTTCCAAGCCATCGGAAATCGTCGCGGCAGCCGCTGCCAATGTTGCGGTGCAGATGATCAAGGGTGAAAAGCCCGAGGCCAAGACGACGCTTTACAATACGCCGTCTCAGCTGTTCATCCCTGCCGTCGTGACGGCAGAGAACATCAAGGCAGAAATCTTCGACAAGAAGATCCAGACGCCCGAGCAGATCTGCACCGGTGAATATGCCGAAGGCTGCAAGAAGCTTGGCATTACCAACTAAACGCGGTTGAGTGAACTTCGGCCGCGCCCGTCGCGGCCGGATGCCCCTATGGCAAGAAGGACTGCCCCATGAGCAGGGATCTGAAGGATATGCCGGAGAAGGGTCAGACGATCCTCCGGTTGAGCAATATTTCCAAAAATTTCGGCGCCGTGTCGGCGCTGACCGACATCGAACTGGACGTGAAGGCCGGCGAGGTCGTGGCGCTGGTCGGTGACAATGGTGCCGGCAAGTCGACGCTGATCAAGGTCCTGGCGGGCGTGCACCAGCCTTCGTCCGGAACGATCGAGTTCTGCGGCCAGAACGTCACGCTCGACAGTCCCGGCAAGGCGCTGGAACTCGGCATTGCCACTGTCTTCCAGGATCTCGCGCTCTGCGAAAACCTCGACGTCGTCGCCAATCTTTTCCTCGGCCATGAAATCTCTCCGTGGGGCCTCGACGAAGTGGCCATGGAAGTGCGAGCCTGGACTTTGCTCCGGGAACTTGCCGCCCGCATCCCCTCGGTGCGCGAGCCGATCGCCTCGCTTTCCGGCGGTCAGCGCCAGACGGTTGCCATCGCGCGTTCGCTGTTGCTCGATCCGAAGATCATCATGCTGGACGAACCGACCGCAGCGCTCGGTGTCGCCCAGACTGCGGAGGTGCTGAACCTGATCGAGCGCGTCCGCGAGCGTGGCCTCGGTGTCATCATCATCAGCCACAATATGGAAGACGTGCGCGCCGTGGCGGACCGCATCGTCGTGCTGCGCCTTGGGCGCAACAATGGCGTCTTCACGCCGGATTCGTCCAATCAGGAACTCGTCGCCGCCATCACCGGCGCCACCGAAAACGCCGTCTCCCGGCGCATCGAGCGCAAGACGGGTGCTGCCCATGAAACCAGCGGGAGGCCCGCATGAGCCAGAAGATGTCAGAGACTATCCGCCAGCCGGCTACCCTTGACCGCAGCGACGAGCGCGTCCGCCACGACGACAACATTACGGGCATGGTCAAGGCCTTCTTCGACCGCGTACGCTCGGGCGATCTCGGCATGCTGCCGGTTTTTGTCGGCCTGATCGTCATCTCGACGGTCTTCTCGCTGCTCAATCCGGTGTTTCTGGCACCGAACAACCTCGTCAATCTGCTGTTCGACTGCGCCACCGTCGGCGTTATCTCGCTCGGCATCGTCTGCGTGCTGATGCTCGGAGAAATCGATCTCTCCGTCGGTTCGATGAGCGGTCTTTCCTCTGCCATCCTCGGCGTGCTTTGGGTCAATATGGGCTGGCCGATTCCTCTGGCGATCCTGGTCGCGATCGTTGCCGGCATTATCGTCGGCGCGCTCTACGCTGTTCTCTACAACAGGCTCGGCATGCCGAGCTTCGTCGCCACACTGGCCGGCCTGCTCGCGCTGCTCGGCATGCAGCTTTATATCCTCGGACCAACCGGCAGCATCAATCTGCCTTACGCCTCGCCGCTCGTCCGTTTCGGCCAGATCCTCGTCATGCCGGACTGGCTGTCCTACGTGCTTGCCCTGCTGCCGGGCGTGGTCCTTGTCGTCAATGAAATGCGAAAGCGCCGCCAGCGCCAGGCCTCGAATCTCTCCTCGCCACCGGTTGGCGCTCTCGCGATCAAGGCGATCGTGCTCACTGCCGCGCTGGAATTTGCCGTTTATTATCTCAATCTCGGCCGTGGCGTGCCGTGGATGTTCGGTCTCTTCGTCGCCATCGCCGTCATCCTCAACTACGCGCTGACGCGCACAAAATGGGGACGCTCGATGTTTGCCGTCGGCGGCAATCGCGAAGCGGCACGCCGCGCCGGCATCAACGTGCGTCGCATCTATCTCAGCGCTTTCGTGCTTTGCTCGACGCTTGCCACGATCGGCGGCATCCTGTCGGCCTCGCGACTTGCCTCCTCCAGCCAGCAGGCCGGCACCGGCGATGTGAACCTGAACGCCATTGCGGCGGCGGTCATCGGCGGTACCAGCCTGTTCGGCGGGCGCGGCAGCGCCTATTCGGCTCTGCTCGGCATCATTGTCATCCAGGCGATTTCCAACGGGCTGACGCTGCTCAATCTCAGCTCGTCGCTGCGCTACATGATAACAGGTGCTGTTCTCGCCATCGCCGTCATCGTCGATTCGCTTGCCCGCCGGTCCCGTGTCAGCCACGGCCGCGCCTGACCCGCATTCTCAAGGAGTATTCACGTGACTGATCTCATGAAAGGCAAGGTTGCCGCTATCACCGGTGCGGCATCTGGCATTGGGCTGGAATGCGCCCGTACGCTTCATGCCGAAGGCGCAACCGTCGTGCTCATTGACCGTGCCAAGGACAAGCTCGAGTCTCTCTGCAAGGAGATCGGTAAGGGCGCCCTGCCGCTCGTCGTCGATCTTCTCGACGGCCCGCAGGTCTCCGGCATGTTGCCGCGCATCCTGGAATTGGCCGGCCGGCTTGATATCTTCCACGCCAATGCCGGCGCCTATATTGGCGGGCCGGTCGCCGAAGGCGATCCGGATGCCTGGGACCGGATGCTCAACCTCAATATCAATGCGGCCTTCCGCTCGGTTCACGCCGTGCTGCCGCACATGATCGAGCAGAAGACCGGCGATATCCTGTTTACAAGCTCGATCGCCGGCGTGGTGCCCGTGGTTTGGGAGCCGATCTATACCGCCTCGAAATTTGCCGTTCAGGCCTTCGTCCATTCGACCCGCCGCCAGGTCGCACAGCATGGCGTGCGCGTCGGCGCCGTATTGCCGGGACCGGTCGTCACCGCGCTGTTGGATGACTGGCCGAAAGCCAAGATGGAAGAGGCGCTCGCCAACGGCAGCCTGATGCAGCCGAAGGAAGTGGCCGAGGCCGTGCTCTTCATGCTATCGCGGCCGCGCAATGTCACCGTCCGCGATCTGGTGATCCTGCCGAACAGTGTCGACCTCTGAGGTTGACAGGTCCGGTTCCGGATTGCTCTAGAACCTGAAACTGCCGATTTGAAACGAGAGATCATGAGCGACACTTCACGCACGCCACCAGCGGGTGCCAAACATGTTATCGGCGTCGATGTCGGCACCGGCAGCGCCCGTGCGGGCCTGTTCGACCTTGATGGGCGGATGCTTGCATCCGCCAAGCGGGATATCACGCTCTTCCACGAGACCGGTTCGATCGTCGAGCAATCGAGCACCGAAATTTGGGCAGCGGTCTGCGCCGCCGTTCGCGAAATCGTGGCGACAAGCGGTGTCGATCCGGCTTCGGTTGCCGGCCTGGGTTTCGACGCGACCTGCTCGCTGGTCGTGCTCGGCAAAGGTGGCGGACCACTGCCCGTCGGTCCTTCGGAAGATCCGAACCGTGACATCATTGTCTGGATGGATCATCGCGCCGTTCCGCAGGCGGAGCGCATCAACGCGCTCGGTCATGACGTGCTGCGTTATGTCGGCGGACGTATCTCGCCCGAGATGGAAACACCGAAACTGCTTTGGCTGAAGGAAAACCGGCCGCAGGTTTTCGATGCCGCCTGGCAGTTCTTCGATCTCGCTGATTTCCTGACCTGGCGGGCAACCGGCGACCTGTCGCGCTCGACCTGCACGGTCACGTGCAAGTGGACCTATCTCGCCCATGAGAAACGTTGGGATGCCTCCTATTTCCACCAGATCGGCCTCGGCGTACTGGCCGACGAAGGTTTTACCCGTATTGGGCAATCGATCGTCGAGCCGGGTTCGGCACTCGGTCAGGGACTGACCGCGGCTGCGGCCGGTGAACTTGGTCTCCTGCCGGGAACTGCGGTTGCCGCCGGCCTCATCGATGCGCATGCCGGCGGTATCGGAACGGTCGGGATCGGCGCCGGCCCGCAGGCCAATCTCGGCTACGTCTTCGGCACCTCGTCCTGCACCATGACATCGACATCGCAGCCGGCCTTCGTTCCGGGCGTCTGGGGTCCCTATTTTTCGGCCATGGTGCCGGGCATGTGGTTGAACGAAGGTGGCCAGAGTGCGGCAGGCGCGGCCATCGATCAGCTGCTCTCTTTCCATCCGGCTGCCAGCGAGGCGCGAGAGCTTTCGAAACGTGCGGGTGTTCCGCTGCCGGCCCTGTTGGCGGATATGGCGGTGCGGAAGGCAGGGCGCTCCTCCGATGCTGTCGAGCTTGTCGCAGGCCTGCATGTCGTTCCCGAATTCCTCGGCAATCGCGCACCCTTTGCCGATCCTCATGCCCGCGCCGTCATCGCCGGCCTCGACATGGAGAGGGATATCGACAGTCTGGTCGCGCTCTACATCGCCGGTCTTTGCGGCATAGGCTATGGCCTGAGACAGATCATCAACACGCAGGCCGATGCCGGCGTTACCATCGAGAACGTCGTGATCAGCGGCGGCGCCGGCCAGCATGATTTCGTCCGTCAGATGCTTGCCGATGCGAGCGGCAAGCCGGTGATCGCGACGAAGGCCGAGGAACCTGTCCTTCTGGGCGCGGCGATCCTCGGCGCCGTCGCGGGCGGTCTGTTTTCCGATATGCGCGCGGCGATGACGAAACTCTCGGCCGTTGAGAAGACCTATGAGCCGGCGCAAGGTGCGATCGCCGATCTTCATGCAAAGCGTTATGAGGGTTTCACGCAGTTCCAGACGCTGACACGTGAGTTGCGGAAATTCTGAACGGCCGTCGTCCCAGTCGCGCGTGTCTCACGGCCAGGCGGCAAAGGATGGGACGAGGTCTTTCTCCGACTGCGCGGCGATCTTGCGCCGGTAGGCGCCTGGCGGCTCGCCGACACGGCTCTTGAAAAAGCGACTGAAATAGCCGGGATCGCGAAAACCGAGCCCGAAACCGATCTGCTCGACCGACTGCTGCGATTGCCCAAGCCGCAGTTTCGCCTCGGCGATCAACCTTTCGTGGATCAGTTCCAAGGGGCTTTTCCCGACGCCGGCGATACAGACCCGATGCAGATGGTCATAGGTGATGCCCATGGTGCGAGCGATATCGGCGATCGCCGGCTGCTCGCGATAGCGCAGTTCGACGATCTGCCGGAACCGCTGCAGCGTCATTGCCCCGGTGCCAGACGTCGTCGGCAAGGAAGCTCCGGAGGCTCGCCAGAGCCGCAATAGCAGCACGGAGAGATAGGCGCTTACGATGGCAGTTCCTCCCGGTAGAAGATGCTGTCCTTCCTCGGTCATCACCGCGAAGGCGCGACCGATGTCGGCTGCAGGGCCCGGCAAGGTTTTCGCCTTGAGCGACGACGATCCGCTCGATCATGTCGTGCAGCTGGACGGCAGCCGGACTGTCGCCGACCGTCCTGTGGACGACATTTTCGGCGGCCAGCAGCATCGCCCCTTCACCGCCGGCGGCAAGGACGAATCTGCCCGCAACCCGTCGGGGCAGCCAGAGCAATGCCGGTGCTGCAAGCCCGAGTTCCTCCTGCCCGTCAATGAACAATGTCGCCTTGCCGCGGGAGACGAAGAAGGCCCTGTAGGAGGGGCGGCTGTCACGGGTGCCCAGGCTCCAGGTCTGGCTACCGAGACCGGCGGCAATCGCCGCCGCGATGACAGACAGAGCTGGCGTATCAAGCGATCTTTCGGCCATGTCTGCCTCGAAACTTAAAACGGTAGTGCTGCCGTTCTTGCTCGGCAAATTCTCGGAAAAAGTACAATAGACTGCCAGAAATATCCATTCTATTTCGTGGCGGATTGGTTCCTACTGGATTGCGAGGAGAACCTGATATTCAGGCAGCAGGGTGAGGAACTTCCCGTGAAAGACGTCGATTGCCGGGCGTGAGCGCCGGATTCGCATGAGCCCGGCATATGCCGGAAACCAGCAAACATCATCGCGCCATCCCTTGGGAGGGACAGCAGGCGCATATCGGAAAGGGAACGAGATGGTAGACCTGATGCTTCTCATTGGTGGCCGCACCATGCCGGCTTCGAACGGCGTGACTTTCGAACGGCTGAACCCGATTACCGGTCAGGTGGCAACCACGGCCGCTGCGGCAACGCTGGACGATGCGCATGCGGCCGTCGTTGCAGCAGCTGCAGCCTTTCCGGCCTGGTCGGCGCTCGCTCCGACTGAACGGCGCAAGCGCCTTTCAAAGGCTGCCGACCTCCTGGATTCCCGCACGGGCGAATTCATCGCCGCGATGGCCGAGGAAACCGGCTCGACTGCCGCCTGGGCAGGCTTCAATGTCTATCTCGCCGCCAACATGCTGAGGGAAGCCGCGGCCATGTGCACCCAGATCAGTGGCGAGGTCATCCCGTCGGACAAGCCGGGCCTGATGGCAATGGCCGTGCGGCAGCCGGCCGGTGTCGTCCTCGGTATCGCTCCCTGGAATGCTCCTGTCATCCTCGGCGTGCGTGCAGTCGCCCTGCCGCTTGCCTGCGGCAATACCGTCATCCTCAAGGCGTCCGAGCTTTGCCCCAGGACACATCACCTGATCGGCGAGACATTGCAGGAAGCAGGTCTGGGTGACGGTGTCGTCAATGTCGTGACCAATGCGCCTGCCGATGCCGCGACCGTTGTCGAAAAGATGATCGCCCATCCGGCGGTACGCCGCGTCAATTTCACCGGTTCGACCCGCGTTGGAAGGGTGATTGCAGAGGTTTCCGCGCGCCATCTGAAACCCGTGCTGTTGGAACTCGGCGGCAAGGCCCCCTTCCTGGTGCTTGATGACGCCGATATTGGCGAAGCGGTGAAGGCCGCGGCCTTCGGCGCCTTCATGAACCAGGGTCAGATCTGCATGTCGACCGAGAGGATTGTCGTCGACGAGACCGTCGCCGACGAGTTCGCCGATATGTTCGCCCGCAAGGCCTCGACGCTCGTCGCCGGCGATCCGCGCCAAAGCAATTCGCCCCTCGGCTCGATGATTGGTCTTGATGCGGTGGAACGCGTCAACGGCCTGATCGAGGACGCGGTTTCCAAGGGGGCACGCCTGTTGGCAGGTGGCCGTGCAGTCGGAACCCTGATGGATGCGACTGTGCTCGACCACGTGACGCCGTCGATGCGGATCTATGGCGAGGAGAGCTTCGGACCGGTTGCCTGCATGGTGCGCGTGCGTGGTGTCGATGAGGCGGTCCGTGTTGCCAATGATACGGAGTATGGCCTGTCTGCCGCAGTCTTCGGCCGGGATGCCACCCGCGCGATGGGGGTCGCAAGACGGATCGAAAGCGGCATCTGCCATGTGAACGGTCCAACCGTTCATGATGAGGCACAGATGCCGTTCGGCGGCGTGAAGGCCTCCGGATATGGCCGCTTCGGCGGCAAGGCCGGCATCAACGAATTCACCGACCTGCGGTGGCTTACCGTGGCATCGCAGCCGGGGCATTATCCAATCTGATGCCAGGACTTTGTAGCCGGGCACGCCTTACAGGCGATGGCAGACGGTCACGAAATTCGTGCGTGGAATATAGCGGTATTCCACGATCATGTCCGTGCAATCGAGACATCGACGCTGCACATACCGCGCACGAACGATCGGCTTCGGTCGATGCTTGGCGACATGGGGTCGTTCATAACTTTGAATCATGTCGGCAGAATTGACCGGGCCTGTCGAAATGGCGGCTACGGCCAACGTCAACAACGATACCAGCAAGGCGCGCATGCAGCTCTTCTCCTCGGAAATAAAGGTGGGCGCGCGCATATGTGCGCGCCTCCTGGGCCTAATGTGTGCTCAGCTTCGCTTCTGCGGCGGCGGCGAGAAAATCGTCCCTTGCGGTTTCCACGCTGATGCGCCCTTCGACGGCACCCTTGCAGGCGTTGCTTGCCTTCACGAATTTCGCTCCCGTGCGTCGCGGCCACATGTCGTGGAGATAGATGAGCGCATCGAACGGGCCTCTGACGGTCCGGGATCCGGCGTTGTCGAACTCGATCTCGACCGGCTCGCTCCATTGGGTATTTGGCATCGGTTTTCCTCCTCCTGTCGCGAGCGCCACAACGTCGCGAACGGGAATTTGTTCCCGCGCTGGAGATTGGTTGGTTAATCGCGGCTTTACCGCAGGTGTGCAAACGGCAGCTCTCGGCCGTGCCGAGTTTCTGGACGCCCGCCATCGCCTGCTATTAGCCCACCTTGTCCCGCGGGGGATGGCAGTTCCTACCGGATCCTCTCATGTCCAGCCATTTCTGAGGGTTGTGCGTTGTGACTGCGCACCGCACGTTTTGCGGCGCAATTGAACAGCCCGTCTGGACTTCTAAATCCCAGCCTTATCTTTCTTGATCGGATGCATACTTTATCAGTGAATGCGATACAGGTTATTTGAACACCCGCGATCCTGCTCTCGAAAGGACCGGGAGGATCGGTCCGGGGCAAATACGCAGCAGTTCTTGGCGACCGGTCGATGAAAAAGAGGAAGTAAATTGAGCATTTCAAGCGGCAGAATTGCCTGGGAAGAGGTCATCGAGGCCAGGGCTTTCATCGATCTTGCGAGGGTCACGCCCCAACCTTTTAAAGACAGCGTCGAGTTTACCTGCCTGCCGGTGGCCCAAGGCTGCGCCATTTCGCTGCCTACAGCTCCTGCGGTTGGGCTCAATCGCATTCTTGCTTTGAATAGCAAAGACGAACTCAATGTCGCATTCGAATGGATGAAGACCAGAACGGGCAGGCGGCATGTTCAGATCAGCGAAACCTCCGCCTCAAACGAATTGCGTGACTGGATCCTGGAGCAGAAACTGGTCGAAGATGGCGCCTGGGCAAAACTCACGCGGCCTGCACCATCCGCTCCGCTTCCCGTCGAAGGGCCTGTGCGGGCGCGGCTCGCCGGTATCGAGGACGCGCCGATTGTCGGCAGGCTGATGTGCGCAGGCTTTGCTTTTCCGACGGCGCTTGAACCACTGTGGTCATCCCTGGTCGCCAAGAAAGGCTGGGCCTGCTTCATTGCGGAACTGGACGGCACGCCGATTGGAACCGGGGCGATGTTCGTGAGGATGGATGTGCCTGGCTGGGAGTCGGAACGACGCTTGCCGAATATCGGAATCTCGGTGCGCAAAAGGCGCTGATCAATGCGCGATTGAACGAGGGCCTTGCTCAGGGTGTCTCGCTGTTTGCGGTGGAAACAGCTAAACCGGAAGAAGGACAACCGAACATATCCTTCGGAAACCTGACGAAGGCAGGCTTCAAGCCATCCTATATTCGCAAGAATTATCTCCTGCCGAATTAAGTCCTTCCCGCCGATGCTGATTGCCGCATCGGTGCCATATCCCGTGACTAGATCGGAACAAGCCCCGTGAAGCGGCCGGACTTGAGAAGGAAACGAGATGCAGTTGAACGGCGAACTGAACCCGAACGATCCCGAATTCTTTGAGCTTCTCACTGGGAGCTTCAGGCGCCTTCTCGGACGAGACCTTCTCCCCAGGGATCGGGGGCCTGAATGGCTCTACGGCGATGCCCCGTTTGTGGTTCTTGCCCATAATACTGCGCCCGATCCGGTCTT
>Ga0055528_1001661_pt1 | contig 13032 bp, 13 predicted proteins | sample AraplaCol_mMS_r2_2_FD_55006 | JGI IMG/M metagenome (GOLD analysis project Ga0055528, IMG submission 55006) | Arabidopsis root microbial communities from North Carolina, USA - plate scrape MF_Col_mMS_r2 | ecosystem: Host-associated > Plants > Roots > Endosphere | place: USA: North Carolina...
AAAAAGAAAGAGAAAAGGAATAGAAGATAATAGAAAGAAAGACAACAATCTGGAATCGGCACTTCCTAGACAGTTCGAACATATCTCGTAGCTATTCACCTGTTGTGTCCGAGCAAACACAACATTCCTTGGTATTCTATCTGTTCCATGCCTATCACTGCTGGCGCGGGTGATTGAATTCAAAAACAACTCAACCCCAAGGTCAGAAGAGTTCTCTAAATGGCCTCCAATCTGGCAGGCAAAGCTATGGGCTTCATTCGCTGGTTTATTACGCAAATCCCCTTCTTGCGGCCCTCCAGCATCAATACTACGTCCATCGACACTTACTCACAGCGCTTTTATCCAAGCCTGGCAAACTCGAAGCTCTTTGATGTCCCGGAATTTGCACCTCGCATATCATCTCAGGAGATCAAGTCCCTGGATCGTACCAGCTCCGACCAGGTCACCTTTCAATACGAAAAGGTGCGTTTCGTTGACCACGGCTGCACTCCACACATACAATCTCTCCCAGATACTGATTCTGCTTTTAGATTGTTAGGGCACCATTGGACTACTTGCTATCAATCCCGGGAAAGGACATTCGCAGCAAGATTGTCAACGCATTCAATGAATGGCTTCTCATACCAGAAAAAGAACTTTGCATAGTGAAGGATATCATCAATCTATTGCATACAGCTTCATTACTGTGAGTTTGTTAAACCTTCTGGCTGATCGAAGCTGACACCCGACCAGTATTGATGACATTCAGGATGGGTCGCATCTGCGTCGTGGCCATCCTGTTGCACATGAGATATTCGGAGTCGCACAGACAATAAACTCAGCAAACTATGCATATTATCTCCAGCAGTCGAGGCTGACAGAGATTGGGAACCCCCGTGCTTTTGTTATCTTCACGAAAGCCCTTCTCGACCTACACATGGGACAGGGCATGGACTTGTATTGGCGAGATACGGGCGTTTGTCCTACGGAGGAGGAGTACACTCGCATGGTTGCCTATAAGACGGGCGGTTTATTCCACTTGGCATTGAGCCTGATGCAAATCCAAAGTGATCAAAAAAGGTATTGATAGTATTTCCCTTGCTATTCGAACGCGCCTCTGACCTGATACAGAGACTTTTCTGATCTTGTGGAACTTTTGGGTATCATTTTCCAAATTCGTGATGACTATATGAATCTGCATAGCGGGCTCTATGCTGAAAAGAAGGGGCTAATGGAGGATTTGACGGAGGGAAAGTTCTCCTTCCCTATAATTCATAGTATACACACGACGCCGAATAATTCAGAGCTTCTTGAGATCCTCAAGCAGCGGACAGAGGATGAAGTAGTAAAGATGCGAGCTTTCGAGATCATGGAGTCAACAGGCAGTTTTGAATATACCCGAACGAGATTGAGGCTCCTTCACAAGCAAGCGCGTGATCTCGTGAAAGACCTAGAGGTTTTGCTGGGCCCCAACAGAGGGATTCAAAAAATTCTTGATTTGCTCGAAGTCGAACCCCCAAGGGGAGCGGGAAAGAGTTGATTTATCTCGGTCCTTTCGCATGCAAGTGAGCAATAATGCGAATCTGGGACTAGCTAGCACAAAATTCAAGAACGAAATTAAGATAACTCTTGAAATTCCATGCCGCTCGCCAGGTAGTCTCAAATGCGCCATTCAATAGAGTAGAGTTTCTACGAGACGCGGTAGTTATCCCAGCTGTTGACTGCATTTATTTGGTATCCATTAAGATACGGTATCTATAAAAAGACCATATTGTAATATCTAGGTATACATTACAGTATTAATACGTAGTAGTATTCAATAGCTACTTAAATTTACTAGATTAGTACTACTATATCTACAATATATACAGTAAAATGATAAACATATTACCACTATATAACTCTTAGTTATCACTATCTACTATACAATACGTAAAACACTACACCGTGTAAACAATACAGCAAAGCAATGCTTTGGGTAGCAAGATCTAGATGCTGATATTAGCAAAACCTGAATTTAAATTAGCACCTGCTAATTAATGGGAGATGGAAGGTGGAAGGTGGGAAGATAGACATATATATATCTGCCTTGGTACTAGTAAAGCTCCTTTAGTAAAATAGCTTCTGCTGGAAGCTAGTAGCTATATAATATCGTGAGAATACGAGATATTGCTAAAAAAAATACTAGAAGAGTACCATATTATAGACAAGATCCGAATTGTTCAATTCGGATCTTGTCTATAATATGGAAGCTGTCTAACACATGAGAATGGACCGAGGTACATTTAGCCAAGAGGCTCAAAGTTGTATGATTCGCCAAATTATCCCCAACGACCCACCCCATTTCGGAATTTTGGCCAGTGTCGATCTGTATTTTCCCAACGAACCTTCGCTGTAGACAGGGAGTTCGGATCAACTTCCAAATTGGATATTTTTCGAGTATTCTACCAGAATCTGTCCGATTTATGCACCTCGTATATAAATCTAGATCATAAAGTGAAGGATATTCTCGCCCTACGCCACCATTGACGCGCGACTTGACTTTCGCGAATCTCTAAATTTTCTTTTTTAACGCGTCGCATCGAAGACTGCTCCAGAGAATCCTAAAATGGCGCCTAAACCACTACCTTTCCCAGGATTTACCCCTATCTCTGACCGAGTCTATCTTCGCAATGGACACGAAAAGGCCAGACCAGCTTTAGCTCATGAACCAACAACCATAGTTATCTTTGGGTGGGGCGATGGCATGCCTAAAAACGTCTCAAAATATGCCGACGGATATCATGAGCTGTTCCCCAATGCTAGAATCGTTGCTGTGCTGTCCAAAACTTTCCATGCATCAAATCAACCTCTCGATGATCGGATTGAAGCTATGTTGCCCGTGATTGACACGGTCTTTCCAACCCCCACCGGAAGTGGCAATGAAGAGGAGCGAGTGTTATTGCATGCGATGTCTAATACCGGAGGCATCTTCCTTGCTGCTGCATTTACCGCATATCAAAAACGCCATGGCTCCGACAAAACTCTTCCTCATACACTACTAGTATGTGATTCTACACCAGGCAGCCTTGATTTTGCTTCACAGGTCGGCCGTTGGTCACGAGCAATGGCCGTAGGGACATCGAAATACTTCCCCTGGCCTTTTATCGTCACGCAAGCACTGTGGTACATGTTCCTGTGGGCAAACTATGCGTGGGAATTGCTGCGTGGAACCGAGCCCTCGGGTGTTTGGGCGACTCGAGTGATGAACGATCATTCTATTGCTCCGGTTGAAACCAACAGACTCTACCTTTACTCTAAAGAGGATGAAATCATCTGGTGGGAGGATTTAGAGAATGCCGTTGCCAATGTGAAAAGCCTGGGCTACAATGTCGACCTTGAGATATTTGAAGGCTCACCACATGTTGGGCACATGAGACTTCATCCAGAGCAATATTGGGGCAAAATCTCGAGATCTTGGAATGAGGCTCTGCCGACGCGTTGAACCACGTGGTTAGGGTGTTTTAATTATGCATCTCATATAGAATGGTAATTTTAGACGGCATGTACTATATATTCTTATACATCAATGCAGAGAGCGATCTGATTTTTCAAAGATGTCAAGAACTAGTATTCGTTCACAGAGATCCAGCAAAGTAGAGTCCATCGTCAATTGCTAACTTCCAAGCAGAAGCTTGGACCATGATAATCACTTGATACCCTACTCTTGCATGATATCGTATCCCTTCTCAGCCAAGAAAGCTTCCAAAGACCTGTCTTCCTCCTCAAGGTTGAGCTTGCTGCTCTCAGGAAGAAGACAATAGACAAGGATACCCAGGATTGCCACACCCCCAGCCAAGTAAAATGTAGAACTATTGCCCGCGGCTTTTTGCAATGGCGTGAAACACTCAGTCCCAACAGCAGCTCCAGTTCTTCCAAATGCAGTCGCAATTCCGTACCCCATTCCTCGCATGGCAGTGGGGAAAGATTCGGAAGAAATCAATCCGATAGTTGCGCCAGGGCCCATATGTCCAAATGCCTGTAAAAGGCCGTATAGGACGACGAACGCAGCGATGTGCTTCGACAACTTGTCATAGGTGCCTCCAATGATGAATCCCAGGACCATGTAGCCTGCAAACCCCAGGATTCCAGTGTTTCGTCGACCGATTGCATTAGTGAGCCAGGCACCAAGCATAACACCAGGAACAGGGAGAACCGCCAGGATCACTTGCCATATAGCAGTCTTTCTGATATCACTGTCTTGTACCAGGGACGAAATGATGGTACTAGACATGATGCTATTGGGAAAGTTGATAAAGTCATATAAGAAGAACGCCAAGGATGTCGTGAAGATACGCCACCAGTATCGACGGGCGAGAAGTAGGTATATTTTTGGCGATCGACGTTGACCTTTGAGATTGGATTCATGAAACAAAGTCGAGTCCACCATGAAAACACGAAGGACAATGATTATAATGGGCAGTATGGTAGCAATCGAGTAAATTGCATGGAAGGTGATGGTCAGGTTGTTGTCACTGGCAATTAAACAAATCAGATAGATGATTTGCAAGATCGGACCAGCAAGGGTAGCCATTAGTGTAGTGAATGACACAAACAATGGACCTCTGTATGCTCTCATTACCTGCAACACCCTGTGTCAGAGAGTTCTAACAACTCGAAAAGAAGTGGAAGTGGTCTTACGTTATTTGATTCCTCAATGCCCGCTGCAGCACTTGGTGGATATTCACCTCCTACACCGAAACCCGCGATACCACGAGCAACAACAAAGTACCATAGCATATTGTATGATGGCTGTACACTCAAAGCAACAGTAGACATCAATGTACCGATGACCACCAGTGAGGATGTGAAAAGCAGACCGGATTTCCGCGAAAACATGTCAGAGGTATAGCCTAAAACAACGACACCCAAGATGGCTCCAATGATCAAAGAATCACTAATTCGTGTCTTCATATCCGAAGAAAACCCGGCTGATCCAAGTAATTTCTTGAAAATGACATTGGTCGGATTAGCCAATGAGTTTTGAAATCCATCGCTAAAATTCGCAATGTACTGCACATTAACGTCAGTAAAAGGGTAACCACCTGGAAGTACTTAGTAGACCACATACACAACTGAAAATAGTGACATTACTCCGCCATTTCTGAGGATGAGTAGAATCTTCCACTTTATCCCCAGCCTCTTCTCCAATCACGACCGCATCACACGTGGTGGCTTCATCTTTCTCATCTCGGTGATGCATTTTCATATCGTAAACCTCCAGCCTTGACTCTGGAATTGTGAAAATTTTTCATGGACTTGGAGGGGAAGTCTCGCCATATACAGGTTTCGATTAGATGCAGCTAAATGCTTAGCTGGTCCACTCTTGTGATAAGAGATGCATCCAAATAGAAATTTTCCATGTTAGCTCCCGACTGACCCACTGCTAATGTCGTTGACACACCCCCGCGGAGAAGGAGATATAAATGAGAGAGGAGGTTATGTGATTTGATCTATCTCCTTTCTGCTATCTTTTGAATCTAATCGAGATCTAGATGATCCGAGAAAGATGAGTACCGAATGGATTGCGCACTTCTACATGCATGCATGGCAAGATGTCGGATAAGCCGTAGCCAGTCGTCCGCTAGTCAATGCTTGTTTGTGGAGCCAAGAATAGGACGCGTTTTAAAGTGCCGGGGAGCTGTGGCCAATTCGCGAGATGCTCGTAATACCATCTCATAATCTTGTTCTTTTATGTGACTTCGGTGGCCATTGAATAAATACTTGCAGGCAAACAACAGCTTGGACACTCTACCGATATACCCAAGCAATGAGAGCAAACCCTCAATGAATTGCTATCATTGTCTGAATAAATGAATGATTTTTCTCAGTCCAGCTATCAAACTTGACAATTACACTTTAAATTCTTATCCGATGAGAAGATAGAGCTTCTTTCCTAGATGATGAAAGGGGGAGTCAGCTACATGCCGATCATCACCGACCGCATTCGGACGCCCAGCCCCCTTGACAGCATCAACACACGAAAGACTGCCAGGAATGTCAATTCTCAAGAGAAACCCCCCTTCATTGGTGCCGCCTTCTTCTTTCCAGGAATAATAATCAAGTTCATCAAGCGTGTAAAGCAAATGTTCATCCTCGAGCACCCTAGACACAACGAAATATCAAACAATGCCCTTAAAATTGCTTGTTGATACTAAGCTTCTAATATCTCATCATCTAGCTCAATTCCCCAGAGTCCACCCAGAAATGATTGCAAACACCCGTATTCAGAATTAACACCCGATGATTCAGGCATTAAAGTATATAAAATCTACTTGGAAGCTTCAACTTTCTGCAAACATCCATGATCTTCAGGACAGGCACTCTTCATTCACTCCATTGACTGTTCTCAAGGGAGAAATGTTTTTCTTCAATTATCAAGGTCAACATAGGTTCTATCCTCGAAATGAACCCTCCACCTCACACGTCTCCGATGTAGACGCCGGCCTCCGGGTAGTCTCTCCAATATGTTGACTCCATCTTTCCCATCGGTCTTCTCTAGTCGCAAATACAAAACAATAGCAACATTTGCCGCTGCATCACTGATCATCCTCATCTGTCTTCATCTATTCGAAACTCCATATGACAAACAATTCGCGATCTCCTCTCATCTACCTTCCACCGGATCCTGTCCACGAAAGATCGCCGATACAGACTCATCCGCACTCGCCTTTCGTTGTCGGATACAGGCCGCGCAGCAAAATGCAAAGTCCACACTGAAAGCACAATCATCGACTCCTGAACAGGCTATAGCTGAATACAGGCGTCGATACCAGCGAGATCCCCCGAAAGGATTCTCCAAATGGGTTCAGTTTGCTCTTGAGCTTGATTCCAAGGTGATTGATGACTTTGACCAGATTGATCGTGATCTCGAGTACTATCGCACTCCGGAAGCCCGTCGAGCTTTCGAACGTCTAAACGCGCAGAAAGAAAACTGGCCATTTACACGGCGAGTCACTGTTCATGATGGAGCAATGAACAGGTCCGGATGGTACATGTATGATGATTTTTGGAGTGGCTTGGTAGAACCATTCATCGATGAGATCCCAGATAACTTCATGTTCTACATGAGTACAATCGATGAACCTCGCATACTCAGCAAATCAGGTCAACAACCAACTGAGATAGAATTTACGACCAAAGATGGCCACTCAATCGAGGTTCCGGTAAAAGACTCATGCACGCAAATCCCTCACCAACTGACAAGTCGCCTTGGTCATGAGAAGGATGTCTGCAAATTCGATGACCCAGGCAAACTACACGCCCTCATTACCTCGCCCAGTTCATTCTCATACACCCACTCGCCTGTCCCTATCCTAAGCTTCGGACGCATGTCAGCATTTCGCGATATTCTAATCCCATGTCCTTGCTATGCTGCACACCCTTTACTAGGTGAAGACAAAGTGTCATTTCTGGATAAGAAGCCGAGTCTATATTGGCGTGGTTCATCAACAGGAGGTCAAGCCTCTCGCTTCAACTGGCGTTTCGGCCATCGACAACGTTTCGTCGCATTTGTACAGGCTCTACAAAACGCAGCCAATATCTTGGACGCAAGTCGACATTTTGGATTCAGGGATAGAAACCTGAATGATAGCCGAATCACGTTATTCAAGGATATGTTCGACGTTCAGATGGGTGATTACAAGCAATGTGAACTTGATGGAGATCGTACAGCATGCAAGGATATGGAACGAGTTCTTGGACCATCTAATTTTGAACCCGAGGATACATCTATCAACTACCGATATCTTTTCGATCTGGACGGGAACAGCATGAGCACACGATTCTATCGTCTCTTGTCACGGAGAGCAGTCGTTCTCAAACAAACCTGGTTTCATGAATGGCATGATGACCGCCTCATGCCTTGGGCTCATTATATTCCAGTTACCATGGAAATGAAAGAGCTACCCGATTTGATGGATTTTCTCGTCAATGACCCCGAGGGAGAGCGACTATCTGGGGAGATCGCTGAAGCCGGTTATAGTTGGTCGAAACAAGTTCTACGAAAGATTGATCTTTCAATTTACCTCTATCGGCTTTTCTTAGAACTGGCTGAGTTATACGGCCCAGTTGATCCTGAGAGTGAGGGATTCAAGTCGGCGGCAGAGAGAATACCCTGACATTCTTCATTATTTCCAACTAGCTCAATAGACTACTATTCTGGGGTTCATTTGTGATTATTCAGCGCTTGCAATATAAATCAAACACTTCGAATTCAGTATTATCTACTTCATGCTTGCTGGAGTCTTAAAGATGATATTGACGAGGGTTTTCAACCGAAATGCCCAATCGTCCCCACATAGCTTCAACATTCATATCTTCTTGGCCACTGTATGATTCGTTAGCATGATGAAACCCTCTCTGAGGTTGCTAAACATACTCTTGCTTCTCATTAATCCAGGGCTCTGTCTGGCCCTCTGCAGTGTTGGGGTTGCGGAAAATCACATTGTATTTCTGCGCAGGATTAGCATGAAAGAACAGCACACATCCAAGCCATGTTGTAGATCAATCTACTCACCATCCCCAATGTAAGATGAATTGCACCAGGGCCTTTTACGAAAGTGTCCTGTGCCTCCTTGCCCTCGATCAAAGACAAAATGTTCCTTGCTACAACTCCGGCTTGCACCGAGCCTGGTCTGGCTGCCTTTTGTGCGCCTGTGTCGGCGATATCGCCCACGGCAAAGATATTCGAATATCGTTCATCGATGAGCTGCATTGTTGGTCGAATTCGAACAAAACCATTGTCGGGGTTAATTATAGATGTACCATCGGATGTGGATGGTGTTAAGTCGGAGACCATTTGGTTATTCGGTGTTTGCCCAGTCGCCAGTATTACGAGCTCTGTCGATTCGGTTGTGCCATTTGTTAACTTCACTTGAAATGCATTTCCATCGTTAGAAAATCCTCCTTGCGGAATTGAGACTCGAGATCCAGTGATCAGTCGAATACCCAATTCATCAAAGCGTCGCTTAATGAGATCGTGAAGTTGTGGATGGAAGTTCGGCATAACTCGTGGTCGTGATTGTACCACCTTAACATCTTTCTCCGGATAGTACTCCTTCAAATCAGTAGCCATTTGGACTCCGACAGCTCCACCGCCGACGATCAGAATAGACTTTGATCTCTTAACATCTGCTTGGTGTTTCTGGAGATACTCGACAGAGGGAAGTTTTTCATCGTTTTCCATTGCTGCGGGCTTGGAGAGACGAGTGCCAGTGGCCAGGACAACATAATCAAATGGAATTTGACGAGATCCTTGCCATTCGCGATCAAGTTCGATGTGTTGTGGCTTTACAGACAACACGCGGGCCTGTACGACGCCATGAGATGCGGCATTGGGCGTGCCAGAGAATATTCCGCTGTATGGGATGAAGGCCTTGTGTTCTTGGCCAGGAACAATAGCAAAGCGGGGCTAGAGTTATACAACAGTTAACAATTCCGCTGCACGATATTCTGATTCTTGTTACACAAGGAGACTTACAAATGTGAAAAGGTGATGGAAATGGCTGTGGGGTTCAGTGAGGAGGACCTTCAAGTTGTTCGTCAGTACTGGCGTAGTATAAACCATCTGGTTTGTACATACCCTATGAGTTGGAGGAATGATCTTTGCAAGCTCTTGGGCTGTTGACTATTCATGAGGTCAGACAATATTCCAGATAGTGATGCTATTATAATACTACTCACACGACCAACAAACGAGCCTCCAACGACGATAATATTCCGTAGAGTGTTAGCAACCATTTTGATCTGTATCGAAGGGTTTAATATAAAAATGAATCCCTTAAATTTTCTCAGGCAGTAGCAGATATAAATACCCCGGGATCCTCAATAGACATCTGCCTTCTTATCTGATTAACTCCGAGAAAAATTACTCTTTCAGGAAATCCCCGAGTATCCGGAGAAGATTACACCCGGCAGACCCCCCCACAACAGCCGAATGTCGCCACCAAATCGGTGGGCGAGAGCCGCGGTGGGCACACCTTGATCCGATCAAATGTGCCGTTGAATCTATTCATAAAGTGAATCAGGAGGAAATAATCAGATCACGGACTTTGTATACACTCGTGGATGGAGATGATTACACGCGTAGAGAGAATGTATATACTATCTCCTGAATAGACTATCCTCGTTGATATTTTCTTTAGAGGGCGATCGATTTATTTCCAGAGGTTCAGAAAGGTATAAGGGATCCATAGGTCTTTGAAACAGTGCGCTGTCTACTAGGATTTCTTCAAGTTTAGCCTGTTACAATCAGCCTGTATCGGGTTCAAGCAACAAGGCAATAATTTGGCAGGGATGGATGTATTCCACAGTTCAACCGTCTAGGTTCGAAAGGAATTGCTGAAAACAACTTGAAGAGAAGTCGATTATTCCATTCCTATTCGGCCTTGCCTATCATCTCTCAATACAAAATTTAATTCGATGGATGGGTGTTGCAGCTAAAATGTCTGCCACTATGGGAAGGCCATTCATGACCTTAGCAGAAGCTAGCAGAAGGGGTTCAATTGAAAAATCTATTTTCCATTTGTCCATTCATCACTTCTGTCCTTCATTATTATTTAGATCGTTCATACGTATTACATTCCATCCATACTAAGCCTCCAACTCCGTAATTCCGAAATTCCGTTATTCCGAAGACAAGTCAATATACTCATTCCATGGAAATCTTGAGCACCTTCGCAGGTTCTTTAAATGTCCCCAGCACAGGTGCGACTTGTCCTCCACTCGTTCCCACGTAGAGAGTCTTCCGGTCCTGCGATAGACGACAAGAAGTGGCACCAGGCAATTCAGTAGAGAGTTGGCCTCCAGCAACTAACGAGATCTGACCGAAAGGAGTAATGCGAACAACCGAATTCTGGGGGTCGGTAGCAATATACGCCGTGCCATCTGAATCCACATCCAGACCGTCAGCTAAGAAACCACTGGCGATGATCTCGTACGGGCCGACTGGGTTGGCATTCTCATCCACCTTGACACGACCGAACTGCATACGGGTGGTGCACGAATAGTAAACGTATCCATCCAGGAACTTCACTCCGTTGATTCCAAGAGGCAACGCTACTCCCTCAGCGGGCATCATAGTGGTATCATTCATGGCCACTGCATATTCACCTGTCTTGATATTGACTTTCCAGACAGCTCCCTTGGGGCTGTCAGCGATCAGAACCAGATCCGAAGCCTTCGTAAACGCGGTCATTCCATTCAAAGCTGTGGCGTCTGGGAGAGCAGCAATTTGAGAGACCTCCGCAACTTCTGAGACTCGCTCATTCTGCTCTGCTTTAACGTTGAAATCCAATTTTTGAACCGTAAATGAACCCGGGGTAGGCTGGTATGTCTTCGTCGAGAAATTTCCCACGACAACAGCAAAGACATCATCCTCTATTTCCGCGATACCAAAGCAGCTCGTAGCGTTTGCGAAGGAGTGGGCTAGTGTTGCGTTTCCACTGGCGGTATTGACTGACCAAACTTCTGGCGTATCAAGTCGAGTAAGAAGCAGGTTTCCATTTTGACGAAGCACGACGTTATCGATCCAGGAGCCGTTCTCAGGAAACTGATAAAGTGTTTCGAGTTTCACATTCGGCTGGTCATTGCGGTAGGGCGTGACTGACTCGATATGCTGCGAAGCCTGCAAAGCAAAGACTTGAGGCACAATCGCCAGAGTAGCAAGCCAACTTGACTGGAGTCTCATTATTCAAATGAAAATGCTGTTGGGGATCAAGATGATAGAGATCGCAGCAGCCGACGCGTGTCGCTGAAGTTTGGGTTTGACACTGAAACAATTGGGGAATGGGTTTTATTTCCTCTTTGCTTGCTTATGCATTAAACATGAAATGGAGCTCCATTGCACATTCCTCACTGGATGTTTTGATTGTGTTCTGGTGAGCATCCCTGCATTCCTCGGCTTCAGGACCGAGTTACAGCAATTTCCTCAATGGTCAACTATGGGCCACAATGTTAGGTTCTATTTCAAGGCCTTCATGGCTGCAGTAAGAATGTTATTATTGTTCTGGACTCTTGGTATACAATTATCTGGTAGTATCAGATAATTCTGGTTCACCGGGACGCTCTGGCAAAAGCAGGCAAATATGTTTGCTGCGGTCAGGGTTTAGTACTGTAGTACATCAGTATCAAGTAATCCTGTGGGCGTGGATCGGGTATTCCAATACTTATCACAACTTGTGATAGAAAAGATGGATCTTTTCCAATCTCGAAATGTCTCCTGAACCTTGCGGAAACTTGAATTTGATATAGGGTATTGCTCAATATATATTTGGTATCTCGGCTTGGAGGTTCACCCCACCACTCCCCAATTCAACTTTAGCTTGAAGTAGACGCGTAAGTTTACATTTTTGATCATTAATATACACAGCCATATAATCCTAGACCTTTGCTCAACTAAAAATCAATATTTCAAGTTAACAGATGTTTCTGCAAGGTTCAAGGTAGATGATGGCGGAATATCAAATAGCCGAATCGGCATGCAGCCGACTTGAGCGATTGAAATAACCGAGCGAAGCCGAGTCAAACTGCTCTATTCTAATGTAAATCCATTTACCCCACAAGTTCACGAAACAGCCTATCTCAATTATCATAATGGCGAGCACGACCCCCGAAAAGCCACGTCTACGTGCAAAAAAGGCATGTTTGGCCTGTAATTCGCGGCGTGTGCGATGCAATGTGCTTGAGATGCAGCCATGTCGCAACTGCGTCGCTTGGAATCTAACTTGTGAGCTGGGAGTATCGCGGCGAGGAAAGTAAGCAAACACCCAGTCATTATTTTAAAGAGTATATATATCAATCTACGGTCCGTTAGGTATCCAAGACGCAAGAAGAATGATTCCGCGAGTGTTTCCGAGACATCCCGCGTAGAGAAGGTTGCACCAGAGACTCAATCCTTGCAGTCGGAGCATCTACAAACTCGGTCAACTGTCTATACCCCATCAGTGAGACCTAGTACCTCAGAGAATGCCATTCATAAAACCGTCTTTCTCGGGGAATCAAGCCCTTTGACAT
>Ga0055528_1001667_pt1 | contig 12999 bp, 10 predicted proteins | sample AraplaCol_mMS_r2_2_FD_55006 | JGI IMG/M metagenome (GOLD analysis project Ga0055528, IMG submission 55006) | Arabidopsis root microbial communities from North Carolina, USA - plate scrape MF_Col_mMS_r2 | ecosystem: Host-associated > Plants > Roots > Endosphere | place: USA: North Carolina...
TCGGTATTGGCGATGTCGAGACGCAGTTCCGCCTTGTCTCCCGGTGCCAGGAATTTCGGCAGGCTGGCGGTGACGACGACGGGGTCGCGGATGATGACATCCTTGACGCCGTGACCCACACCGTCCTTCGACCAGGCGACCGCCATCACGCGGGCCGTGCCGTTGAATTGCGGAATGTCGAAGCTGACATTCGCCTTGCCTTCGGCATCGAGCTTCACGGGACCGGAGAAGAAGGCGACGAGCTTCTGCGTCGGCGGGCTGGCCGAGAGCGCCACCGCGCCGCCATCGCCGCCGGTGCGCAGCTTGCCGGTCGCGCCGAGCGAGCCGTCGATCAGGCGGCCATAGAGATCGCGGATTTCGAGACCGAGCTGGCGCTGGCCGAAATACCAGTCCTCGGGGTTCGGCGTCTCGTAGCGCGTCAGGTTGAGAATGCCGACATCGACGGCGGCAACCGTGACATAGGCGTCCTCATTGGCACCGGCTCCCGCGACGGCGAGGCTGATATTCAGCGGTCCGCGCGGCAGCATCTTTTCGGGCGCATCGACCTTGACCTGCAGCGCGCGCTGCTCGGGATCGACCTTCAGCCATTTGATGCCGATCGAGCGCATCGGCATGTGATTGTCCTGGCTGTCGCCGGGCCGGAAGAGTGTGGCGGTGACATAGGCGCCCGCACCCCATTCCGCGGTAACGGGAATATCGACTTCGCCACCGGTCTCACCCATCGTCGCATTCTGGACGGCAACGAGATTTTCGGTGCCGGCTGCGACCATCAGCTCGCCGCCGTAGCGCGAGGTGACCTTCAGCTTGGCGGTCTCGCCGACCTTGTAGCTGTCCTTGTCGAGGGCGATTTCGAGGCCATCCGGCGTTTCCGTCGAGGTCGTCTCGACGAACCAGCCGGCGTCGAATTCGAAGCTCGAAGTCGGGCCGTCGGCATCCGGGCTTTCGACTTCGAGGCGATAGCGGCCCCAGCCGACCGGCACGGAAATCTTGCCGCCATCCGCACCCGCATCGATGACGCCGTCGGCGACCTGTCGGGCATTATAGGCGGGCTCGTATTTCCAGGCGGTGCCGTCGCGGTACCACTGGTATTCGCGCTCGAGATTGTAGAATTTCCAGCGCAGGCCCTTCATGTCCTGCTTCTGACCCTCGGCAGTGGTGCCGATGATGTTGAAGGAGGCGGTCGAATTCTCGGCGACGTCACCGGAGAATTCCGGCTTGATGCCGATCATCGGTCCCTGGTTCTTGACCGGGATCGCCAGCGAACGCTCCAGCGCCCGGCCGCCCTGTTCCTGCATGCGGATATAGACGGTTGCGTTGAGCAGCTGCGTCGTGGCGGGCAGGTCGCCGACGGTGAGATCCGTCGAGGCCTGGCCGTTCTCGTCGAGCTCAGGCAGTCCCTCGATCGTCTGGCGGTTCTCTTCGGAGGCTTCCTCATCGGCAAGGCCGAAGAAATAGCCGGGGAAGGCGGCGCTCTCGCGGGTCGGCTTGATGACGACATCGCCTTCGAGCGTCAGGCCTGCNGCCGGNGCGCCATAGAGATANTTGCCGTTGATCTCGATTGTCGCCGGCGTNTCCGGGCCGATCTCCTTGGCCTCGGTCTTCAGCTCCATGTCGGTGCGATCAGGCACGAAATCGTCGACCAGGAAGCTCTTGGTGCCGATCGCTTCGCCCTTGGGATCGGTATAGATGTTCATCGTCCAGGTGCCGCGCATGGCGTTCTGCTGCACCGGCAGGTCGACGGTATAACCGCCGAGATCGCTGGTTTCCTTGATGATGCGACGGTCTTCGACGCCATCTGGGCGCAGGAAGACGAAGGTGAGCGGCAGGTTTTCGATCGCCTTGCCGTCGGTATCGCGGGCAAGTGCGGAGGCATGCACGGTCTCGCCGGCGCGGTAGATGCCGCGCTCGGTGAAGGTCATGATGTCGATCGCGCCCGGCGAGGCGCGGCCGGTGACGCCGCGATCCGAGAGATCGAAGCCTGCACGCGTCATGTCGAGGAAGACGTAGTCGGAATCGCCGTTCTTGGCGGTGATGACGGCGGGCGTCAGCGCCGCCGTGCCGCGCATCAGGCCGGCGGTGAAGGTGGCGCGGCCGTTATCGTCGGTCTTGGCGGTGCCGAGCACTTCGTTGTTCTTCGCAAGCAGCGTCAGCTCGACACCTGCGATCGGCTTGGCCGATGCCAGCGAGCGGGTGAAGACATTGAGGCCGTCGGTGCCGGCATAAGTGGTGATGCCGACATCCGAGACGACGAACCACTGCGTCGCCTTGCTGTCCCACTCATTGGCCGGTGCATTGGCAGGCGAGGCGATCAGCACATAGACGCCCGGCTTGCGCTGCGGCAGCGCTTCATCGACCGGGAAGCTTGTCACCACATCCTTGTTGAGGTCGTTGGCGATATCGATCGAGCCCTGCCAGACGAGTTCGCCGCTTTCATCCTCGATGCGCTGGGCGCTGTAGCCGTCGAGCTGGGTCAGGAACTGCGAGCTGGTCAGCAGCGGTGCGATGCCGCGATCGCCGACACGGTAGAGCTTCAGGGCTGCCGACTGGATGTTGACGGAAACCAGCGGAATGCCGCGGCGCGCCGTCGACGGCAGCACGAAGCTGTCGCCGGTGAAGCGCACGGTCTGGCTGCGATCCTTGACATAGATGTCGAGGCTGACGGGCGCTTCCAGCACCTCGTCGACCGAGGACGGCAGGCCGGAGCGGAACACCAGCTTGTAGTTCTCGCCGTGAACGAGGCCTTCGACGCAGATCTGTTTGTCCTTGGCTTCGAGCGCCTTCGGCGCCTGGCCGTTCAGCGTCACGAAGGGTGTGTAGTCGGTGGTCTTGACCAGCGATTCCGAGAAGGTGACGCAGGCGCGCGGCGTGGCGCTGTCGGCATCGACATTGTGCTCGGTGATGCGGAAACCCTGCTCGGCCTTCAGCTTCAGATAGGCGTCGCTGACTTCCTTGGAGCTGACAAGCGCCAGGCTCGCCTTGTAGGCATTGAGGGCGGCGCGATAATTGGAATTCTTGGCGAGCGAGGTCGCAAGCACGGCCAGCGCATCGGCGCGCTTGGTCGCGGTGCGCGTCAGATTATAGGCGTTCAGCGCATCGAGCTGCGCCTGGCCGAAGACCTGGCTGTCCGTGCCGCCGAGCGAATTCGCGGCGCGGGCCGTCTCCAGCCAGAGATCGCCATCGTCAGGGGTGAGCGCCAGCGCGCCGTGGAAGGATTCCAGCGCGGCCGCGAGATTGTTGGCGGTCAGGTCGAGGCGGGCGGTTGCCGTCAGGTTGTCGACCGACTGGCCTTCCTGCGCCTCGGTCAGCTCGTTGTTGGTCTTGTAGTCGCGGGCCTGCTGGATGACGTCAGCGGAGAGGAAATTGAGGCGCGGGGCAGCGCCCAGATCCGGCTCNTGCGGAATGGCTGCGGCCGTCGTCTCGACGATGCGCCCGGCNATNGCGCCCGGGAAGGCNTTCATCGTCTTGAAGTCGGATTTCAGGAANCACCACTGGACCTTCGGATTATAGGTGAAGGCCTTGCAGCTCTTGTCGCCGATGCAGGAAGCCTTGCACTGGTCGAGCGAGACGTTCTGCTCGGTCCTGAGATCGAAGCCGAAGAAATCGGCGTCCTTGATCGTCTGGATATCGCGCTTCTTGTCTGCGGCAGCGGCCGGAAGGCTGATTGCAAATGCAGAGATGGCGATGGCGGCAAAGGCGAAAAACGAGCGTACAGACATCAAGTCCCCCCGGTCGGCTGGCGCTGATCGGCGTGCACTTTTGGCCGGGCCGCCGCCATTGTCAACACAACTTATGCGGTGTCCCGCTTTCGTACAGAGGCCGCCATCCCATTGTCACTTCCGCGTGAGATAAGTCCTTTTGAATTGCGCCTTTTTGCAGCTTTCGACACGATGGGAACAGCCCATTCGTAGAGGTGTTCTCATGAGCGTATTTTCGACAGGAAGGCTCGCCGCACTGGCGGCCATTTCGCTCTTTGCCTGTGGCTCGGCAATCGCCGCGGAAGATGCCGTCGTCATTCCAAAACCGACCGTNGACGAGACGGCNGCACCCGCCACCGAGAAGGCGGTCTTTGCCGGNGGCTGCTTCTGGGGTGTGCAGGGTGTCTTCCAGCATGTGAAGGGCGTGAAGAGCGCGGTCTCGGGCTATTCCGGCGGCGACAAGGCGACGGCCGACTATGAGACCGTCAGCACCGGCTCGACCGGCCATGCCGAATCCGTCGAGGTCACCTTCGATCCCAAGCAGGTCAGCTACGGCCAGCTGCTGCAGATCTTCTTCTCCGTGGCACACAACCCGACGCAGCTGAATTTCCAGGGGCCGGATCGCGGCACGCAATACCGCTCGGCGCTTTTCGTCGAGAGCCCGGAACAGCGCAAGGTCGCCGAGAGCTATATCTCGCAGCTCAATCAGGCGAAGGTCTTCCCGCACCTGATCGTCACCAAGGTTTCGGAGTTCAACGGCTTCTACCCGGCCGAGCGCTATCACCAGGATTTCCTGACGCTGAACCCGACCTATCCCTATATCGTCTATAACGATCTGCCGAAGATCGAAAATCTGAAGCAGGTCTTCCCGGCAGCATACAGGGAAGATCCCGTTCTGGTGCTGAAGGCCAAGGGCTGAGTAACGCCGGCCTGTGGATAAGCATAGAGGCGGCCGCTNGAGCCGCCTTTTATTTCAAAGACTTAAGNGATGTTAGTGTTTTATCAACGTTAACAATGGGTTAAGTTCAAAAAAATACGTCCCGGCCCGGAACATATCCTTTTCCACCTCGTTATCTCGTCAAGTTTCGCGGGCCACAACCCTNCGAAACGAAGTTCTTTCGCGTGCTTGGGTTAACGGAAGAGGGCGTCATGGCCATCAATGTTGTGCGTAAATGGCTGCGGGATAACGTTATGAACCAGAGAGTATTGATTGTAGAAGACGAGTTCCTGATCGCGCTCGATCTGGAAGCGACGGTCGAAAACATGGGTATGGAAGTCGCGGGCCTCGCGACCAACAAGGAGCAGGCGCTGCAGCTTGCGCCGCTTGCCGATGTTGCCTTCGTCGATGTCAACCTGTCCGATGGCGCAACCGGCCCCGAGATCGGCCGCCGCCTTGCAGAAGAGCACGGCATCACCGTGGTCTTCATGACCGGCAACCCCGAAACCGTCGCCGACGGCGTCAAAGGCGCCCTCGGCGTCGTCAGCAAACCCGTCATGCCCGCCGTCGTCGAGCAGTCCCTCAAATACGCCGTCGCGCGCCGCGCTGGCATGCTCGCGGCCGTTCCGCCGCAGATGATGGTCTTTGCGTGAGCTGACATAGCCGCGGGCCGCGAGTTGCGGCCTTGATGCGGTTGTGAGGTGGATTGGGTGCGCCCCAGAAATGAAGCAGGCGCGCGCGCTGAAATGCTCTCGGTGAAGAGAGCAAGCATCCCATAATCTGTTTGCGATTCAAAGGTGGTGTGCGCTCTCCCGCGCGCTGTGACACCGATCGCGAGAAGCTACACCCGCCGTTTGCTGAGCCGCATCCGGTGAACCGTCTGGAAGACGGAGCGCTATGGCTAGAGCGCGATCCGCGACGAGTCCTCTCTGACTGCGGCCAGCACCCGGTGGGCCAAGGCTGAAGGTTCGGAAGAGTTATCGCAGAGAGTTTCTTGTCCGGAAAATTCTGCGCAAATTCTACTTCAGATTGATTATTCAGAAGTATTTCTCTGTGTATTAATAACAGCTGAATTAGCTTGGATATATATTTAAAGTTCAATCAGTAATACTATTGCCGGTGTCGTTAGCATTAATAGAAGATCATTTCTTATATTCGTAATTATCCATTCGCTAACCATCATTAACTTACGTTTTCGCTGCCCCCGACAATGAGGTCGAGACACAACGTCAGCGCAGAATGACTTCCCGCGTCCGCGATGATTGCGGCGCAAAGGCACATCTACGCCAGGAAATCGTCATCATGAAAATCAAGACGCAATTTATTGGCCTGGCCGCCGTCACCGGCCTCGCCATGGCTGGCCTGATGGCCAGTCTCTGGAGTTATGACAAGGCCGCCGAGGACATCAGCGGCGCCTATAATCAAAAGTACAAATCCTACATTCTTGCCGACAATTTCCGGCAGTCGTCCGATGATCTGACGCGCATGGTCCGCACCTATGCGGAGACCGGCGACAAGTCCTTCAAGGACCAGTACAACGCCGTCATCGAGATCCGCAACGGCACGCGTCCTCGCCCTGAGGAATACCAGCGAATTTACTGGGATTTCGTGGCCGGCGGCGATGCCAAACCTCGCCCGGACGGCCCGGCCATCTCTTCGCGCGACGAGATGAAGGCTGCCGGCTTTACCGATGAGGAGTTTGCGCTTCTGGACGAAGCTGCCAAGCGCTCGGATGCGCTCGTCAAGCTCGAGACCGAGGCCATGGATCTCGTCGACAATGCCGCAACGCTTGGCCCGCAGGCGCGGCAGAAAGCGGCGGCGATGTTGAATTCGCCGGAATATCACAAGGCCAAGGCCGAGATCATGAAGCCGGTCGATGCGTTCTTCGTGAAACTCGAGCAGCGCACGCAAAGCGCCATCGACGGAGCNGCCGCACGGGCGAGCTTCTACTGGACGCTGACGTTGAGCGCCCTGTCGGTGCTGGTCCTGATGCTGGCTCTCGTNGGGTTTGTCACCTTCAAGCGCATCATCGGCGGGATGTACAAGCTGAGCAGTTCCATGGCGCAAGTCGCCGATGGCCGCCTCGATACAGACATCAGCCTCGCCCGCAACGACGACGAGATCGGCGAGATGGCAAAGGCCCTCGAAGTCTTCCGTCAGGCGGCAATTTCGAACCGGCGCCTCGAACAGGAAGCCGACGACAACCGCAAACGCGCAGAAGCCGAGCGTCTCACCGTTCAGGAACGCGCCGAGCGGGATGCTGCAGAGCGGTTGCGTCTCGCAACGTCAGGTCTGGCAGCAGGCCTGAAACGCCTGGCCGGTGGCGATCTCGCCTTCCAGATCAATGAGGTCTTCGCACCCGACTTCGAGGCCCTGCGCCACGATTTCAACGGCTCCGTCAGCAAACTCGGCGCCACACTTTCGGAGATTTCGAATTCGATTTCGACAGTCGACACCGGCACTCGCGAAATCGCCGCAGGAACCGACGATCTTTCGAGACGGACCGAGCAGCAGGCTGCCTCCCTGGAGCAGACCGCAGCAGCACTCGACGAGATCACCGTCAACGTCACGAACTCCTCGAAGCGGACGGAAGAAGCCAGAAGCGTTGCCGGACAGGCCAATCAGTCGGCTGCGGAATCGGCCCAGGTCGTCTCCCATGCCGAGGAGGCAATGCGCAAGATCGAGGAGAGCTCGCAGCAGATCTCCAACATCATCGGCGTCATCGACGAGATTGCGTTCCAGACCAATCTGCTGGCGCTCAATGCTGGTGTCGAAGCGGCGCGTGCCGGAGAGGCAGGCAAGGGATTTGCGGTCGTTGCCCAGGAAGTCCGCGAACTGGCGCAGCGCTCTGCCCAGGCCGCCAAGGAGATCAAGGGGCTGATCCAGAATTCCTCGAGCGAGGTCGAGAACGGGGTCAAGCTGGTGCGTGACACCGGCTCTGCCTTGAAGACGATCAGCGGCTTCATCGTCGAGATCAACACGCATATGGAATCGATTGCGACATCGGCAAAAGAACAGTCGGTCGGCCTTGCCGAGGTCAACACCGCCGTCAACGCGATGGACCAGACGACGCAGCAGAATGCTGCAATGGTCGAGCAATCGAACGCGGCATCCAACACCTTGGCGAACGAGGCCGTACGCCTGCGCGAACTGGTCAACCGCTTCAGCCTTGCCGAGGCCTCGTCGGCCGCGTCGAGAACGCTGCGTGCCGCCCAGTCCACGGATGTCGCACACGCTTCGCCGGCGCATGCCATCGGCCGCAAGGTCGCGGCGTCCTTCGGCAATGCGGCACTGGATACGCGAAGCGCCCAGTGGAGCGAGTTCTAGTCACACGCCTCAAAGCCCGTCGGTTTCGGCATCAATGCTACACGCAATGCTGTCGCAGCCGGCGGGTCTTCACATGGCTCCTCAGCGAGGAGCCGGCGAAGATCAGGATGAAGCGCGCCGGAACGTTATTTGCCCGGCAACATCGTCTGCAGAACCCCATCGCGGCGAACCAGCCCATGAAACAGCGCTGCCGCAAGATGCATGACCACCAGCCCAAAGAACGCGAAGGCGAGATAGAAATGCGCGCTCCAGAGGAGAGCGTGCAGGGTTGGGCTCTGCGGCAGGATCGGCGGAAGATGGATCCCGCCATACAGCACGATCGGATAGGCGGCCGCGGACATCATCGCCCAGCCGATGAGCGGCATACCGATCATCAGCGCGTAGAGCGCGACATGCGATAGATGCGCGGCGAGCTTCATCGGCTCCGGAAGATCTGGCGGCAGCGCCGGGGCGCCCGAGATGAAGCGAACCACAAGACGAACCAGGGCAAGCGCGAGAATGGCGATACCCAGAGTCTTGTGGGTCACCAGCAAGGGCACGTACTGCCTGCCGATGGTCGAGACCATCCCGACGCCGATGAACAGCATGGCGATAATCCCGATCGCCATCAGCCAGTGCAACAGACGCTGGGCGGCGGAGAAGCGTGTTTTCATCTCTGTCATGGCTTTGCGCTCGCTGCTGTTCGAGGATAGTGGCTCGCCTCGCTGGTTCTGAGATCGTAGGACTTGGCATAGGCCGCCGAGCGGGCTGCCGGGAACGGATCGTCGGATACCGCGATGCCATCAGGCAGGAACGTCGGGTCGAAATTGATATCCCGGCAGGGGCCGTCGGCCTCCGGCTCGATCTTGTCCACCACAAGCGTTCCGGCCTCGACCGTGCGGCGCTCGGCCGGCCAGGCCTTTGTCGGATCGGATGTCGGATCGGAGGGGTCGGCGACTGTCAGCACCAGCGTCCAGCGCTGCGGCGTCTTGGAGACGCGTTCCGTTATGTCCTCTTCGAGATGATTGGGACCGAGTTTCGCGAAATCCTCGGCTGAGATCGCCACGGGCTGCGCTTCCGGGCGGAGCGACCATCGCACCGCATTCCTGTTGCCGGCCGCATCCGTGAAGATGAAGGCATTGAGACTGTTGAAGGTCACTTCGGCATAGCTCGCCGTCCAGGGGGCCTTGGTCGCCCATTCGCCGAACGCCGCGAATTCCGGATGTGCGCCGACGAAGCCCTTCATCGCGTCGGGGTTCTTGCTCTTCGAAGCTTCGAGCAACTCGTAAAACCCTTGCGGCGTCGAGACCGCGAAGACGGGCGGATCGATCAGCGCCATGCGCCAGACGCCGCCGGGCGCTGTGATCTGCACGCCGATACCGCGCACCCTGACCGTCGGATCGGCGGCATCAGGATCGGGCGTTGCCAGATTGAAGCGCCCGAGAACCGGATATTGCCCCGCGATGAACAACGGCGCCTTCGAAAGCGCCACAGCGTTTCCATTGGCTTCGAAGCTGCCCGTAAAGCACACGCCCTTCGCATGATTGCGCCGATGCCCAAGGGCGGCTCCGGCAGGAGGCGCGAGAGCGCTGACAAGTTCGGTGGAGGTCAGGCGACCAGGCGTGAGCCATCCGGCCGTAAAGGCGAAAGCGCCGACGCTGAAGCCGACCACGGCGGCAATCAGCACGAGGGATCCGAGGGCGGAACGCTGCGAGCCCGGCATACAAGGCACTCCGTCGTTATCAGTTTCTCTGCGATGCTAGGAAATCAATGGCAGTGCGGCGGCAAGTGATGCGGCGGAATGCGTTTCCCGCTCTCTGGTCACGGAAGATGGCATTGTTGCCGGGCGTGGTCAAACCCGGTCACGGCAAAGGCTTGATCAAGCGAAGCCTGTTGCCGGGCGCGATCTCAATGATGCGATCCTGCGCCAAAGCGTTGAGCACAGTGCTGATCTCGTCCTGTGTATATCCGGATGCGGTCAAGGGAGTGCTGAACTCAACAAGGTTGATGGTCATCTCGGGCTTGGCTTTCATCGCACGAAGCCGCTGCGCAATCGCAGCTTCGGTGTCCTCAAATCTGCCCATCTGATCTTCCCATCGCAAAACTCGAATGTGGTTTGCCGCATGCCGAACATCGCCGGTTGCGGCCCGCGAACCTGTCGATGTCGCTAGTCGATCCAGGTCGACACGTCGAGTGCACAGGGCGTTTCTATACACAAGCGATGTTCTCTGCGTCTGAAGTTCACATGGTTTCTTGGCTGGGCCAAGGCGTCACCGGCCACCAAACCGTACTCTCGCAGCCTCCGTCTCAGGCATGAAGAGCGACACGAGCGTGCCTTCAGGATCCCGAAGCTGGAAGGTGCGGTTGCCCCAGGGTAGCAGTTTTGGTTCGTGGACCACGTCGGCCTTGTCCTTCAGGCGGGAGAATTCGGCGTCGATATCCTCGACCATGAATTCAAGTATGGCGGAGCGGTTGGCGCCCGGTTCGGCGGTTCCTTCTTTGAAGAGCGCAACGGTTTCGGCCGTGCCGATCGCCAGCGTCGCGCCGGGCGTGACGATCTCGGCGAAGATCGGCGCCAGCCAGTCGGCGGCGGTTTCCGTGACCAGTTCGTAGAATGCGACAGTGGCCTTGATGTCGCGGACGATCAGGCGGGTGGATGCAAGTTTCATGATGTCGTCTCTCCGTTCAAAACGCTTTGCCGCTTGTGCGGCATTCGGGCCTTGTAAACGGAGGCTCCTGACAGCATGGTGGCAGCAGGAGTGACCCCATGCGCCGTGCCGACCGCCTTTTCCAGATCATTCAGATCCTGCGCCGGTCATCCCGTCCGGTGACGGCAGCGATGCTTGCCGGCGAGCTGGAGATCTCGATCCGCACGGTTTATCGGGACATGGCCGATCTGATCGGCCAGCGCGTGCCGATCGCCGGCGAAGCGGGCCTGGGCTATATTCTCGATTCAGANTACGACATGCCGCCGCTGATGCTNACGCCCGATGAGATCGAGGCGGCCGTGCTTGGCGCCCAATGGGTTGCCCAGCATTCCGACCCATCGCTTGCCGGTGCGGCNCGCGATCTGATTGCNAAGATCGCCGTCGCCATACCGGAGAGGCTGCGGCCNTATATTGCCGAACCGAGCATTGGCACCAAGCCGGTCGCGGGCGATCCNAAGGAGACCATCGATGCATTGCAGCTTCGCAACGCCATCCGNACCGGTATGAAGATCAGGCTCCGCTATCGCAGCGAACATGGCGAGGAGACCGAGCGGATCGTTTGGCCGATCATTCTCGGCTATGCAGAGGCCTATCGCATGCTGATCGCATGGTGCGAGACACGGAGCGATTTCCGCCATTTTCGCACCGACAGGATGATTGCCGCCGAGGTGCTTGACGAGCGTATCGGCCTACGGAAAGGCGAGCTGCGCCGCCGCTGGGAGAGCTGGCGAAATGCCCGGGAGCCCGCAGCTTCAAGGTAACACTGGATCAGGTGTCATCGAGTGACCGACTGGCTCCGCCCGCCCAGCAGATCCAGCCACGGGCCAAGATGGACAATCGCCATCAGCAGATACATCACCGGCATCCCGCTCAGCATCGAGCCGCCGTCGCCGGCGCAGATCATCATCGCCGATTGATCGCCAGCATTCAGGAAAGCCATGATGCCGAAGGCAGGCGCGGCGGCCAGGTGCAGAAGGCGGCTGATCACCGTTTTCCTGTAATGGCCGGCGAAAACGCCGGCCATGCCGTTGGGGGTGGAGCGTCCACGCATGGCGCTAGACCCCGTAGCGGTCGTGATGGCGCCACCAGACCCCTTCCTCGTTGCGCCCGAGCGGTGCGCGGTCCAGCCACTGATACATGCCCCAGAGACCATCGAGCCCGCGGGCGTAGGAGGAGTAGGTGTGGTAGATCTCGCCATCCCGCATCGCAAAGGCGCTGACACCTGGGCGGTCGCGGGTGTAGGTCGCCACATCGGTGCCGGTCATCGAGGCGATTTGCGCGACAGGCCCTTCGCTGCCCCTCAGCTCCCACTGCTGCACCGTCTTGCCGGCGAGCGGCTCGGGCATCGGCGGCTCGCGACGATAGTTGTACTCGATGCCGCCATTGGCCTGCTCTTCGGGGGTGAACCAGACATTGAAGTCGTGGTTGAAATCGCTCTCCGCCGAGGACGCCCAGTCGAAGCTCCATCCCATCCGCTTCTTGAACTGCTGCAGCTTGGCGAGCGGTCCGCGCGACACCGCCCAGAAGGCGACGTCGTGGTTTTCCAGATGGACGAAAATGCCGTTGAAGCCGTCGGCGATCGACGAGCAGGAGGGGCAGCCTGCGGCATAGTCCGTCCCGAACATGAAATGATAGACCAGGAGCTGCGAGCGCCCGCGAAAGAGCGCCGAAAGCGGCACCGTACCTTGATCCGTCTGCAGCTGGTAGTGTTTGCTGATCTTTACCCAGGGAAGCTGGCGGCGGTGCTCGGCGATTTCGTCGCTGCGCCGCGTCAGCTCCTTTTCTTCTTCCAGAAGGGCAAGCCGGGCCGAAAGCCAGTCTTCACGCGTACCTGTCATCGGGGTTGTCATCATCCATCTCCTCATCGACATTCAACAGGCGCTTCACGTTGCCGGCCTGTTGGCATTACCCTAGGTGTGATTGAGCGGAGGGTGGGAGTTACAAGTGTGACGGGATTTCGATGGACTCGATGATCACGGCTGCCGCACAGGCGCTTGCCGCCGGCGATGTGCTCGGCGCCATGAAGCGTGTCGCGCTGCGCGACGACGCTCCGGCCCTTGCCCTCAGAGGCATCGCGCTTGCCCAGCTCGGCGACTTCGAACGCGCCAAGGCGCTTCTGAAAAGCGCTCACCGCGCCTTCACATCCCGTGAAACGCTGGCTCGCGCCCGCTGTACCCTGGCGGAAGCCGAGATCGCCCTTGTCAGCCGCGATCTCGGCTGGCCCGAGAAAGCTCTGGAGATGGCACGCCAGACGCTCGAGCGGCATGGGGACAGGCTGAACGCCGCCCACGCCCGCAATCTCCAAATCCGCCGCCTGCTGCTGATCGGCCGGCTCGATGAGGCGGAGACGCTG
>Ga0055528_1001672_pt1 | contig 12978 bp, 20 predicted proteins | sample AraplaCol_mMS_r2_2_FD_55006 | JGI IMG/M metagenome (GOLD analysis project Ga0055528, IMG submission 55006) | Arabidopsis root microbial communities from North Carolina, USA - plate scrape MF_Col_mMS_r2 | ecosystem: Host-associated > Plants > Roots > Endosphere | place: USA: North Carolina...
ACGACATGACCGAGGCGAATCACTTCCGGCACTTCCAGCGGCGGACGCTGGGTATCGTTCACGCGAACGATGGAATCGGGCGAGTTGAACGGTAACGCCGACCGGTGCGGCAGGGCGCCGGCCCGCGCTTGTCCCGCGACTGCGTCGACACGAAAACCCGACGGATCGACGAGCGTGACGCGATGCCCGCCACCGGGCCACGGCGACGGCTCCACGTCCGACGCGCCTGGCACGTCGGCAAGCTTTCGCAGTGCGTCGATGCCGTCGACTTCGAGTCCGAAGCCGACGAAGCGGTTTTTTTCAGCCCGCCGGACGACGTAGCAGAACGGTGTCGCGGCCGTGCCCCGAAGGAACAGATGGTCGCCGTCACGAGATACCGTCCGCAGGCCGAAATCGTTGAGAAATCGTTCGGCCCGCTCGAGATCGGGACGCTCGAACATCAGATAGGAAAGCGCCCGGGCCTTCGTCGTCGGCTGGGGACTCCGTGCGGGTTGTGCAGTCGTGAGCTTCATGGGGGCCTCAGGAAATCGGCTGGGCAACGTGATCGGTCAGCGACGACAACGACGTGCGCGCACCAAGCAATCGCAGGGATTCGAGAACGAGACGGGTCGAGTCGGCTACCGGGCCTTCGTGCAGGACCGTTTTGTCCGGCCGAATCACGGCCGCCCAACCAAACCGCACGACGCGCGGCATGAACGTACCGTCCAGGTCTTCCCATCCGTCGTTGTCGATGCGATGAAGGCGCTGCCCGCGGTGCACGACCCGCACCACGACGCCACCCGCCGCAATGAACGCGGCTCGTGCGCCGGCGTCGAGCTCGACGCCTGGGTCCCGTCCGAATCCGATCAACGCGAGACCGCTACCGAACACGTCGTCGCTCAGGCGGATCGCGCCATCGTGCTTGCGCAGCCATCCCTGCGGCAGCGCCGCGCCGCGTACGAGCCGTGTGGATGAATGGCCGGGGACGAACAGACCGCTCCGGAACGCATTCTTCGGCTTGATTCCGAGCTCGTCAAAGTGATTCCGCAGCGGCGGAACGAGCCGTGTCAATCGCATCAGACCATGCGTGAACAACGCGATCCCGGCATTTCGCGGCATCACGAGCTTCCCCATGAATTTCGCGACGCCGATCATCGCCTTCGCGTGCGGTCGGCGTTCCCGATCGTAGGAGTCCAGAATTTGCGGGGTTGCGTGGCCTTTGACGACCCACGCCAGTTTCCAGCCGAGATTCGCGGCATCGCGCAGGCCGGCGACGAGCCCCTGGCCAGCGAACGGCGGAGTGATATGGGCGGCATCGCCTGCAAGAAAAACGCGTCCTTTGCTGAAGGCCCTGACGGTTCGGGCATGAAAGCGGTACACGGCCTTGCGTTCGATCACGAGGTCCTCGCTGCCGCCCCACGGCGCGAGCAGTTCGCGGATGCGTTCGTCGGATTCCATTTCCTCTCGCGTCTCGCCGGGATGGAGCATGAATTCCCAACGCTCACGCCCGCCGGGAGCGGTCATATGAGGCGTCGGCCGCCGGTGGTCACAGATGAACTCGACATGGTCGATGGGTCGACGCACATTTCGCGCGTCGACGATCAACCAGTCTTCCGCGAACGTCTTGCCTTTGAAATCCTGTCCGATCAACTGGCGCACGATCGAGCCGGCACCATCGGCACCGACGACGTAGCGAGCGCGCACGACGTTCCGCACGCCCTGCCCGCCGTCGAGCGTGGCGGCGACGTGATCGGCGTGCTCGTCGAGCGAGACGAGCGTCACACCCAGCGCCATTCGGGCCGTGCGGTGCGCGGCCAGTCGGGCACGCAAGCATCGCTCCAGGTCCGGTTGATAGAACGTCACGAGCTTCGGATGGCCATCGACGCTCCCCAGCGTATTGATGCGGCCGAACTCGCCGAACCAGGGAGAGCGCATCCGGACGTACGGGATCGCCACCGTATCGAGGTCGGCTTCGTTCACCCCGATGTACTGCAGGATGCGAAGCGCGTCGTTGTCGAGCGCGATCGCACGCGGCGCCATGAAGATCTCCGCCGCCCTGTCGACGACAAGCACGCGCACGCCGTCCCGGCCAAGAAGCGCGCCGATCGCCGCGCCGACGGGGCCGCAGCCCACCACGAGCACGTCTACATCCGATGGCAAGTCGCGGCCGCCGGAAGCGCTCGCGTCGTCGTTGCCTTCATGGACGCCCGGCTCGCACGTCAGTTTTGTCTCCACCACCGTTCCGTCTCCCATTCTCGGGACTGGCCACTGCCGGCCGTCTTGATGACATTAAAGTCATAACTGATAATTTTGTCAATTTTGACGTTCGAACGTATACTCGAACACCGAAACCATGCGCACGCCGATGCCCAACACTTCTTCCCGTCGCACCAGAACACCGTCGCCGGCCGTCTCGAACGGGCAAGCGCCGTCGAGCCCCGAGGTTCGCGAGCCGCGGGGCGCGCGCCGCAAGCGCGAGACGCGCGCGCGCTTGCTGGATGCCGCCTTTGTACTCATGGCGCAAAAGGGGATGGAGGGCGTCGCGATCAATGAAATTACGGAAGCCGCGGACGTGGGCTTCGGGTCGTTCTACAACCACTTCGAATCGAAAGAAGCGATTCATGCCGCGGTTCTGGAAATCGTGTTCGAGGAGTTCGCGGATACCCTGGACCGCATCGCAGGCAGCCTCACCGACCCGGCCGAGATCATTTCCGTGTCGCTGCGCCATACATTGCTGCGAGCCAGAAGCGAGCCGGTCTGGGGGCAATTTCTCCTGCGCGAAGGGTTGTCCATGCGAGCGCTCAGCCGCGGCCTCGGACCGCGGTTGTTGAGGGATATTCAGAAAGGCATCCTCGCGGGGAGATTCTCGGCAAGCGACCCGCTGATGAGCGTGATTACGGTCGGGGGCGCGGTACTGACCGCCATTGCGATCGAGCTCCGATTCGATGCAGACGAGAAGCCGGTTACCGACATGTTGAACATGATCGGGTACAGTCAGAACGGCTTTGCCGAGCGTGCAGCTTCATCCCTTTTGCAGACGCTGGGTGTGCCGCGAACTGAAGCGACAGAGATTGCGAATCGCCCGTTGCCGCCCGCTGTGACGTCTGCGCCCGAGGAGTCGCCGGAGCGCTAGCGATCTATCGTTCGTCTGGGATAGGTAGAACCCTGCCGGGTACCTGCGTAGCGCTGACGGCCGCCGTCACCCTGTGCCGGCCGCGCAGCGCGGGAGCATGCAGGCTCATGACCTCACCGACGGCAGGGCAGCGGCGGAAGTCTCTCTGATTGTTCGACGCTCATTGTTCGACGTTCTCGCTCGTCGGCCCGTCGTGGGCGCTCGGAGAAGATGTCTCGGGTCGCCTTGACGAACCAGGGAACACATCCGGAATCAGTCGACCTGCCCGACCGCCCCCTGCGCCAGCCGTCTTTTGACGCCCACGAACGCCAGGCCAGCCAGCGCGATGGAGCCACCATAGAACAGCAGTGCCGTCACGTCCGTTCCGAGCCGGGAGAACACGAACCCGACCGCCAGCATGCCCAATCCGAGGCCGGTGCGCTCGGCAACGTACGAGACACCGATCGCGCGACGCGGCCGGCGTCGACTGCAGGAGCGAATAGTAGATCGTCTCCGTGGCGGCGTCGAAAATGCCCGCCAGCAAGACGAAGCCCAACATGCCCGGCATGCCGCGCACCTCGAAGACGCCGAGGAAGCACGCGAAGGTCAGGATCAGCAACGCGATGAAATACGGCTCGAGTGGCTGGTGACGCGATTCGAGACGCTCCAGCAAGCGCGGCGTCACGGCCGCGGAAACGAGCCGTCCGACGCCCCACACAGCCATCAGCCAGCCGTACAGAAACGCGGGCTGATTCGGGTCGAACAGCTGCGACCTGATTGGGAAGCCGACATTGTGCGTACCCGAGCCGAACGCTTCGACGAAGCGCGCGCCGATCACCAGCATCACGATGACCGACAGATAGCGCGCCGCGCGCGGCAGTGCGCCGGCCTCGGCCGCAGCGTGCATCTCCTCGGCCGGTCGGTGCCGGCGCGGCATGTTGCCCACCAGCATCAGAAATGCGATGGCGGAGATCGCGAACGTGATCGAATCGATCAGGAATACGCTCTTGTAGGCCAGGTACTGCGTGATCACCGATGCGAGCAGGCTACCGCCGACCACCGACACCCCATCGGTCGCACTGAGGACCGCATTGAAACGATGCCGCCCCTCCTGCCCGACCATTTCCGGCACCTCGGACATGATGGACACCCGGTAGATCCCCTGGAAAAGGCCGATGAAGAACGGCACGAAATAGATGAGCGACGCGTCGGCGGCACGCGACGAAATCGCCAGCACGCCGATCGCCAGTGCACTGCCCGCTTCCGCGGCGAAGATCAGGGTACGGCGGGAGAACCGGCTCAGCCGCGGCACCGCGGCGCCGCCCGCGACCGCGCCCAGCAGGCGCGACGCCATCGTCAGGCCGAGCAGCGCGGCGGAGCCCGTGACCTCGAGCGCGTAGGTCGCCAGAACGATGCTGATCATCGTCGAACTGATGTCCGAGATCGTCTTGAACGACAACCAGACGTACAACTGCGCCAACGAAGACGAAGCGCGTTTTTCTAGAACCAGCTCGGATTTCATGGCAGCTCATCTCGCTGAGGAAAAGGAAATCAGCAACATGTCCCGGAACGCGAGTTCGTCCGGGTTGGCTTGCTGAACGGCATTGGCACTGTGGTACAGCACGGCATCGTTCACGATCACGGTATCGAGGAAATCCGTCAGCGGCCGTGCGAACAAGGGAACGGTGGAACTTTCGACCCGTGGATAAGTTTTTGATTTTCAATCAAACCTGCAGTAATGGCAGAAGACACAACGCACGGCGCGACGATAATAATGAAATGTGAGCGCTACGCTGCTCAGCCTACCGAATGACACAGAGAGGCGGAGATTAAAGAAAATAAATTTCTTCGATGATTGATTACTTCCGCTTCAACATGCGGAACACGATAGCTTCTATTCATGTTCAGTCGAGATCGCCGAGAACCATTGCACGCCTACCAAATTATCGCTTGCAGCCGTCAGGAAGAAGGAATCTGAAAGACTTTCGGTTCCGGATATGGTCCCATGATTTGATGCCCCTCAATCCTAAGTTAACAAATTTAAGTAGCACAAGAAAAATCTTCCTTCATCCACAACGTCCCCTTCCACCGAATGCGTGATGCGCATTTTCCGTACTTCGCTTTCGCTTTTCTTAGCTGGAAAATACAAATTCCTCTCACCTTTTCCACAACTATCAACCAACATCAATTAAATAGCTAAAGGATCACCCACGCCGTAAAAATGTCAGGTTTACACATCCAAGACACCTTGTGGGCTCTCAGAAAAGATGTCTTTGGCACCCCATATAAATCAATGACTTGGACATCTTTTTTGAGACAATCACATGCTCACCGTCTCAGAAAAGGTGTCCTTGGGCACGGAAATTCTCAGAAAAGTTGTCCTTGGAAGCATCGCTTGCCCGCGTTCGCGCATTCCGTTGGAACCGAGCGGTGAATGCCGTCGATCAAATCTGCACGACATCCCGACCGAAACCTGTTCGCCTCATCAGTCACAGCTAAGGCCTGCGCCCCAGATCCTTGGATATGGGGCGCGACCGATCAGGTGGAGGTCGAGCGTACCTTCCCCACGATCGTGCATGTGGAGGCGCTTCGTCCGCGCGGCGTGGCGCAGGACTTGTGAATCCTTCCGCCAAGACGCCTAGAATTGAGTCATGGCTGCATTCCACATCCACAAGGAGGCTGTCATGACTCAGTCGATGATTGGTTGGGTGGTTGGTCTTGCGGTGGTCGCGGTGGTTGCAGTCGCGTTGGCGCGCCGTTACCAGAGCGAACATTCAAGTATGGAAGTCGTTCAGTGGCTGGACTCCCATCACTTGGGGTGGATGCATCGCAAACATTGACCTCTCGGCGCTGGCGGCGATAAACCCCGCCTTGCCGAAGTTTACCTGGAGCCAAACACACGGATACAGGCGGGCGGGTGAACTCTGCCATGTCGTTGTCTCGCCAGGGGTCTTGGCAAGGAAGGCATCATGGATGATGAAGTGTGTACGACCCACACGCACGTGGCACGCCTTCGCGTGATGCAGACCACGTCTGGGCGCTATCGCGGAATCGTCCACTTGCACCGCATCGGAGAGGATCCCGGCACCTCTGAGCAACACGATACCGAAGGGGATTTTGCATCGGACGTGGAGGCGCGTGACGCCGCACGAACGCTCGCACGCAGATTGCTCGAAGAGCAAATCCAGGGGCACGAAAAGGCGCAAGGCATCGATTGAATCTGCGTCGGCGGCTTGGTCGTTACACAACGTCGATCGGCAACGCGACGTCCATCAGCGCGTGGCGCGCCAGTCGCACAATGCGGCCGCTCGTCCGTTGATCTGCCTTGAGAGCACGGGACAGAAAGGAATGTCGGTTTACGACGCGAGTTTCCCGTTGACCGGCAGCATGGCGTCGGCTCGCGCAATTTCAGATCGGGACGCACGTCTCCGATTGGCGCGCTGCTGTTCAACAGAGAGCCGTATCAAAGAACTGCGTCGAACATCCAATGTTCGCCTCGGTTCTGATCGATGATGTCTTCTGCGTAACGTTGCGAGGCCCGGCGTGCGTCACCGGCACTGGCAAACGGCGAACCGTCGACAAGCTTGAAGGTCTGGCTCCGGGTCAGCGTGGTGTTAGTGCCACGCAGGCAAACCTTGACCGCCGCGTCGAAACCGGCTTCGTAGTTGTGAGTACGACCAGCGCCTGTGTGAAAGTGAGGATAAATCAGCGGATATATTTCGAATCCGCGATAGGTACGCATACTCATGATGAACTCCTGGTGATTGATGGCTACGAATTGCGTAGACGAGTGCAATCAATCCTGTATCGGCGCTACATGGTTAGCGTCGAACAAATCGGTTTCGAGGCACACCGGGCGAAGCCCGTTCGTCTTTGTGCCGGAAATTGATACGCCCTTTGGTGAGGTCATAGACCGACAATTCCAGCCTAACCCGGTCGCCAGCGAGAATACGGATGCGGTGTTTGCGCATGCGGCCCGATGCGTACGCCGCAACGACCGCGCCGTTTTCCAGGGTAACGCGAAACCTGCTGTCCGGGAGCACCTCATCCACGACGCCGTCCAATTCCGGCAATTCTTCCTTTGCCAATCAATTTCTCCAATCAATGTGACGCGCCGCAATCACAGCGGCGTGCGGATATCCGGTCCCCGACAGGGAGCGGTTTCAGTGCAAATATCGAAAACGCCCATGCGTGGGGGGCGCGTACCAACGCGACATGCGGGCCGCACCTCGTCCGGGCGTTAACGTGTCTCGTTATCGCGTCTCGGTGGAGCGCTTCTTCCCGATCGATTTGGCGGGCGCAGAGGGTGCCTTCGGTGGCACCCAGTTCAGCGCCGCGCCGAGCACCGGCAAATCCTTGGCGCGCCGTGGTCTCGCGAGTGATCTTTTGTTGCGCAACTGACTCTTGGTCAAAGTTACCTCTGTATGCGTCGATCGCGAGCTCACGATGAATGAGCCATCCGATCGTTCGCCACCGGATGCGCGGCATCCCCCACTTTCTTCCTTGGGGTGTACGTCTTGAGGCGAAACGGTAGCCGCAGCAGGACTGTGGGCGCCTGCGGCGGATGCGAAAGATCCCCGACGATGACTGCGTGGCCGATCCTGCACGCAGGACCGACGAATGATGTGGATTACTGAGGAACAATGTTCGACGCCTGCAGACCCTTGGGCCCGTGCTTCGTCTCGTAGCTGACCTTTTGACCTTCGGCCAGCGTCTTGAAGCCATCGCCGCGAATCTCCGAGAAGTGCGCGAACAGATCGTCGCCGCCGCTGTCAGGCGTGATGAAGCCAAAACCCTTGTTGTCGTTGAACCACTTGACGGTACCGGTATCCACGGAAATTCTCCTGATATTGGACAAATGTATGCGCCCCGATAGGGGGGCACGAAAAAGGATCAAGGAGGGAGAGGACAACGAATACCGCGTTCCGCGGTCAGTGATGAGCAGCAATCGCGCTTCTTGAAGGCTTCAGACACCCACCCTACGGGGGACCAAACACCCTGTCAAGCTGTTTCGGTCGGAGCATTTCGGGTGGCATCGCAAGAACACGCCGCGATCGGCGAGGCTCGCCCCGGTTGTATACCCTTGGCTCCTCGGTTTTGATTTGCTTCGAATGTCTAATTGAAATTTCGACGATACCGTCAGGGCACCATCTCCCCGCGTATCGGCGATTGTTCACACGCGGCTGAGCCGGTCCGTGCCGCGCCCAATCGGGGCGGCATGCCATGCGGCGGTTCGCGCAGAACTTTCGCTGTACAAGTTCGCCAATGGGCGTAGGATGGATTTGTTGACTGACTCGCTACCGATTCCCGCGCCACTCAAGGCGCCCCCCTCCGAACGTGATCGGGCCTCTCATCGAAACCGCGCAATGCGGACGAGCGCGCCGCGTATCGGCTGCGTATGCGAAGCGCCTGATCGATGCATGTCTACAGGACACGAGCGTGTTGGATAACGCGTCCTGATCTCTTCCTCGGTCCATCCTGTTTCTGCGTCCGCGGCGCCGCCACAGACTCAAACCCGCCTGGCGCATGGCGCGCCGGCAACGTCGGGAGGCTGGATATGAACAGGAAAGACCTGTTGAAATGGATTCGACGCGATGGTTCTGGTGTCATCGAACAGTTCCTGCCGTATGACGCTCGTGCCGAGATGGACGGCGTCATTCTCGATCGTCGTCATGAAATCGATGAGGATGCCTTCCTGATGTTTTTCTCGATCCGCGCGCTGTTGCGCAAAGGCGGAATGGCGAGCTACGAATCGGACCAGGAAGCAGGCCAGATCATGGCACTCCTCAAGCTTTGACTGTTCTGGTCGCGACGATACGCTTCGCGGTGGCCACGGGCCCCGCAGCAACTGAAGGAGGAAGGAAAATGCAACTCGACTCAACCCGATTCCATATCGACCCGACACCGCGCAGGGCCGACGGGGAATACATGGCACACGCGCGGATCAGCATCGATCGTGCAGACGGCAGTGAGTGCGACGTTCAACTGAGCGGAGATCTGGCTGGCTTCGACGTGCGCGAGGATGCGATTGCCTTTGCGAAAAACTGGGCGCTCGAATGGCTCGACGCGAATTTGGTCGACGATCTCCCCACGTCGATGAATTGAAATTCGGGTGGCACGCCAGCCGCCCGAGCAATCAGGGCGTCGCCGGGATCGAGGCCGACGGCAATACATGCTGCTGCCAAAGCAGGCTGACGCGGTGTCGAAGGACGATCGAGAGAATGGCCATCCTTGGAGGGCCACAGACTAAGGCAGCAAGCACGCCCTCCAACGGGCTCATCACCGCCAGATCGGGCCGCATGCGTTCCGCATCCTCGAAGTCCGCGACTCTCGTGAGCCGAACTTCCTCCCAAGTGCGGCGCGTCGCGTCGGGATCTCATTCCAGTCGGTCGAAGGCACCCGCTTCGAGATCTTTCCTGAAATGCTGTAGCCAGTCGCTTTCGTCGCCGATCACGTATTCCTTCGTAATCTGCGTCGAGAGCCTGGTGATGGTGACATAGCCCTGTAGACCGAGGTTCTCATCACCCTTCGGGTCGGTCGTATCCGTTTCCTGAAGATCGAAATCGCCCTCTGCCAAGCCACGGCACTCCAAGGTCGCCAGAAAGTCTCTGTGTTCATCCGGTTCGATCAGCCGCATATCCGGCCCCCTCGTGTTCAGCGGAGATGTCGCGCGGCTCGATGTCACGGGGCCGACGGCACGCGTTCGAGCGTTGAAATCATACACACCCAACTCATGCGGAATACCTTACGATCCCCCACATACGGCGCCACCGGGAAGCAAGCGTCATCGCCTGCGGTTTTATCGTCTGGGTCCTTTCATGCTTTCCGACTCCATGGCTGCATTCCGCTCCTCGCTCGCCTCGACAGGGTCCATCGCTTCGTCAACCGACGCCGTTGCGCGCTCGGCGGCCGCTTTAGTTTCGTCCTCCGGGGAGTCGACATCGCTGTTGCCGTCACCCGGGGGTAGCAGCATGTCCTTGAGCATCGCGCTCAGCTCCGGCGTGTCCCATGGCAGGCCACGCCTGGTTCGGACCTTTATGTAGTGTTTCACTTCCGCGTCCTGCTCCGCGGTTAACGGCAGCCCCTGGAAGGTACTTTGGGGGTCAGAGTTTGTCATCGCTGTCTCCTCCTGCTATAGCGTCTTCAGTGTAGTCCCGTTGCGACCATGAGAGTCGTGATCGAAGCGCTCATTCGTCGAATCAAATGCCGTGCGTCGCTGCGGCAGGCAACAGCTGGCCATCAGCAGTCGTTGGCTGCCTACGTCACCATGACATTCGATCGGCCGATTCCGTCAGTCAAAGGACATTCCGTCCGTTCATGACCGACCAATTACGTAGGAATACGAATTGATATGACCATACACTCAGACGATATTGGAGCGAAGCTGACCAGCGACGGCCCATGGCTGTAACTGACCGACGCGGTTCACGGGATGCATCGGCGATGCGGGCAATGACATGGCTCGCGTAGGCCTTAACCGATCCATATGTGCGTAGCATGTTGACGTCAACGGAACAGGACACCAGGTCGACCCGCTACTGGCCGGCTTCGGCTTGTGGCTGCGGGCACGCCAGAGAGCGAACATCGAGCGTGCGAAGGAGTAGGGGCGGACGCCACCGATCGCCTATGCTGGAAGCTCACGAGGAGCCGACTATGACGCCACATGACGTGATGATGATCTTCGAGCGGATGAACGCAGAGGGAAAGGCGGCCGCCGATCTGGACCATGCTTGTGCCGGATTCGCTGGCTGGTTGGCGGAGGCATGGAGTCGATTGAATGAGGATGAGATCGCAGTTCTGACGTCGATCGGCGCCTCGCTGTATCGCGAGGGGTATGCGAGGCGGTACTAGGCAGGCTCGGGGGCCAGCGTGAAGATATGGGCGGGGCGGACCGAAAGGGCGTATAAAGTCCGAATGACTATCCCCTCCGTTACCGCCGAGTCGGTCCTGGGCCTGTTCCGGCTCATTGCCGGGAGGGAGGAGCGCCGGACTTCCGGCGAGTCAGCAAGGATGGCGGCGCTCCTGGCTCTTGCCGAGCAGCTTGCACGCAACCATCGGGCAATGACAGAAGATGGTTGGGATGCAGCCGTCCGTGTTGGCGGCCTGTTGTTGCAAGCGGAAATGATCAACAACGACGCTGACACGGTGGCGCTTGAGCTGCTAAGCCGGCTGCGGCAGCGGAAATGAAAAGCGCGTTCGAGCGTATAGCGAGTCGCCCCTGTGGAGTGGCCAACATGTCGACACACCTGCTTCTTCTCTACAAGGGGTACGAACTTCATCCCCTCGTCTTCGCCCGTACATTCAGTCGCTTTGACGGACATTCCCGTTACGCCGAAGGGTATGACATCGCGGTACGGATATGCCGCCCGGGCGCGATAGCAACCTCCGCCGCGAGCCGTATTTTCAAGCTGGACCAATCGCATGCATACTCCGACTTTGGTATAGCAAGGCGTGCCGCCCGGCAGCAGGGAAAGGACATCATCGACGGAAAGGTGAGTGGAGCTTCGGTCATCGACATGTAGTTCGGTCAAACGCAGCGGTCGGCCACGACGACGCGAGAAGCTGAACGCACGCATTCTTCCTCACCCGTATCGCCACCATGCAAAGTGATCGCAATGCGATTCCGTACTACCTTGTCTTACGGACTGACTGTCCACCGTATGTTCTGAACGCTGACCGCCACGTGCTGCGCCGCGAGGCAAGCCCTCTCCTGCGAGCGTTCGCGAGAGCCCGCGGCGCGCCGACCTCGATCGCGGACGACGCATGGAGCGACTTTTCCGGCTCGGAATCCATTTCGCTCCTTGAGCGCACGGAGATGCGGGCCTATGCACTGGTTTGCGGGGCCGAAAGCGAACATCAACTCCGGTTACTTGCTGCTCTCTGACTGCACCAACCTGCGCATTCCTTGCGGACGGCGAGCTCAGCGGCCTATTCGAAACGAGGTCTGTTTGCGAAGGCATTCAGTCCGAAAAATCGTCGATGGCGGCGTGACTGGAGGTACGCACATCTTCGATCGATCAACCCGGGTGGGCATGGTTATGGCAGCCTCATGCCGAGCGGTAAATCAACCGCTATAGTCACGCCCCTCGTGAACACCTGTCGAGAAGTATCGATCACTTCCTGGATCTGCGTGATCTGCGCCACAATCTCGCGCCGTTCTACAGCCCGATGGGTTGGCCATCGGCTGATCCGGAGCTCATGACCCGCAGGTTGCGTTGTGGGCTACTGCTTCGGGATCCGGTCCGAGCGTCGTCCATGCGTCGTAGCGCAGCAGGCTTTTGGGTGGCCGCTCGACATTTGGAAGCAGCCTTTAGGCGCATCACCACTTGATTGACCGAAACGGCTCTAGCAGCCACTGCACGGCAACGTACCGACTTCCCCTTCCCACTCGCCCATCCTGTACTCAACACCCGTGCATCTGACCGCGATATCTGACCGCGATCCTGTTCGAGCGATCCGACTCGATGCGGCCCCTCGCTACGCGAGCACACCTCACTTCGGAGGATCTATGAAATATTATCCAAGCACATTACCCGATCGACACGACCAGGTGACCCGACAAAAGGACCGCGACGATCTGGCCCGAGCCGATATCGAACGGGCCGAAAAGCGTACCCGCGACTATGCCGGCATCGATTCCAATGCGAGCAAGTGGCGCTATTCCGATTCCGACCGTCAGGTGAAGTAGTGGTGCAGCGTTGCTCCCGATACCGCCAGAGGATGGCGCTCGCCCCTCGCGTTGTTGCGCGCCGATCCCGCATGACGCGTCGCGGACGTTCCGGGATCAGGTATACCGCCGCAGGCGTATCGAAAAATCGGCGATCGCGGTGACATCGCTTTGCTCCGCGTAGCGGCACCAATTTTGCAACTGGACCAGCAATTGTTCG
>Ga0055528_1001676_pt1 | contig 12947 bp, 14 predicted proteins | sample AraplaCol_mMS_r2_2_FD_55006 | JGI IMG/M metagenome (GOLD analysis project Ga0055528, IMG submission 55006) | Arabidopsis root microbial communities from North Carolina, USA - plate scrape MF_Col_mMS_r2 | ecosystem: Host-associated > Plants > Roots > Endosphere | place: USA: North Carolina...
TCTCTCCGACAGCGGCACGTCTGCGCCGGCGCTGAACTGTGTTTCGCCGATGCCGAAACGTTCGATGCGGGTAACGCCGGCGCCAAAGCCCAGCCGCGGCGCAGCCTGGTGGCGCACGCTCAGCGAGGTCTCATGCCAGTTTGCGGCCGGCCCGCTCAGGTTGTCGATGCCGTGGTTGATGCCGACGGTGGTNTGGGCGGCGGCAGGCAAGGTGCAGCAAGCCAGGGCGGCCAGGGCNGCGGCTTTCATGCCTGCTCCTTCAGGTGGCGGCGCACGCGCGCCAGCAGCTCATTCGGCTGGAACGGCTTGACGACATAATCGTTGGCGCCCTCGTCCAGCGCGCGCACGATGTCTTTTTCCGTGTGTTTTGCGGTCAGCATCACGATCGGCACTTCTTGCCAGCCTTCGCGCTGGCGGATGATGTGCACCAGTTCGAAACCGTCGATATAGGGAAGCATTACGTCCAGCAGGACCAGCGACGGCGGGGTGTCGGTGGAGACAATGGCCTTGCGCGCCGCCAGGCCATCGGCAGCAAGGGTAGTCTGGTAGCCTTGCCGCTGCAGGATGAAGGTCAGGATTTGGCCAATGTGTTCGTCGTCTTCAATTACCAGGATGGAGATATCAGGCATAAGTTCTCGGTTTTTTATTGCGCATCGAATTCCGCGGCGGCCTTGGCCGACCACAGCGCTTCATTATAGGTAGCGAAAGGAATATCGTAGCGTTCGACTGAGCCGTCTTCGCCGATGAAATAGGTCCACCACCCCGCCGGGTCGGGAACCAGGGCGATGTCCCTGGGTTTGCAATGCTCGTGCAAGTCATCTCCCGCATCGAGCGTGATGATGCGGGTCTTTCGGTGTCGGATCAGCGTGGCCATGGCGCATTCTCCTATCGGGTGATGCTGGCATTGTAATGCGGATTGTTCTCCGTTAACCAACTAACGGTGGAAAAGCGTTGCGCGTGGCAGCCTATGCCAAGGAGGACCAGGCCATGAACGCATCAGCCACCCAGCAGCCGCTCAATCCCGGCGACCAGGCGGCGCCCGGCACCCCAGGCAGCGGCGAAGGCATCTGCCCGGTTTGCAGCGGTTGCGGCAAGACGCCGGACGGCAAGGATTGCCCNAACTGCGGCGGCAGCGGCCGCGTCATCGAGGGCATCGGCGGCGGCTAAGCCTTAGCCGGCCCCCAGCCGCTGGCGCAGGAAGTCGATGAACAGCCGCGTGCGCGCCGGCAGGTGGCGCGTTTCGGTCAGCGCATGCACCATGATCGGCTCCATATGCCAGTCCGGCAGCACGCGCTGCAGGCGGCCGGNCTGCACTTCCTGCTTGGCCAGCAGCGGGTCCAGCGCCGAAATGCACAGGCCATTGGCGGCAAACGACATGCTGAGCGCCGCGCTATTGGTGGCATAGCGCGAATGCGCCATCACCTCCACCACTTCTTCGCCGCGATACAGCTTGCGCCAGATATCGGGCAAGCGGCTGGAGAACGAGCGCCCGCACATGGTGTGCTGCACCAGGTCGCAGGCGTGTTCCAGCGGCGGCATTTTGGCCAGGTAGACCGGCGAGGCGTACAGGTAGCGCGGCATCATCGCGATGCGGCGCACCACCAGTGTCGACGGCGCCGTGGGCGGCTGGCCCATGCGGATCGCCACGTCGAACGGCTCCGACTGCAGGTCGACAGTGCGCGATGAAATATCGAATTCCATTTTGATGTCGGGGTACATGTCGGCGAATTCGGTCAGCACCGGCGCCAGGTAGCCAACGCCGAAACTGGAAGTCATGGTCACGCGCAGGATGCCGGCCGGCTTTTCCGACCAGTCCAGCAGCGCTTCGTGGGCGCTCATGGCNTCTTCCACAATNCCCTGGCANCGCTTGAAATAAGCTTCGCCGGCTTCGGTCAGTTCGACCTTGCGCGTCGAGCGGTGCAGCAGGCGNAGGCCAATACTTTTCTCCAGTTCGGCGATATTGCGCGACAGGGTGGAATTCGACATGTCCAGCGCCTCGGCGGCGGCGCGGAAACTCTTGCGCTTGGCCACTTCGACGAACAGGCGCATGTGGTGCAGCCTATCCATTCATTGCTCCATTTTTGGGATACTCAATTCAATTATAAGCATTTATCCCAACAATGAAACAGTTCACAATGCGCTTACTTCGACCTTTAGCAGAAAGGAAACGCAAATGAACAACACTGAACCCACCCTGTTTGACGAGTTGTGCAAGCTCTTGGCCGGCCTGGTTTTCAGGGCTGGCGGTTCGCGCTGCTGACGTACTGGAAGATCGCGGTCTGCACCGTGATGATGCCGAGGGCGAAAATCAGCATATCCTTGCGAACCTCGGCTTTTGTGGCAAATTGCTTGAGCCGTTGATCGAAGCGAGCATCCGCATCGGCACGTGACCGCTCAGAGTCGCCCCGCAGGAGGTCAATTTGCCTCTGCAAATTCGCGATGTCCGCCTTGGTCGCCATTTCCTGCTGCAACTGTGCGACTTTGCCAAGCAGGTCATCGACTTTCGACTCGAGTACTGCAATCCGCACGTCCATATTTTCATCTTTAGGCATGGCGATTTCCCCGTCAAGCGAGCACAGGTACGATCCTGCGCGCCCGACGGCGAAGCGGATTTGATGAAGCTCAGGGTTGCTTGAGGACTTCTTTACGGAACCAGTCGTCCAGCATCTGCTTTTCGTGACCGTACAGGTCGCGGCTGTAGCTGTTGGTGCCCATCAGGTATCCGGGGTCGGACAGCTTGCTTTCGCCGCTGCCGACGACCTTGCCATCCTGCTCGATGCTGTAGCGCAGGTGCATGCGCGGCCAATCGGCCTGCCCTTTCAGCACGCGGATATCACGCACCGCAACGCGGGGAAACTCATCGCCGGCCAGGTCGATATCGAGGAAATCGACTTTCAGCACTTGCCCTGCGGGCAGCTTTTCCGACAGAAGGTTGAGATGTTCACGGAACAGGAACTGCATGTCTTCCCGTTTATGGAAGTCGTGCGGCACGTCCGTCATCTTGCCGATCTCGACAAAGCTGACGGTAGCGGTGGCAAAGGCGCTGGCCGAAGCGAGCAGCAGGACGGCGGCGCCGGCGGCATGATTGAGCTTGTTCATGCCTGAAGTATAGGCCGCAAACGGCAAAAAGGAAAAAGGGTCCACACCTCCCGGTATGGACCCTTTCAATTTGGCGCGGCTGGCAGGAATCGAACCCACGACCCCTTGGTTCGTAGCCAAGTACTCTATCCAGCTGAGCTACAGCCGCAAAAACTGCTTTTTCCTCGCCGCTCGACAGCGACGGGTACAACACTTACAAAATCTGGTGCGGCTGGCAGGAATCGAACCCACGACCCCTTGGTTCGTAGCCAAGTACTCTATCCAGCTGAGCTACAGCCGCAAAAACTACATTATAACAGTCGGTTATTAAACCTAACAACTTCCTGCTATTCCTTCCGCTCGACAGCGAAAGGCCCAAACATTTACTACAAATTCTGGCGCGGCTGGCAGGAATCGAACCCACGACCCCTTGGTTCGTAGCCAAGTACTCTATCCAGCTGAGCTACAGCCGCTTAAGAAGCAGGATTATATCGCATGAATTTCGTTTTGGAAAGCTTACGTTCTACTCAACTTTCCAAGGCGAAACCGGCGTTTCCGGCTCTTTCCTGCGCAGTATCCTGTGCAAGGAGGCAGCATTATATGTGGGTGTTTCCCGCTTGTCCAGTCTCGCGAAACATTTTCTTTTATTGCTTTCCCGACATTATTACTTCATTCATGAAACGTATTTCTCTCATCATGAATCGAAATTGGATCTTCGTGCGGCAATGCAGCATCATTCACCTGTCTCCTCTATTCTCCTCCAAGAAAATAGAATTCGGGCCCGCAGCTAGCGGGCCTTTTTTTTTGCCGCCCTTGGTGTAGCATTGCCCATATTGACATCCCGGCACTGATACCGACATGGCGCAAATCGCAGGTGAAAGCATGGCAACCCAGGACTGGTCGCGTGCCGACCTCGGCCCGCAGGAGAGCTGGCCCCCGGCCCTGCGGCTGGTGCTGGACATCATGCTCAATACGCCGCTGCCGATGTTGCTGATGTGGAGCCGACGGCAGATCATGCTCTACAACCAGGCCTACGCCAGCAACGTCGGCACCGCCAGCGCGGTGCCGCCCGGCGGCACGGTCCCTGCCATCCCCCCTTCCGCCTGGAGCTGGAACGCACAAGCCATCGAGCAAGCCTGGAACGGGCAAAGCCTGGTCTTCCAGCGCCAGCCGCTCAAGCTGTGGCGCGGCGGCCAGATGGCCGAAGCCAACTTCGACTTGCATTACACCCCGGTGCGCGGTGCGGACGACGCAGTGGCCGGCATCCTGTGCACGCTGGCGCCGGCCAGCGCCGCCGCCCTGCCCGCTGCGGCAGCCAATGACGGCCACCTGCGCATCCTGGTGGTGGAAGACAACCAGGATGCCCAATACCTGGTGTGCGAAATGCTGCGNGCCTTCGGCCATGAAGTGAGCGCCGCGGCCAACGGCGAAGCGGCGCTCGAATTGCTCGCCAAAGCCGAATACGATGTGCTGTTCAGCGACGTCAGCCTGCCAGGCATGAGCGGCGTCGAACTGGGCCGCACCGCCCTCAAGCGCCAGCCACGCCTGCGCATCGTCTTTGCATCAGGCTACAGCCAGTCATTGACCAGCAACCTCGACTTCCCCGCCGTNTCCATGCAGAAGCCTTATGACATCGAGCAGCTCCAGCAGGTGTTGCAAGGTTTGCATTAGGCAATAGTGCGGCGGCAAGTTGCTTGCCAAGGCTACAATCGAACGTTATGAGTCCCGATCCCCGCACGCACAACGTACTGGATAGCATGGGTGACGGCTTTGCCGTCATTGCCCGGGACTGGACCGTCCAATACCTGAACCCGAAGGCGGCCGATTTGCTGCTGCCGCCAGTACCGCAGCTGCACGACCCGCGCGGCCAGCTGTTGTGGCAAGCGTTCCCAGCCCTGGCCCGCGGCGCGCTGGAAGCGCCGCTGCGGCGCACCCTCGAGCAAGGCNTGCCCGCCACTTGCGAGCTGTTCTACCAGCCCAGCCAGCGCTGGCTGGAAGTGCGCGCCTGGCCCTCCCCGCTGGGCATGACCTGCCTGCTGCTTGACATCCATCAGCGCAAGCTGCATGAGCGCGGCCTGCGTGAAAGCACCAACCGGCTGCAGGTGGCGCTGGCCGCCGGCCGCCTGGGCGATTGGGAATGGAGTGCCGCCACCAACCAGGTACGCCTGGGCCGCCGTGCCGCGGAAATCTTCGAGCTGCCGGCCGAAATCCCGATTACCTGGCCGGTGCTGCGCGACCGCATCGCGCCGGAAGACTTCGACGTGGTCGAGAAGGCCTTCGCCGATGCCGTCCAGTCGCGGCGCGATTTGAATGTCGAATGCCGCATCCGGCACCGCGACGGCAGCGTTTGCTGGCTGTCGGTGATCGGCCATGGCGATTTCAGCGACGACGGCCAGTTGCGCGGCGTGATCGGCATGGTGCAGGACATCACGGCGCGCAAGTCCACCGAAGACGCCTTGCGCAACAGCGAGGAAGAATTGCGCGCCCTGGCCAACAGCATCCCGCAACTGGCCTGGATTGCCAGCAGCGACGGCGCCATGATGTGGTACAACGAACGCTGGCAGGAATACACCGGCATGGACGACCAGCACATGCTGGGCGAAGGCTGGCGCCAGGTGTATGCGCCGGAAGCCATTCCCGCCATGCTGGCGCACTGGCGCGCGTCGGTGGAAACTGGCCGCCCGTTCGACATGGAATTCCCGATCCGCGCCCGCGACGGCCAGTACCGCTGGTTCCTGACGCGGGCTAACCCGATGCGCGATGCCAGCGGCCGCATCCTGCGCTGGTTCGGCACCAGCACCGACGTCGACCAGGTCAAGCGCGTGCAGGAACAACTGCGCGATGAAACCAATATCCTGGAACTGCTGAACAGCACCGGCACCGCGCTGGTCCAGAACCGCGACCTGCATTCCTTGCTGCAGGAAGTGACCGACGCCGCCACCAACATCTCCGGCGCGCGCTTCGGCGCCTTCTTCTATCACGGCGCCGACGCCGATGGCGGCAAGCAGGCCATGCATACGCTGTCCGGGGCGCCGCCCGACGACTTCCAGGGCCTGCCGCATCCGCAAGTGCGCAGCGGCCTCGCCGTGCCGGTGCTGGCGCGCGCCGGCGAGGTGGTAGGCACGCTGTTCTTCGGCCATCCCGAACCGAATATGTTCAACGAGCGCACCGAACGCATTGTCAGCGGCGTGGCGGCCCAGGCCGGCATCGCGATCGANAATGCGCGCATGGTGGACGCGGCCCAGCGCGCCGCCGAAGAGCGCAAGGTGCTGCTGGACCGCGAGCGCAATGCACGGGCGGAAGCCGAGCGCAGCAGCCAGATGAAGGACGAGTTCCTGGCCACGCTGTCGCACGAACTGCGCACGCCCCTGACTGCCATCCTGGGTTGGGCGCAGGTCCTGCGGCGTGGCAACCGCACGCCGGAAGAACAGGTGCGCGGGCTGGAAACCATCGAACGCAATGCCCGCGCCCAGGCGCAGCTGATCGAAGACTTGCTCGACATGGGCCGCATCACCTCCGGCAAGGTCTTGCTGGACATGAAGCTGTTGATGCCGTCAGTAGTGGTCGATGCCGCGCTGGAAGCGGTGCGGCCGGCGGCCGAAGCCAAGGGCATCCGCCTCGAACGCGACTTTTCCCCGACCGGCCATGTGGCGGGCGATGCCAACCGGTTGCAGCAAGTGGTGTGGAACCTGCTGACCAACGCCCTCAAGTTCACGCCGCGCGGCGGCACGGTGCGCGCCTCGGTCTGGGCGCATGAGGGCCACGTCGACATCACGGTCACCGACAACGGCCTCGGCATCCGCCATGAATTCCTGCCCTATGTGTTCGAGCGTTTCCGCCAGGCCGACGCTTCGACCACGCGCCGGCACGGCGGCCTCGGCCTGGGCCTGTCCATCGTCAAGCACCTGGTGGAGCAGCATGGCGGCACCGTCTCGGCCGCCAGCGAGGGCGAAGGCATGGGTTCAAGCTTCAGCGTGCGCCTGCCGCTGGCAAGCGGCGAAATCCGCGCCTCGCGCATGCACAGCCCGCCGCGCAGCGAGAGCGTGCCCTTGCCGGATATGGGCTTGCGCAACCTGGGCGGCCTGAAAGTGTTGCTGGTGGACGACGAGGCCGATGCGCGCGAACTGATCAGTCGAATTTTGCGAGATTGCAACTGCGAAGTGCAGCCCGCCGCCAACGCCGCCGAAGCCGTTGCCCTGGCCCGTGCCAACCGCTATGACTTGCTGGTCAGCGACATCGGCATGCCCGATGTTGACGGATTTGAATTATTGTCACGCATTCGCGCCCTCGGCCCGGCCCGCGGCGGCGCCCTGCCCGCCATCGCCCTGACCGCCTTTGCCCGTCCGGAAGACCGCCTCACCGCGCTCGAATCGGGCTTTCTCGACCACGTGCCGAAACCCATAGAACCTTCTGAATTAATAGCAACTATTGAGCGTGTTAGCCACGCCAGCAAGAGTGGTTGAGGACTACCCGAGCACGGGAAAATGTCCTACAAGAAACTGGCGAAATCTTTGCTAGACTGGTTAATGACACGTGCGCCACGGCAAACTGTCGCAAGCTACACTGAGAGTCCAGTTCCCGAGACCGCCATGCCAAGCCCTGATGAGATCCTGAATGCCAAGATCTTGGTAGTTGACGATTGTGCAGACAACATCGACCTGATGTTGGAAATCCTGCGCGATGCCGGTTACACCAACGTGACGGCCACCATGCTGCCGGAGCAGGTTTGCCCCCTGCACCGCCAGCATCGCTACGATCTGATCTTGCTTGACTTGCAAATGCCGGAGCTGAACGGCTTCCAGGTCATGAAGGGTTTGAAGGAAATCGAGCAGGAAGGCTACCTGCCGGTGCTGGCCCTGACCGCCCAGCCCAGCTTCAAGATTGCCGCGCTGGAAGCGGGCGCGCGCGACTTCATCAGCAAACCTTTCGACCTGCTCGAAGTGCACAAGCGCATCCACAATATGCTGGAGGTGCGCCTGCTGTACAAGGAACTGGCTTCCTACAGCAAGCAGCAGCAGGAACTGGCCTTGCACGACCCATTGACCGGCCTGCCCAATCGGCGCCTGCTGGAAGACCGCATTGCCACGGCCCTGCAGCACGCCGCGCGCCAGCAGCGCCGCGCCGCCGTGATGTACCTCGACCTCGACGGTTTCAAGGCCATCAACGATACCCACGGCCATGCCTATGGCGACGAAATCCTCAAGCAGGTAGCGCAGCGCCTGGTCAACTCCGCGCGCAAGGAGGATACCGTGGCGCGTATCGGCGGCGATGAATTCGTCATCGTGCTGGGCGAAGTCGGCACCCTGGCCGACGCGCAGGAACCGGCCAGCAAGCTGGTCGAAGTGGTGGCCCAGCCCTACCAGGTCAATGGCCTGACGCTGCAACTGTCGACCAGCCTTGGCATCGCGCTTTACCCTGACGATGCCAGCACGGTGGACAACCTCATGCATGTGGCCGACGCCGCGCTGTACGAAGCCAAGCGCACCGGCAAGAACCGCTACTGCGCGGCCGCCCACGCCGAGGCCGTGACGGGATCGCAAGTCCATGTGACTGCGGCCTGAGGCGCCAGGCCGCCTGACGGTCACGATGTCGTTTCAGCCTCCCGGCCCATCTCGGTCGATTCTTCCACCTTGGCGGCGTGCTGGTGGTCTTGCTGNGCATCGACCTTTTCAGGCGCCACTTCAATGCGCGTAATGCCGGCATCGACCGAGATCGGATCGCTGGCCGGGAACGTCATCTCGACCGCATCGTCCAGCAATTCTTCCTTGGCCTTTTCGGCAGGCGCCGGTTGCTCTTCGTCGGCCAGGATGGCAATGGCGCATGCCCAGCGCACGAAATTGAGCTGCGCAAGTTCGCGCACGGTGCTCACGCCAAAGGCAGCGTGCAGTGCCTTCGCATCTTTCGGGCTCAGGCCGCGCAAGGCGCTGACCGGCGCTTCGGCCAATTCGCGGAAACTCTTGTCCACATACTCTTTGTCTACGATGGTGTCGATATTCATGGTCACTCCTCCATTGGACGAGTTTTCACTATGGCAGCAGGGCTGCTGGCTGACTGTGCGCGTGCGTACACAAGGTGTGTTCGCTTGGACAGTGTTCTTTTGACACAGTAGAAGGGCACGGCTATGATCAGACTGGTGGACAAGCCAAAGATCCTCGTCGTCAACGACGACGCCAACAGTCTCTTCGCACTGACCAACCTGCTCGAGCAGTGGGCGGCGCAAGAGAATTACGAAGTTGTCGCCGCGCGCTCCGGCGAGGAAGCGCTGCGCGAAGTGCTCACGCACGACTTCGCCGTGATCCTGCTCGACGTGAACATGCCGGGCATGGATGGCTTTGAAACGGCGGAAGCGATCCACCAGCGGCCGCGCTCTTCCGACATCCCCATCATCTTCATCACCGCCTTCGTGGCCGATGAACTCGATCGCCTCAAGGCTTACCAGCGCGGTGCGGTCGACTTCCTGTTCACGCCGGTGATTCCGCAGATGCTGTACGCGAAGATCAGCGTCTTCGTGTCGCTCGCCACCAAGAACGAAGAGTTACGGCGCCAGGCGCGCCAGCTCAGCCAGCGCACCACCGACCTGATCGCCAGCAACCAGCGCCTGCTGCGCGAGATCGAGGAACGCAAGACGGCCGAACGCGCCAGCCATGCCAAGGACGAATTCCTCGCCATGCTGGGCCACGAGTTGCGCAATCCGCTGTCGGCCATCAGCAGCGCCGCTTCGCTGATCGGCTTGCCGGGCGTGAACGCCGACAGCGTCAGCCATGCAAAGAAGATCATCCAGCGCCAGAGCCGGCACCTGGGCCGTATAGTGGACGACTTGCTTGACCTGAGTCGCGCCATGTCGGGCAAGATCTTGCTCAACCGCCTGCCGCTGGATATGTCGGCCCTGCTCAAGACNACCTTGGAAACCTTCCGCGCCACCGGGCGGCTGGAGGACTACCATGTGGCNGTCGAAATCGCGCCATGCTGGGTGAATGGCGACGCCACGCGNCTCGAGCAGGTGATCAGCAACTTGCTGGACAACGCATTGAAGTACACGCCGCCCGGCGGCCGCATCGAGCTGCTGTGCGATGTCGACGACGGCGAAGTGACGATCAGCGTGCACGACAGCGGCGTCGGCATATCGGCCGACCTGCTGCCGCAGGTGTTCGACGTTTTCGTGCAAGGCGCCAGCACGCTGGATCGCGCGCAGGGCGGACTCGGCATCGGGCTGTCGCTGGTGCGGCGCCTGGTGGAACTACATGGCGGCAATGTGTATGCTGAAAGCGATGGCCCGGGAGAAGGCAGCACCTTCACCCTGCACTTGCCCTGCATCGAGCATGTGACTGAACCAAAGGCAATCCCCATGGACACAAGCGAACAGCCGAAACCAGCCGTGCTGCTGGTGGAAGACAACGACGACGGCCGCGAAATGATGGCCATGATGCTGGGCTGCTACGGCTATCCGGTACAGCATGCCGCCGACGGCTTCCAGGGCCTGGCCAAGGCCAGCGCCGACAAGCCGGACATTGCCCTGGTCGACATCGGCCTGCCGGGCATCGACGGCTATGAAGTGGCGCGCCGCATGCGCGCCAACCCGGACACCCACCACATCAAGCTGATCGCCCTGACCGGCTACGGCCTGGCCGACGACCAGCGCCGCGTGATGGACGCCGGCTTTGACATGCACCTGGTGAAGCCGGTCGACGTCGAGCAGCTGCTGCGCGCCATCGACCAATGCCTGGCGCGCACGCCGGCCACCATGCGCTCCTGATCAGGCCCGCACGCGGCCAGCCTGGCTGCCGCGCGCCTGCGGCATGCGCGGCGGGACGAAGTCGATTTCGTCCTTGCGCGCTTCGATCTCGCGCCCCATGGCTTGCAGGTCGAGGTTGGCTTTTTTCGCCAGCGGGAACATCTCGCCCTCTTCCTCCTTGACGTGGTGGTTGATGTACTCGCCCAGCACCTTGACCTTGGCATCGAACAGTTCGTCATGCGGGTCCATCTCGCCGATCTGCGCGATCAGGTCCTTGGCGCTCGAATGCTCGACCGTTGCCTCGTCGACCAGGTCCTCGGCCTCTTTGGAGGCCGCGCGCACCGCCGGGTAGAAAATTTCTTCTTCCGCCGTGGCATGCTTGGTCAGCTCCAGGCAAATCCTGTCGGCTAGCTTCTTCTTGCTGGTGAAGGCACGGTCGCCCAGCCCCTCGAACTCCTTGAACATCGCTTTCACGTTGGCATGGTCCTGTTTCAACAAAGCAATGGCGTCTTTCATTTTGCATCTCCTCTGGTGAGCTGCCAGATTGACAGGCGCACTGCTGGCTGTATGTGCGCCACCCCACGACCATCCTCATGTATGATCAAGGCAATAAACATGGACTACCAAAAATATGTCTGCTCACACGGACGCCGCTGAACTTCGGGAGCTGCTCGGTTACGTCAACAATTGCTGGGACGATGAGCGGCGCGCCTTGTCGCGCCAGATGCACGACAGCCTGGGTTCCTCGCTGACGGCCCTGACCATGCACCTGGGCCTGCTCACTTCGAAGTTGCCGCAAGAGCCCGCCTTGCTCGACCGCGCGGCGCAGATGAAGAACCTGCTGCACAACATCATCGAGACCAACCGCGGCATGCAGCACAAGCTATGGAACGACAAGCTCGAATTCCTCGGCTTGCGGGTGGCACTGGGCGAACTGGTCGCCCAGTTCGGCGCGGAACACCTGATGAAAGCCCAATGCAGCCTGCCCGAAGACGAGCCGGCCTGCCCGCGCGCGCACCGCGTGGTGCTGCTGCGCGCTGCCGAAGAAGGCTTGCGCAATGTAGCCACGCACGCGCGCGCCAGCAGCGTCGACGTGATTGTCGACGATATGGACGACAGCATTGCGCTGATCGTGAAGGATAACGGTGTTGGCCTGGGCCAGGCAGCCGTGGCGGACAGCGACTGGCACCAGCACCACGGTTTGCGCATGATCCGCGAACGCGCCATCTTCCTCGGCGGCGCGCTGTCGCTGGCCGCCAATGGCAAGCAAGGNGCGATCCTGACTGTTACCCTGCCCAAGCCGCCGGTAAGCTGAGGCCTAGCGCTTGCCGCTGCGTTTCAACGCCATCCAGGCCGAAAGCGGCAACGCCAGCGCACCAATCCCGAACCAGAGCCACATTGGCACGTAGAAGCCGTGTTCCTGCTCGTATGCCACGGCCGGCGCGACGGCGCGATGCACGTCCGGCGCCGCAGGGTTGTAATACACCGTGACGGCTTCGCCGAGCTTGCGCCGGCCGCAACTGGCCGCTTCGCGCACCGGGCCACGCCGGCGCTTGCCTTCCAGTTCGAACTCATACCACCATTGGCCATTGTGGCACTCGAGCACAGCCACATGGCCGGTTGCTGCCGCATGATGGCGCGACAGCTCGGCCAGCTCAGTGGCGCGGTTGTAGCATCCGCCGAGCAGCGCTGCAGCGGCAGCGCCTGCCAGCAGCGCCCTCAATGCAGCTTGACCAGCGGCGTGGCCCGTTTGACGAGGAAGCGCGCCACGGCCAGCACGCCGGTGCGGATGGTGCCGAGCACCGCCTGGTGATGCAGCAGGTGCAGGCTGACGTACATCATGCGCGCGAAAAAGCCTTCGACGAACCAGCTGAAGCCGCGCAGCGATCCCATCAGGCTGCCGACCGAAGTCGACTGGCCGAACGAGACCAGCGAACCGTAATCGCGGTAGGCGTAAGGCTTGCCTTGCGGCGCCTTGCCCTTCGCCTGGCGCATGAAAGTCTCCAGCAGGTAGTCGGCCTGCTGGTGTGCGGCCTGGGCGCGCGGCGGCACCGGCTTGCCGTCGGCGCCCATGCATTGCGCGCAATCGCCCAGCGCATAAACGCCGGGCACTCCTTTGACCTGCAGTTCGCCGGTC